>Ga0139313_100077_pt1 | contig 10727 bp, 14 predicted proteins | sample In1P11_FD_99375 | JGI IMG/M metagenome (GOLD analysis project Ga0139313, IMG submission 99375) | reverse complement strand
GTGAAGACTGAGCAGGATAAGGGTGAGGGTGAGCAGGTAGATGGGGAATCGAAGAGGGGGAAGGAGGGCACAGGGGCGAAAGAGAAAGAGGATATCAAGGACAACGAAAACAGCGAGGAGAAACTTGGAGACAAGGAGCAGGAGGAAGACCAGGAGAATCGCAAGGAAAAGGAAGGTGCCCAAGCTCCAGCATCCGAGCATCCCACTCCTTCGCAAACCAAGCAACAAGACGGCGGAAGCGCAGCCGGAGGCGCGGGAGACGACGGGTCTCAAGCTGAGGGCGTCGGCGTTGTTGATGTGGCCATGGACGGATGATTGACTGCTCGTTTCCCACGAGTTATGTGTGCCATTCGTGTACGATAAGCACAATGATGTACAATGATGTACAACAACGTGTATAGTTACTTGCTCTAGAGAGAAGGAGATGCGCCCGCTTCCAAAGTCGCGCACACACATTCTTCGCTCCTCATAACTTAAGGGATATTTAGTGATCGATAATATACTTGGTTGTATATGAACTGGGTATAGGATAGGATAGACAAGAATAGTACCATATTGAATTTGCACTGATTGCATTGTAGAATCTAGATGTCGTTGATTTCAGGATCGATTTCATAGCTATTTTATACTCCTGTGATAGTCTTGGGTGCTCTGTACCAAGCCTCTCTCGAGCCTACCACCCAGCGCCTGGGGAAGACACTTGTCATAGCGAAGTAATACCTGTCCTCCTTCGCCCAAAAACTGCCCTTACTCCGCCTTGTTATGCACCTCCGACTTGACGATACCCTCACTCTTATGCTGTCCCTCAGGCCTAGCATTCTCTGCATTCCCCACCTTCAACTCAATAGACCTAATCGTACCCGTCGAGCCATCCATCCCCTCCTCCCCCATTCCCTTTCCCTTCCCACCACCGGTTCCCTTATTCATCCCCATGCCTATACTCCGCAGCCTCAGCCTCCCTCTTCACAAAAGCATAAACATCATCACTCCTAATCTCCTGCTGAAACCCTTGCCACGGCGCACCATCTGCTTGTTCTCGGAGTACCGAAGGTTTCTGCGCCGGCCGCTCGGTTCTGTCCTTGTATTTCCTATCATACTTTTTGTTGTACTTTTTCTTGGGCTGCCATTTACGGTTGCGATCGCGTTGATCGCGCTTGTCGTTGGGGTTAGAAGGAGTGAAGGATTTGGCGGTCGGACGGAGTGATGAGGTTTTGTTGGGTTTGAAGGCTGACCAGGCAGTGTCGATGGAAGAGAGTAGGTGGGAGAAGATGTTGATGTTGAAGCCCCAGGATAGTATGAACCAGGCTGAGGAGAGAATGAAGGAGAGGATGGCAGAGGTTGAGGAGCACCGATTGTCATACTCGAGGATGCGCTGAAAGAGGATGAATGTCGCGGCACTGAAACCGAGGCACACGACTACTGCGTATGAACCAAGGGCAATACGCTCTAAGAGACGGTGGCCGAGGTGCGAGAGCCTATCAGACGTGATGGCAATGAAAGGGTCTACTGGATCAAACTCTGGGAGAGGCCCATTCGGTACTTTGGCGCCTAAGAAGCTGCAGATCTGCTGCCAGCCGCTGATCTCTGAGATGCGGAGGAGCTTCGATTTGGGAACTCCGAGGGCAGAGATGTCGATGAGCGGATAGCCTTTCAGGCACGCAAACTCCCATGCAGCGCCGAAGAACGTTGGATCCACGCTTCCAAGCGCATTGAAGTGCTTCGCGCCGACATTGTCAGTCCAATCGGCTAGCCACGGGAATACGTTTGTCTTTGGAGCGAGACATATGACCTTTGCATAGGGGAAAGCCTTCACGAGGTCCGCGGCGAAACTGTTGGCTGGGTCGGCGACGATGACGTTGTAATGTCCTGTGAGCTTGTTGAGGTCTTCGGTCGAGTATGGTGTGCCTTGCTCTTTGAGGCGGGCGGCTTCGATCCAGAGGGGGAAGTCACGGGTATGGTTGCTAGCGGCAGCGGCGGTGTCATAGACGGTGAAATCGAGCTTCTTGAGCATGGCGATCAGGACTAGTTGTAGGTCAGAGTCGTAGGTTCTAGTGGAAGGTGCGAATGCTCACGGGTCATGTGAAGGCTGGGAGGGCCGAAGACGAGGCATTGTTTGAGTTTGAAGTGCTTGTTGGTGTCCTTGTCGATAAGGCGTATTGGAGCGATGGTGGAAGGGCTGTAAACGTCCGCCATTTTGGTAGAGGTGGTTTTGTTTCTCGGGGAGGAGCGATGGGAAATCTCGAATGAGGCTTCGAACTTCACCTCAAGCAAGGTGGTTGCAAGCTGGAAGCGGCGATTGTGAGACCTGGAAGCTATGGCAGTTAGCACTTGCAATTCACACAGATATGCAGCCCATGGACGTGATCACAAGGCATGATCGTGGAATTCATGATGAGAGTGTGTCTGCTTACCTTGCGCAGGCACGGCTATAGGCAACGAACCGTCGCCAGGTACAACGAAAGCGGATTCGAACCTTGGAATCTATTTCGCCCTGATCCGACAAGCTGGGGGCGGTTGAGATCGAGACATGAAACGTGTCGTTGTTCTTAAGGTGTAGGTACGGCAAGGAAGGAGGTGCGGTGTGCAAGTCACAGAACCGGTCTTTAGCACGGTGAAGGCCGCACACTGTGCGCTTGACGAGTAGGTGTGTAACGAGCACAACGGTTTCCTTCCACGTCATCCCATCTATCCTGCGTTCCTTCTTGTGCAAGGACCGCGAATTCATACCTTGTTTGCCATCTTTCGAAATTGGACCTTTGACGATCACGAGGAGAGACTCAACTACGGCGACCGACGAGATGCTTCTACGTGGCTATTTGACTTCCATGCATTTGAAGCGAATTTTGGATAGGCCAAAACTGGAAGGCTTTGTCGAATAAGTGGTGTATGCTTCTGAACCATATACTAAGAAAGCGATTAGCTTAGGTCAAGAGGATGGTCAAAGAACAAATTCGCCACTTTCTCTAAGACAAACTCTATTGCGAAATGCCTATCATTGAGGGTTGAAAACTGTGGAGCTGATCAGGGACTGCAACGGCCGACAACTGATTCTCACTTAGAGCTGCAGCAGACTCGATACGACTCGCACAACTGACCGACACTTCTTCTCGCTTCTTTCAACAGACATCAGTCTCCTAAAATAGGACGTGGCGAAGTAGCCAGCAATATGTAAGGTACCAAAGGGAGCGTAAGACAGTACAATAGTCCGGATGTATCAATACACGCGTCCGGAAAATTGATGGTCTCGAGCATCTCGCAGAAAGCTGGGGTCAATTCGAACCTCGCTTCGTCCATGACTATCTCCCGTCTGGGGTCAAGTCACTAGCGTCATACAAGCCTTTTGGCGGCTTGTCAAGTCTTCCGCGCGCTCCCATGTGCTGTCTTTTATCAGCTACTGGCGCTGTCGCTTCGACCTCTTGAGACTCAAAATCAACTGCCGAAAGACCCCAATAGTCGCATACGTTGTGGCTACTACCTTGGCCTCGATAGAGAGATATTCAGGATATCGGTAGCAGCGATGGGAGCGATGGAATCGACGCTCAGTTCTACGACCAGAAAGAGTCGATAAGAAGAACATGTGGAACAATAAAGACGTTCAAGATTAGCCGCCCTTCCGACCCAACAACCAGGTTCAACCACCTGCACTGCATTTCATCAACATAAACAATCTTCACGGCCTGATAAAGATGTTCCAGATGCGCTGACATCCCTTCGTCCAAAACATCCGTCCCCACATCCAGATTGTACAAGTCGCCAAGGGGCGTCCGCTCTTGGCCCTCTAGGTCGTTTTGATTTGTGGGGTCCCCGCAGAGGAACGTCTTCGCGACTTGGCGCGGGATTCGGCAGATGGATAAAGTCACTCATTTGGATACAGGCCTGGGCGTGATCTCCAGTGCTATAAGTTGTGCCCCTGCTCGTCTTCACAATGCTTGTTGAAGCTCCACTCCTCGCTGATACTACGACGCGGAGATGGCGACGGCAACGAAACAACCATGGACCGCCCATTGGCGCCTGTTTTTGGCTTGCGGTGTGATGATTCTGTCGCCTTTCCAATATGGCATTGATTTTGGCATGATTGGAGGGTTGCAAGCTATGGTTGGATTTCTCAAGGTATGAGTCTCCTCTACTACGGTGCGATTCAGAACTGACAAAAGCGTAGATCTATGGCTATCGATGCGGCAAGCCCAAGTGCCCGACTGGTTGGAACATTGCAACTGAGCGTCAGCAGCTCATCTCCTCCCTCATGACCCTCGGTGCATTCATCAGTGCTGGTCTGGCCGGTGTAGCTGCAGCAAGACTCGGACGTCGCGCCTGTCTTTGGATCGCATGCGTAGTTTGTGCTGTAGCGAACATCATTATGATGACCACCACCCATATTGGGGCTCTTTATGCGGGGCGTCTTCTGATCGGTTTGGCCAACGGATACTTCATGACCTTCTCCCAACTGTACATCCAGGAGAGCAGCACTGCAGAGTTCCGTGGCCTGTTCTTAACAGGCTTCCAGTTTTTCACCTCCTTCGTAAGAGAGAAAGTGCCATGCATTTAGATTCGTTCCTAACCCGTGTCAGGGCACATTGATTGGGACAATCGTTGATTGGGCCACGGCCAAGAGACCTGACAAGTCCGCGTACCTCATCCCCCTCGGCCTCATCTACGTGGTACCCTTCGTCTTATCGGTTGGCATGATCTTCATCCCCGAGTCTCCTCGCTGGCTTATCCTCAACAATCGCTATGAGGAAGGGGTGAAGTCACTTGCTTGGCTAAGACCCGATGGCTTCGACGCCGCTGCGGAGGCTGCAGAAATTAGGGCAGCTATTGAGAAGGAGAAGGAGTTGAGCTCCGGAGTCAGTGTGCTGGATATGTTCAAGAATCCTGTCGACAGGCGAAGGACTTTCTTAGCAGTGTGCGCCGTGACACTTCAAGCGGCATCAGGATCCATGTTCATCATTGGTAGGATTCATTCCACTTCATCGACTTGCAAGTGACCCTCTGCTGACGTCAACTCCAGCATACAAGGCCTACTTCCTTACCATGGCAAAAGTAACCAACCCCTTCGCCATGTCCAACGTCCTCAGCTGCATCGGCATCGTCGCCATCATCGCCAACTCCCTAATCATTGTCCGCTACGGCCGCCGCAGAGTCCTCCTAATGACCGGCCTTCTCCTCTGCGGCATCCTACAACTCATCATCGCCATCGTTTACACCAAGCGCCCGGGTCACAAAGAAACCGGCACCATCATTGTCGCCCTCTCCTGCCTCTACATGTTCTCCTACAACGGCATGATCGCCACTTACGCCTGGCTCGCAGGCGGCGAACTCCCCACCCAACGTCTCCGCTCCTACACTTTCGGCCTTGCTGCCGCCGTCGGCTTCTTAGGCGCCTGGCTTACGACCTTCACCGCACCGTACTTTATCAATCCTCAGTCCTTGGATTGGGGGCCAAGGTACGGGTTTATCTGGTTTCCCTCGTGCTGTATTGCGGCGGCTTGGGTGTGGTTTTTTCTGCCAGAGGTTAAGAATCGGACGCTCGAGGAGATTGATGAGATGTTTGAGGCGAGGTTGCCAGCGAGGAAGTTTGCGGCTTATAAGTGTGTGGGGGTGTTGAATACGATTGATGCGGACCAGAGGAAGAGTATTGAGCATGAGAAGGAGATTGAGGTACTGAAAAGTGAGAAGGTGGCCACTGAGACTGTGATTGCGAAGGAGTAGGGGGGGTTCCGTCGTATTGAAGATAGGTCTTGCGCTGCACTTTCTCGCGAAGTCGTGGAGAGAGAGAATGCCAATGATAGCATAGCCAAATCTTATGCAATACAACTATGCCGCTGTCACCTACTTTCCAGAACATTTCAAAGTCCGACGGCTGTGCTAGGGGTTAATAAAAGTGCTTAACATCAGTGTGAAGTAACAGTCTTATACCGCCGTTTCTAAAGTTGAATGTATTTGGGAAATGCATATTCCACGAATGTACTCTGTGATGGCACCATGGACGAGATTCTTCTGAACCAATGTCCTGCATTGTTAGGGGGCACAATCGATTCTCATCTTATTGTTCTCTATGGAGATATTTTGTACTGATTGCGGAAGGGGTTGGAAGGTTGCATTGCACAGTGTCTTCCAAGTGACTATTTCCCCAAGTAGGTCACTATACTACATATGTACCTAAGTCTGAAACTCCACTCAAGCTCTTACTTAGGAAGATTCACTGATAAAACCCTTACTTACGGAGTCGCTTAAAACTTTACTCGCTCAAACACACTCATGTACTACAGTGAACTCGCCGTATAGATTACTATCATGGATTCAGCCTAAAACTATGAGCTGGGCGGCTATAAGTTGGGGACGCTCGACGCAGAGGTCTTGTTACAGTGTGGACACGTCCACTTAGTGGTGTGCGAAGAAGTTCGCGAGGATATCAGTAACGATTTTTTTTTTGAAAATCAGAACTCGGGATTCTCATAAGAGATAGGGAGCTAGATGGACGGAGTTCATTTAGAAGCTACCATATTTTGATTCTGCGGTGTCTATGCACGGGATGACTGCCTTTTTGGGGTCCCGGATGCCTTCTTGGGGTCTATGAAATCTAAAGGGGTCAAAGACCGCCTGTTGCCCGTCGCTCGTGGACTTTTCTCATCAATTGTATGGCCATTGATCCAAGTTTACCAGGCGCTCAGACGAAAAGAATTCAAGCACATAACCACAATGCCTCTGCCGAGAATTGCCTCCCTCTTCTTCTCTGCCCTGATCCTCGTCCCGGCTGTACATAGCACGTGCTATTTACCCAATGGCAAAATGTATCCAAACTGGTCTAAATACTCTGAATGGCAGGTACGCTCCACTCCCGCATCCATGTACTTTAAATATTCTACTGACCCTTCGGCCTCTGACTACAGCCGTGCTCTGCAGACATCTCAAATCCCCTCTCTTCCATATGTTGCGCCAAGCGTCGAAGCAACCCTTCAGGTGGCAATATTTCGGACGGCTTTACTTCCGATATCTGTTTGCCCAACGGCTTGTGCCAGAACATCCAGACGGAAGATAATGGAGCACTGACATATACTTATTGGAGGGACTATTGTACGGAGTCGGATTGGAAGAGTGGAAAGTGTCTAAATGTGTGTACGGCTGAGAGTGTAAGTACAACGGAGCTTGTCGAAGATTGTCGATGCGCCGCATCATGCTTGAGAAGCACTGAATAGCACAGCGCTGACTGAGACTAGGCCCGAACCGCCAACGCCTCGTTAACACCCTGTGACGATACTTCGAATGCTACGAAATGGTGCTGCGGGACAAATGACACAGATTGTTGCAATCGGAATGATGAATTTGTTTCCATCGCCGCCACTTTTACCTTTTCTTCGTTCACCGCGCCATCAACTTCCCACTCTGCAACGACATCGGCGCCCTCAGTTTCGTCTTCTATGACAACGACATTCACATCGTCAGTTCCGCCTTCGACAACGACATCCGCATCATCAATTCCGTTTTCGATATGGAGATCTGTATCACCAATCTTGTCCTCGTCAACAACACCCGCCCCATCATCCTCATCGTCACGTTCTTCAGGTAGCGGGCTCAGTACTGGCACCAAAATTGGAATCGCTGTCGGGACTGTGATTGGTGCAGTCGCTTTGATCGTAGCTTACACATTTATGTGCTTCCTCTCAAGGAAGAACAAGGCGGGAATAAACATCAGCAAGTCTCGGCACCAGGAAGGAAGGGTCGTACGGGCAACTCCACCACATGAGGGAAGGTACTCGCATTACCAGAAGCAGGAACTGGATGATAGTGGTGCGATAATAGAGATGAGTGGTGTTGGGAGGAGAGATGGGCAGCAGCCAGTGGAGCTTGCATGAAGAGTACAGACTGAGTATTTCATCCTTCTACATTTCGCATTTTGTTGGAGCGTACTGGGCCTGAGATTCCTTTGGGAGAGGAGGTGGAACTAGGAATTACCGGCACTTCTGAAGCATGATAGACATGGACGAATGTAGGAAACAGACGGCTTTCATGCTAATGCTGTCACTTACCGTACACCAGGATCTGAGCGGCATAGAACTGTATCATTGGCGTTCCCTGTGAAGATATTCTCACCTGATTATAATTGTTAATGGAAAGAGTAGAAACCTTGGAATGACCTGAGTTGGTGGTGAGATTGAACTGCTTAGTAAGCCGCATCTGGCTTTGGAACCTCGCGCCTGAGGCACGCCTGTCGTCATAACATGCCCCGAATACCCACATCTCTTCTTCGTAAAGCCCGTGTAATAGACCCTCTGCTGCCAGCTCTTCTGGCGCCATGTCGCGATCTTCGCGCTGCCCAGAACGAGCTTCGATGGCTCCGTGAACACGTCGAAAAAGACGCGAAGACGCGTACTACTAAGGAGAAGAGTGCGTTACTGAGGGATCTCGTGAAGCAGCGCAGCTCTGGCAAGCCTCTTCAGCATATCCTAGGCACTGAATATTTTGGTGATCTGGAGATTCGATGTCGACATGATGTCCTCATACCTAGGTTCGTGCTGTGTTCAATACCATATTTGTCGCGTGTATGCCTGACGCGTCGTAGACAAGAGACTGCCGCATCAGTCATACATCTAGCCCACCTTCTTCACCGGGCAGAAGGACTCCCTGACGAATTACGCGTACTCGATCTCTGTACTGGCACCGGCTGTATGCCCCTCCTCTTCCAACACGAGCTCTTGTCTAGTCGCGACGATGTCCGCCTTCGTCTCCTAGGCGTCGACATTGCTGTGAACGCGATCCAGCTCGCCGAACACAATCTCAAGCGCGTACGCAAGCGCGACCATCATGCAGGCAGATGGAAAGCCGAATTCACACTGGCCGACGTTCTCGTAGACCCTGTTAGCGACCAAACAGTTGAGACCTTGAGGACACCACATCCGAGAGTCGCGTTGAATCGCCAGCGGGAACCTCCTTTCTGGGATATTTTGATATCCAATCCGCCTTATATTTCCCCCTCAGGGTACTGGAGGACTACAACACGATCGGTCCGTGGCTTTGAACCAAAACTCGCCCTCGTGCCCCCTCTGCCTACCAAGGCATGTACAGATGCAGAGCAGGGAGACTTGTTCTACCCGAATATCCTCAACATTGCCCAAGGTATAGAAGCTAAAATCCTGCTTCTCGAAGTAGCAGACTTCGATCAAGCTCTCCGTGTCGGGCGGATGGCGAAGCGTCTTGAGATTTTCGATGGCATCGAAATCTGGCGGGATGAGCCGGATCAAGGCTCTGATTCCGCTGAGACTCATGGCGAAAAAGACTGTGAATTTCCCGTGTCGGGCTCTGGTAATGGGCGCTCAGTCCTGTGCTGGCGTGGTGCGGGTACCAGATGGCTTGGGAAAAGCATCCAAACCGAGGCCTCGACTCAATCACTGCCCATCTTCAGCCATCGTTCGCCGCCCATAATTTTCAAACGTGATATTCCTCGATACAGCGCGACATTCCCTGGAATATCGTTTTGATTTATGACACCTTTGTGTCTCTGCTTTCGTTCGATTGGCCCTCTATTTGGGCTGTTCGCTTCGCTCTCGGATGGCGCACCTAGACTTCACATGCGTATGCGTTGGCGCATCAGCGGCTTGTGTCATGTGCACCGTGCGTACAGCGCAACTAGAGCTCTATTGGTCCAATATATGATTATGCTGTCATACAAGGGTTTTGACTTTACCTATGTACCATCAGCAATTAGCTTGCACACTCACGATGGCGATCGTCTGCTGCGGCTGGGGCTTATGCGAACGCAAGATATCCGCAATGGTCCGCGTGATACATATTTCCCCAGATGCCCACTTGTGTGGAGAAGACTTCGCTCAAATCTACGAGCACAACCACATCGGTTACCTGGAGACCATACTTGCATTCACTTTCTGGAAGGAATACAGCCGCCGGAATCACCATGCGCTCCTTTGGCCTCATCGCAAGCCTTTTCTTGGCCCTAGTGACTTTCGCATTCGCAGATTTGGACTTTCAACCTAGAAGGGTAAGTTTCCCTTCTAAAATAGCAGTGTCGTTGCGTACTGACGTCTTCCAGCAACCGCCACAGGCCTTTTTCGACTTTCCAGGAACCCAAACGTCTCGATATGGTACACCATCGGTACCAGTCACCGATGCAGGAGTCACTACAATTCCTGAAGTCAAAGCCGTGGCAGGAGGCTCGGACACCAGTACCGCAGGTCGCCCAGCAGCTGTGGTCGCAGTCTTCGTGACGATTGCTGGTGTCTTGTTCGGCCTGGGTATGGGTGTGTGAAGGAGCAGTGGAACACGCCAGAGCATTTCCGCAACACGTTCCACTGTGACACAACGATCGCCCACGCCGACCTGCTTCCAGAATGCACCTTATACGCACGGGCAGGGAGCAGCCATTCGCAGGAAGCCGCCTAGAGCGACCTTATGCCACATGGAAAACAGGCCACAATCCAACAACACTTCTGCGTCGCAGTACTCGTTACGATCATTGGCGTCTTGTTTGGTCCTGATATGGGGCTACGGGGCATGAGGAATTCATTGTTGAAGGAACAACAATAATCCGGTTTGCGACATCACAACGTGCAATCGCCAGTAGGGGGAATCTACGCCGTGACTCCTCGCCCGGACCACCTATCACCGAGTCGTGCAACCCTAGTCGTCTGACATGCAAAGCCATGTGAAGACGTGGAATAGTATTCGCATTACAAGATTCTCATTCTCAGACAGGCAACGGAGGATAAGTATGT
>Ga0139313_100075_pt1 | contig 10862 bp, 9 predicted proteins | sample In1P11_FD_99375 | JGI IMG/M metagenome (GOLD analysis project Ga0139313, IMG submission 99375) | reverse complement strand
CTGCTGCCTCTCCTGCAGCTGCCCAGTGCTAGCATTGTTGGATTTTTCACAGCCATTCATTTTGGAGTGTGATGCGTCGGGAGGGGATCAACACAGTGTTGATACAGGGAGGTCACCCTATAGCCTTTGAGAGCCGGAAGCCCCTTCCGCACGAGAGGTTGTATTCTATATACGATAAGGAGATGCTGGCCATTATGCATGCATTGGCCAAGTTCCGGCAGTATTTAGTGGGTAACAGGTTCAGGGTGAGGACTAATCACAACAGCCTTAGGTTCTTTTTGGAGCAGAAACAGCTATAGGAGAGGCAGCAGAAGTGGATCAGTAAGATCCAAGCGTATGACTTTGAGTTTTTGGTGATGCCCTTCGGGCTAATCAACACCCTAGCTACATTCTAGTCCTGCATGAATCACATCTTCCGCAGTCACTTAAGGAAGTTTGTGTTGGTGTTCTTTGATGATATCCTCATCTACAACAAGACTTGGGAGGAGCATCTCCAGCACATTGAGACAATGTTGCACATCTTGGAGGAGCAGCGGTTCTATGCCAAACTCTCCTAGTGTGAGTTTGGGTTGACGGAGAAGTACTTGGGACACATCATAGGGGTGGACGAGTGAGAGTTCACGAGGAGAAGATCAGGGCCATCAGAGATTTGCCGGAGTCGAGGAACGTGACGGAACTTCGAGGGTTCATTGGCATTTGTACTTACTACCGGAAGTTCGTCAAGGGTTTCGCACAACTTGCTGCACCCCTGACAGATTTGACGAGGAAGGGAGCATTCAGTTGGTCGGATACAGCACAACGAGCCTTTGACAGGCTCAAGGAGGTTATGGGCAGCTGCCCAGTGCTAGCATTGCTGGATTTTTCACAGCCATTCATTTTGGAGTGTGATGCGTCGGGAGGGGATCAACGCAGTGTTGATGCAGGGAGGTCACCCTATAGCCTTTGAGAGCCGGAAGCCCCTTCCGCACGAGAGGTTGTATTCTATATACGACAAGGAGATGCTGGCCATTATGCATGCATTGGCCAAGTTCCGACAATATTTAGTGGGTAACAGGTTCAGGGTGAGGACTAATCACAACAGCCTTAGGTTCTTTTTGGAGCAGAGACAGCTACAGGAGAGGCAGCAGAAGTGGATCAGTAAGATCCAAGCGTATGACTTTGACATTGAGTATGCCAAGGGTAAGAACAACGTGGTAGCAGATGCCCTTTCACGTAGACCAGCCACGTTGTCTCTTATGAGCTTGGACACAGACTGGAGGGCTCAACTCTTAGTAGAGTACTCCAAGGACAGATTTGCATGTGGGGTTTTGGATGGGCAGGTGGCGGATGATAGGTACAGGGTGGTCGATGAGATCATCTACTATAGGGACCGAATCTTCTTGACCGAGGGATCTCAACTCAAGAAGAAGATACTTCGAGCAGCACATGATTCACCATTGGCCGGCCATCAGGGGTTTACCAAAACCTACAGGGCCATTAGAGAGAGGTTCTCATGGAAGGGCTTCAAGGAGGACGTACTCCAGCATATCCGAGAGTGCGATGTTTGCCAGAGGAACAAGGGGGAGATGAACCATCCCGCAGGATTATTGCAGCCTCTTCCCATTCTGGAGGGGAAATGGGAGTGTATTTCGATGGACTTCATCACAGGGTTGCCCATGGTACAGGGCAAAGATTGTATCTTTGTCGTCGTTGATCGACTGACAAAGTACGCACATTTTTTCGCCATATCCGCACACTACATAGCAGCTTAGGTGGCCGAGCTGTTCTTCAAATGGTCTTCCTAAGACCATCACCAGTGACAGGGACAGCTTTTTGATGGGCGGGTTTTGGCAGGAGCTTTTCCGGTTGGTGGGGACGGAGTTGACAGCGAGTACTAGTTATCACCCACAGACGGACGGGTAGACAGAGTTAGGTAACAAGTGGCTGGAGGGCTACTTGCGTAACTATGTCAGTGGGCAACAACGAGCATGGCTGAAGTGGCTGCATCTAGGGGAGTACTGCTACAACCTACACATCACATGTCCATTGGTATGTCGCCATTCTATGCTTTGTATGGATATCATCCTTTATCTTTTGCTGACGTGATATTTGGTGATAGCAAGGCTTTGAGAGCCAAGATTTGGATCCAAGAGAGTCAAGATATTCTTCGAGCTCTCAAGGACAATATGGCTACAGCACAGAACCAGCAGAAGCTATATGTTGATAGGGGTTGGGTGGAGAGATAGTTTGAGGTAGGGGACTTGGTCTACCTATGATTACAGCCATACCGATAGTTGTCACTAAAGCAGAAGGGGGCTGAGAAGCTCAAGCCCCGCTTTTATGGGCCATACAGGGTGTTATGCAGGATTGGACAGGTTGCGTATGAGTTGGTGCTGCCCCAAGGCAACGAGATTCATAACGTTTTTCATGTATCATGCTTGAAGAAGGCATTGGGGCAGCAGGTGACAGTGACAGACGAGCTACCACCCATGGATAATGAGGGGTATTTGGTGTTGTAGCCCGAGGCTATTATTGACACCAAGGAGAGGCAACTGTGGAGCAGTATGGTTCGGGAATTCTTAGTGAGGTGGAAGAATTTACCGGATGAGGATGCCACTTGGGAGAGTGAGAAAATTTTGCAGCATCCATCACTTTAGTTGTTTGAGGACAAGCAACATTTTGCTGGGGAGACTGTAATATTCCTAATTAGCCATGGCTAATTAGAATATTCGATTTTGTTCAATTTTGCCTTCTATAGTTAATTATAAATAAAAAGGTGAGGAAAGGGGGACATAACTCACTTTTAGAATAAAGTCACTCCCTAGTAGCACAACGTTGTGACTTAAAGGGGAGCCAAGGGGGGCCATAGGACCACGTAGAGAAGGGGGCCCACGCATACACTTGGAGGGACTGCGCAGATGGAGAGGAGCACGTGGCAAGAGATGGCTACGTTGGAGGAGGTGGGCCTTAGGGTTTTGAGAAAGGCCAATGCTATAAAGGAGAGAGGAGCCTCCTCATTTTGGCATTCGATTATGTGCATTTGAGCTAGTCACTTCGACTTAGAGCACACTGGCTGTTTAGCCTGTCTGCAACACTGTTTATTGCATTGAGTGTCTCCGTTCAGAGATCTCACCCGTAGCCCCGGGGGACTTCGAGTGCCTGCTCGGGCAAGGTAGTTCCATCAAATAGATATCCATTCAAAATCAAAATCATCATGCATACAAAATAAATGTCGTTGGATAGAAAATTCTATTATAACAAACCGAAACATAAAAGACAATATAAATGCGTGAAATAAAACTATCTAATGACATGAAATAAAAGGGAGTAGGGTTAGAGATACTATACAGAACGATGCCCTATGGCATCAGATGTCATCAATGAGGCACAATCTCGGGCATTTGCCTCCTGATTGGTAGATCAATGGGTTGCTTTCCAGTTGTCCCTTGTTGAAATTTCACCCTCTTCGGTTGGTGTAACTGCTCATCACTTGTTGCATATATCTGTCAAACTAAAATTTGTTTCTCTTTCTACTAGGAGGAGGGGATGGTCGATGGAATGAAAAACAGTGGCAGACCTTGTGGCATAAACAAATTCTGACTCGGAGTGCGGTGGATGACCATGTGGCATGACCTCTTCACCATTTTCCAATCTGTTTGGGACTTCCACATGATACATTCTCTCCACCTCTCTATATAATCTGACCATGCCACCTGTAGCTGCTGGAATAATGGTATAAGATAGATCCATTTAAACATAACCACTAAGATCAGTTGCAAACTTCCTAAAAAGAAGCATTCCCCACACATCTGGTGCATCAATTACTGCTATGTCCATGGTGATGATCTTGTATGGGTAATCAGCCAATGAAACCTGTAGATCTTTAACCATGCCAAGGACTTCAACTTTCCTAGAATCCATTGAAAAAATGTTATGATAAGGCCTAGAGATTCTTAAGTTCAATTGTTCCATAACTTTCTTAGTCATAACATTTGTAGATGCACCAGAGTCAAGCATGCAATTATGAAGCAAACGATCATTTATGTCCAATGTCAGGAAGAAATGTTGATGGTCTTCATTAGTCATATAGTAGTTTATGTCCTTTAACTCGATTTCTTCATCTTTAGGCTGATTATCAAACCTTTCTTGTTGAGCAATGCCTAAGGCTTTAATGATTGAATCTCTTTGTGATGGAATCTTCAGCAATTCTAAGACTGGAACTAAAATCTTAATGTTATTGATCCATGCTACCCAATCTACCTTTAATCCTGACTTACACCTTTCGGATGAAACTTGTCTATTTTGGCTCTAATCCTTACCTCTCCTGGTCTAACCTTTACTTTTTGCAAGCTCTAAAATCTTCTCTTCAGATGCTTCTCACTATATGCTTGAGTAATGGGGTCTTTCTCTTCATTGAAGGTATTGATGGCGAAAGCTGAAAATATCATGTCGGCACATCGACTTTCCTTGGAGTTATTTTGGCTTGCGCTATGATCTTGTTGATTCCTACTTTCCTTCAAGATTCATCTAGCAAGGGCACATGCACTCTCTTCATGGAAACTCTTACAAGGTTTGCAAAAAGGAACAGGCTCATCAATCACATTAGCAGACTCAAGTGGTGTAGGAGGCCTTTGATCATTTGGTGGATTTCTTCTCGGCCATGGATTGTTGTTGTTATTATTATTTCTAGGCAACATACTATGCATTCGGGACCTTTCCATTTATATTAATTGATTTTACATCTCGCTCGTCTGTCTGGCATGTTCAACCTTCATTTATTTCATTAATCGAAACAATTATTTCACTGTCTCAAATTCCTCTTCTTTAACGTCTTTCCCCTTAGACTTGATTTGGACTCTTTCAAAACCAAGGATTTCTGACTTTTCTGAGGTTTTTTTGTCCTTTTCCAATTCCTCAGTGGTGCTTTGGGAAATAGCTGAAGTGTTGGGATTAGCACGTCTTATCTCATACTATGTCTCCGTAAGGTAAGCTTCAAAATATTGTTCCAGAATTGCCTTGTCAGGAGGCTTGTAATCTTAATTCATATGCCTTAATAGTTTATTAAATCTTTGGTTAAATTCTTCAACTGTTTTGTTTTCTCTTTTCTTAGTAGTGTTGAATTCTTTAACCAAATACTTTCCTTCCCCTCTTATCTCTATACTTATCTTTGAATGCATCAAGAAGGGATCTCAAAGAGTCGAAGGCATTGTCAGCTTTGTCTTAAAACCAATCAAGAGCATCATCTTCTAGGGAGCACAAATAATTTTATTCGAAAATCCTCGTGATTATCGGCAATAGCATGAGCAAATCTTTAGATAAACCAGTTGAACTTGTTTATGTGACTTTCAGCATTAATAGCATTGTTCCTTGGAAGAGAGGCAGCTTACTCATAGTGGACTCATTGTTGGAAATCCATAGAGGTGGCAGTTAAAACGATATCCTCTTAATGACATTAACTTGTGATGATTTCTTTATTTGTATTAGATCTTTTATTTATCTTTCCTTATCATCAAGATTAATGTCCAGTAACAAATAAATGAGAACACAAGATGTAGGCATGTTGCCAGGGCAAAACCCCCCTCGAGGGGAAACCCAGTCACAAATTCTTCCTTCATTAGATTCACAAGATGAAACGACCAAGACCCTTACAACTCAGACTCGAGACTATCTCCATCCATCAAGTCAACCTTGTTATGCTTCAATTTCATTGCTCCTGTAGCAATCAATCTTCTTCATACTTGTCCTTGAAGAGATCACCTCTGCAACCAATCCGAGCTCCTTCATGTATTACTGTGACACTTATGCAACCAATCCGAGCACCGAGCACTGAGATGATATCATTGTGGTGAGAGCACCAAGTTAGTATCACTGTGACAACACTGAATCCAGCAATGCAAGTTCATCGATGTGTTAGCAACAGTCCTTTCCTTCTGAAATAGCATCAAGTTGAAGCAGCACCGAACACTTTGAGACATCCAAACCTCTTATTATAGAGACCCCGGAATATATATCTTTGAAGGTATATCTGAACATTTTTGTGATCACCAAAAAAGAGATTCTCTGAAATCCAAACTTAGATATGTATAAAATGTGAAGATTCAGTGCTTGTATATATAGTGGTTCGACCATACAATTGAGACGAGATGACATTTTGAACATTTGTGTCTTCATATAGGCCGACATGAGCTCTGCTTATGAAAGTCGACTTGCAGAGGATCCTTTCAACAACAGGAAGACTTTGATGGATGGAGGAGTCTTCAAAAATTTGACTTTGACAAATAACCTAAAGCCTATAATGGAGGCTTAACCTAAGACAAATGACCCAAGCATGAAACCCATGCTTTAATAAGTCAAAATAAAATAATAAGAATTCTTTTTTCTTTTCTTTTGACAAATATATTACATTTTACTCAAGTACAATAATGAAGACCGAACCTAGTTACATTTTCCAACACTCCCTCTTAACTAGGGAGGTATTCATATTTACATATAATCAAATAAGTACATGGAAGATTTCAAACCACATCACCTATGAAGAATTTTAGGCAACGCAATGCCGTGGACTAGATTCCTGACTAGGGCAATCTATCCATTGGTCAGCGAAACTTGGAAGACTTTGATCTCCCAAAATAGGGCACGAAACAAAGAGAGAGAGGCACCAAAATTTCATTTTTCTTCTTCTCCTTAGACTCCACCCAACACGCACTTCCTTTGGCTTCCTTAGACCCACTTCGCACTTCTTTGACTTACTTAGAGATATCAAACTTGCTTGACAAGAGATAAACCAAAAGAATTCGACTTACTTCTAATTATAGGCTTCAAGGGAGGTCGAATTGATTTCCTTAGGTCGACTTGATCTCTTCTAGGCTGACTTGATGTGGAGGATACATAAACTATATTTGACATGATACTAAACCTTTTTACATGATTCAAAAGCCCAAGAAGAGTCCCTTTAAAAGTACAATGACTCTATTGACTCATATTGTAATATCCCTTTCCAGGAATATCCCTCGAACACAAGCAAACTCCAACCAGAAAAACACACAAGAGGTATAATAGCCGGGAAGCTCACAGAGATAAAAATAACAATAGTGCAATATACAATAACGCATACACGAAATATAGCAGATACTCAAGAAATGCAGAGAGAAATGCTAAGCCATTTTATTATGTTGAGTAATGGACAGAGTACAAAGGTGATTAGAAAGATAGCACCTCGACTTGCACAAGGCAAGTGAAGAAATAAACTCAAAATGGAAGAAAATGGCCTCTCTCTGAACTGCGTCCAAGCTATCGGAGAACTGTTGTGCTCCCGCTACTGCTAGAATCGAGTGAGGATTCGGGGTTGTTCCCCTCCACAAAAAATGTTGAAACTCTAGAGTCGGCCTCTACTCAATAAACCCAGAAAAATTCAGAAAAACCCAGAAAGCTTTTCTGAAATAGTTGACTCCCGAAAATCACCCCCTTGAGGATCTATGTTGTCCCTCAAGGCTCTGCGCTGCCACTGAAGTAAACCCTCCAAGACTCTGCCCATAACTCTACCAAAATCCTCCAATATGCAAGGGTTGATCCCTTGCTCAATCTCCCAGCTCAAGTCCTCCACATAAACCCAATCCGAAACTCATACCAGAAGGAATCGCGTCTTCCTCTCTCAAGACTGTGCAATCATCACAATGCCCAGTTCCTCTTCAACTCTAAAATCGATCCTCCTGCAAAAAACTGATGAAACTACCTTGCCCGAGCAGGCACTCGAAGTCCCCCGGGGCTACGGGTGAGATCTCTGAACGGAGACACTCAATGCAATAAACAGTGTTGCAGACAGGCTAAACAGCCAGTGTGCTCTAAGTCGAAGTGACTAGCTCAAATGCACATAATCGAATGCCAAAATGAGGAGGCTCCTCTCTCCTTTATAGCATTGGCCTTTCTCAAAACCCTAAGGCCCACCTCCTCCAACGTAGCCATCTCTTGCCACGTGCTCCTCTCCATCTGCGCAGTCCCTCCAAGTGTATGCGTGGGCCCCCTTCTCTACGTGGTCCTATGGCCCCCCTTGGCTCCCCTTTAAGTCACAACGTTGTGCTACTAGGGAGTGACTTTATTCTAAAAGTGAGTTATGTCCCCCTTTCCTCACCTTTTTATTTATAATTAACTATAGAAGGCAAAATTGAACAAAATCGAATATTCTAATTAGCCATGGCTAATTAGGAATATTACAGTCTCCCCAGCAAAATGTTGCTTGTCCTCAAACAACTAAAGTGATGGATGCTGCAAAATTTTCTCACTCTCCCAAGTGGCATCCTCATCCGGTAAATTCTTCCACCTCACTAAGAATTCCCGAACCATACTGCTCCACAGTTGCCTCTCCTTGGTGTCAATAATAGCCTCGGGCTACAACACCAAATACCCCTCATTATCCATGGGTGGTAGCTCGTCTGTCACTGTCACCTGCTGCCCCAATGCCTTCTTCAAGCATGATACATGAAAAACGTTATGAATCTCGTTGCCTTGGGGCAGCACCAACTCATACGCAACCTGTCCAATCCTGCATAACACCCTGTATGGCCCATAAAAGCGGGGCTTGAGCTTCTCAGCCCCCTTCTGCTTTAGTGACAACTATCGGTATGGCTGTAATCATAGGTAGACCAAGTCCCCTACCTCAAACTATCTCTCCACCCAACCCCTATCAACATATAGCTTCTGCTGGTTCTGTGCTGTAGCCATATTGTCCTTGAGAGCTCGAAGAATATCTTGACTCTCTTGGATCCAAATCTTGGCTCTCAAAGCCTTGCTATCACCAAATATCACGTCAGCAAAAGATAAAGGATGATATCCATACAAAGCATAGAATGGCGACATACCAATGGACATGTGATGTGTAGGTTGTAGCAGTACTCCCCTAGATGCAGCCACTTCAGCCATGCTCGTTGTTGCCCACTGACATAGTTACGCAAGTAGCCCTCCAGCCACTTGTTACCTAACTCTGTCTACCCGTCCGTCTGTGGGTGATAACTAGTACTCGCTGTCAACTCCGTCCCCACCAACCGGAAAAGCTCCTGCCAAAACCCGCCCATCAAAAAGCTGTCCCTGTCACTGGTGATGGTCTTAGGAAGACCATTTGAAGAACAGCTCGGCCACCTAAGCTGCTATGTAGTGTGCGGATATGGCGAAAAAATGTGCGTACTTTGTCAGTCGATCAACGACGACAAAGATACAATCTTTGCCCTGTACCATGGGCAACCCTGTGATGAAGTCCATCGAAATACACTCCCATTTCCCCTCCAGAATGGGAAGAGGCTGCAATAATCCTGCGGGATGGTTCATCTCCCCCTTGTTCCTCTGGCAAACATCGCACTCTCGGATATGCTGGAGTACGTCCTCCTTGAAGCCCTTCCATGAGAACCTCTCTCTAATGGCCCTGTAGGTTTTGGTAAACCCCTGATGGCCGGCCAATGGTGAATCATGTGCTGCTCGAAGTATCTTCTTCTTGAGTTGAGATCCCTCGGTCAAGAAGATTCGGTCCCTATAGTAGATGATCTCATCGACCACCCTGTACCTATCATCCGCCACCTGCCCATCCAAAACCCCACATGCAAATCTGTCCTTGGAGTACTCTACTAAGAGTTGAGCCCTCCAGTCTGTGTCCAAGCTCATAAGAGACAACGTGGCTGGTCTACGTGAAAGGGCATCTGCTACCACGTTGTTCTTACCCTTGGCATACTCAATGTCAAAGTCATACGCTTGGATCTTACTGATCCACTTCTGCTGCCTCTCCTGTAGCTGTCTCTGCTCCAAAAAGAACCTAAGGCTGTTGTGATTAGTCCTCACCCTGAACCTGTTACCCACTAAATATTGTCGGAACTTGGCCAATGCATGCATAATGGCCAGCATCTCCTTGTCGTATATAGAATACAACCTCTCGTGCGGAAGGGGCTTCCGGCTCTCAAAGGCTATAGGGTGACCTCCCTGCATCAACACTGCGTTGATCCCCTCCCGACGCATCACACTCCAAAATGAATGGCTGTGAAAAATCCAGCAATGCTAGCACTGGGCAGCTGCCCATAACCTCCTTGAGCCTGTCAAAGGCTCGTTGTGCTGTATCCGACCAACTGAATGCTCCCTTCCTCGTCAAATCTGTCAGGGGTGCAGCAAGTTGTGCGAAACCCTTGACGAACTTCCGGTAGTAAGTACAAATGCCAATGAACCCTCGAAGTTCCGTCACGTTCCTCGACTCCGGCAAATCTCTGATGGCCCTGATCTTCTCCTCGTGAACTCTCACTCGTCCACCCCTATGATGTGTCCCAAGTACTTCTCCGTCAACCCAAACTCACACTAGGAGAGTTTGGCATAGAACCGCTGCTCCTCCAAGATGTGCAACATTGTCTCAATGTGCTGGAGATGCTCCTCCCAAGTCTTGTTGTAGATGAGGATATCATCAAAGAACACCAACACAAACTTCCTTAAGTGACTGCGGAAGATGTGATTCATGCAGGACTAGAATGTAGCTAGGGTGTTGATTAGCCCGAAGGGCATCACCAAAAACTCAAAGTCATACGCTTGGATCTTACTGATCCACTTCTGCTGCCTCTCCTATAGCTGTTTCTGCTCCAAAAAGAACCTAAGGCTGTTGTGATTAGTCCTCACCCTGAACCTGTTACCCACTAAATACTGCCGGAACTTGGCCAATGCATGCATAATGGCCAGCATCTCCTTATCGTATATAGAATACAACCTCTCGTGCGGAAGGGGCTTCCGGCTCTCAAAGGCTATAGGGTGACCTCCCTGTATCAACACTGTGTTGATCCCCTCCCGACGCATCACACTCCAAAATGAATGGCTGTGAAAAATCCAACAATGCTAGCACTGGGCAGCTGCAGGAGAGGCAGCAG
>Ga0139313_100074_pt1 | contig 10881 bp, 4 predicted proteins | sample In1P11_FD_99375 | JGI IMG/M metagenome (GOLD analysis project Ga0139313, IMG submission 99375) | reverse complement strand
CAATCTTTCGAACTCTATCTGATCCCGTTCGGTCGCATCGATCTCTTTCTTCCGATTTATCCAATTCATGCCGGTCACTTGCTTGGGCAGAGACTGACCGTATCTGCAGCGTGGCAACATCTACGCTATCTCTTTCTTCCAGTCATTCATTATATATGTAATTACGCTTTTTTCTTTTTCTTTCGAAGCGCTTCAGTCTCTTTTCTTCCTTCTATGGGCAGAAGCTATTACTTCTAGGGGACCTCTCTATGGTTCAGTGGGCATTTATATACCAAAAGCTAATCAGGTACTTATTTCATTTTTCATTTTCTTTCCTACGATGCGGTAAATCAATGCTTTATTCCCGATCTATAGCAGTAAATGGAGGGCTCTTTCCTTATGTCCTGGAGTTGTATTTCCTTCCCCTGATGAAAGATTTCCCTTATTTCATTTCATTTTATTGAATAATGTTTGTGTATTATAGAATAATAAGTGGGGTCGAAACCAAGGAGGATGCTGAGGTGTGGGAAGGTAGAAAGCATGCTCAGGTAGGCTCCTTCCTCGTTCGGGACGGGTAGTTCACTCTTTCGGTCCGGGTGGGCAAGTAGTTTATGGAGGTGCCTAGAGAAGGTAGAAAAGAGACTGAAGCGCTTCGAAAGAAAAAGAAAAAAAGCGTAATTACATATATAATGAATGACTGGAAGAAAGAGATAGCGTGTGTCATTCCCTGAGACTTTAGCTTGGCCATTGGTCTTCCGAAAGTCTCTTTTGCGAAGGGACTAGTCTTCAGAAACCTTATTATTAATATGAAAGGAATAACCTTACATGCATTCAATCCGCCTTGGGCCTGGAATCCGAAAGAACATTATCAATGAGAAGGTTCGTAAAGAAGATCCCTGAACCAACTAAATAGGTAAGGGTTCTGTAAGCATTAAAGCTTGTTGGACCTGTCAGGATACAGAGGGGATGCCTTAGGCCTCAACCTTGTGGGCACTTTCATTCGCGGCTAGACCTGGCAACCATAAAAGGAACCCATCACACGATACCCGTGGCAACAGACCCCGTGCAACCTCACTCCCATACCCGAGATAGAAGTTCCCACATACCCCTACGAAACTTACCGCTAAGGAAGAACAATAGTTTCTACCTCACTGGAAGGAATGACGAAGCGTTACATACGTTGATTCACAATCTGAAGATCATACGCTACAGACAGTGGATGAATCCCAAAGAGGCGTTGGACAAATGACAGCTTGAGCGTTGGCAGCCTTACCAATCAATACGGAACAGGAAGGAATTATTACAGCTACTCACAGGGAGAAACTTCATCCAGGCCTACTCACAGGGGCACAGGATACTAAGCCACACATTGAGCTCACATAGAGTGACACATAGATATTCATTTGCATAATCGCATAATACAAGACTAAAGAGTGCACGCAGAACGACTTCAATCTTCATGCTCACCTGCTGCTCTTTCTTCACCGTTTATCGCTCTGCATATACTTTTGAACCCTTAGGACTAGTAAAACCGGCCGGGGTTGACAATGAATGGCTCTAATAAGATAAGGTTCCAACAATTTACTGATTAGGTTCGACATCGCCAATAGCGGTCGTCTTCTCTCATAGCACTATTGATTCCTAGTAGAGCCCAATTCACATGCACGTAGAGGATTAAGTCACTGATGGATGACGAGTTCTTTATTCTATTTTAGAACATCGTTGGGGTGGGACCAGGCTACGGCAAACGGATATGGCACACGGCAGCTACACCGACAGATTCTACGGCTGCGGATACGAATACGGCAACAGCTACGGCGAATACAGCAACTACGGACGGACAACTCCAACGTAGTAGTGTCAGGTGCACCAAGAGAGCGAGGGTTACAACAGCTTGGTTATTTACGATTCAACTAGTGGGTGACGTGAATTCATTCCCCCAGGACATGTTGACGAAAGAGGAAGAAGAATATATCATCGGCACAGGAAAATGGATTTGATTCGCTATAAAACATACCCTTTCTGACTTAGCGTTTCTCTCAGATAACCGCTGGTATCTCACCAAGCATTGAGACCCTTCAGCAGCGTGCTTAGTCCTTGCCTTCCGGATTCAATCCCCCTTCACACATACATGAAAAAGATGTACCATACCCCCGGAATAGGGAATATGTGCTGTGAACAACGGCTATGTTGGTGGTGATACCTTCTAACAAGAGCGAGTTACTACTGCGCATTATATACGATTCACCTGTTTAGGTCCATAGACATAACACATAGAGCCTTTCAGATCAGGGAGGTTGAGCCATTCCCCAAACAAACTCCAACTGGTGCTCCCTCGCTTACTCGCTTGCTTACTTGCTTACTTGCGAGCTCGCTTACTCGCTTGCCTTACTTCGAACAACCAACGACAAAGGGCTGGTGCTTGCTAGACGTGTGGATAGACAAGACAACACCAAGTGAACCCATAACCACACTTCACCCAGCTAAACACCGAACAAGACACAACGTTTACCTCAAGAACACAGCTAGCAACAACGCTCTGTGAACCTGGAGTCCGCAGTTCAACAAACTCCCGGGAATCGAATCCATGCTCGATCTCTTTATGCCTTACTGAGGAGATCTCGATTGAGACCTTACATAATGAACTTGACAGCGGGCTTGCTCCTTGCTTGCGAAGAGGTAGGACCATCAACTAAGACCTTCCCAATCTAATAACAGCCCAATCCACTAATACCAATATGAACAATATAATATTTCCACCAATCAACTATTTCCATCCCCATCTACTACCAGACCAATGGTTCAATGGGAAGGGAACCTTGATAGAGCGAAAGCTAATGGTTCAAATGTTGTTAATCGCTGGAGCTCATGGCTGCTAATGAACACTCAACGGGACGGAAGGTTACTCTTCCACCTAACCGGAACGGGAATGGTGGTGGAAAGAAAGAGCGAAAGCTAATGGTGCTGAAGTGTGAAAGAAAGAGCAAAGAAGAGCCCAATGAGGTCTCACTAGCTCCCAATGAAACTTCGACCAAATGAAAGGCTGAATAACTGCGACTATGAACCAAGGAAGGGAAGGAGATGCTGTTATGAGCTTTAGCTAATGGGGTTTGACCCTACCGCTTCCCTACTGGTTGGGTAATATTCAACACCGCTCCTTTTTGGGCTATAATGGAACTGCCTACTTTTTGGGTAATAAAAGCTACCGCTATAACTACATCTCGAACGGATGGAAACATTGGAAATTACCACGAGCCGGGCGTTGATCTTCTTTTTATAGAACCAGAGGCAATGGGAGCAGAGGCAGGTGCAATGGTAAAGGTAGGAGCATGCACAGAATGAAACGAATCTCTATACAGGTATAATCACAATATTCCAGGGGGCAGGTTCAGATCCTATAGTTCCAGATTGAGATGCCGATACGGATCCAATTATAGGAGATGACTCGGCTCGAAGAAAGAAATCGAGTTCAGATGCCCCCGGTCCAACCTTCGAAGCGTTGAAAGTGGCACCTAAGCGCATTTTCGTGCCCCAATAAAGTGCAGTTAAGCCTCTGACTGCCCTGCCTACTGCGGACTAAAGAAAGAATAAGGGCGAATTACCGCTCTGGGACAGCACAAATATGATACCCATCTCGTTCACATTTATGGCATTAAGAGCAGGAAAGTAAGACAATATCGATCCCCCCTTTCTTGTTCCGCTCATGTGAAATGTAGGCTCTTGGGGTGTTCATGTGAAATGCCCGTACGTGTTAATGACGGCTCTTGTAAGAACGTAACTTAGCTGCTGACTCTAAGCTACGGACTCTTCCTCGTGCATTTCCATAGGCGGGAGACCAGATCTAGGCTAGGGAACGACCAGATTTTATAGTCTTTCATGTTCCCCTTGGAATTAAGGCCAGCAAAGAGAAAAGACTATTCTCTTATATGATCCCCCTTCATAGAGAGCCCTTGTTATCGCCTAGTTGTTATCTGTTCATAGATATTTCTATATCTAAGATCCCCCTTGTTCCTTGGCCAAAGAGCTCAGGCGGTAAGGGAATTACTAGAGAGCCCTTTCGCCTAGTTGTTCTCCGTCAGGCGGTAAGGAAATGACTAGTCATAAGGAAAGCTAATATACAGGATCCTCGGCCAAAGAGCTCAGGCAGAAAGAGTCTTACTAGAGAGCCTTACCTTTCGCCCTGGTAGTTTACCCTATCTAAGGTAGTCGACCCAATCTAAAGTATACATGCCCGCGACCAGAACTAATATTGAAAGGCGACCCGAACTCGTAAGGCGGGCGATCAGACCACAACTCTTCTCGGGCAGGGTTGGTTATACCAGCCTTAGGGGAGACAGGTTAATAAAGAAATCGTTCTTTTATGGGTCTTCCTAAAGATTGCTCCTTTCACCCTGGCCTTGGAGTAGGTCATAAGGTGGTACCTCGCCTTTAACCCTTACGACAGTATAAGGAATCTATTCTGTAAGAGAAGACGGGGACATAACCTACGGGCTATATGCGGGTAGTTTCTGACTGGTATGATTGGGGAATACCGATACATGACCTACGGACTAGGTTGGCTTCATCCTTTCACCCACTACGGGAAGACGGAGCTAAGCAACGTGACCTTACCTTGCTTCTATCTTCGGTCGAATAAGAATATGCATAATTGGCACGTCTATCTACGCGTTCCTCGGGCCCGGATACATCAGTAAGAAAGAGAGGTAAGACCGCAGTACTTATTTAGTTAAGGGGCCACCAAATAAGTAAGTACTTGTAGGCGTGGTAAAGAATCTTTCCTTAGGCGGTGCAGTATAAATACCCTTATTTGTACCCCCCCCCTTGCTTTATGGCCGGTACCAGATCTAGGGAACGACCATGTTCCACCCTTTTTCTGTAGCCCTTAATCTTTCCTTTTGCCCGGATTGCCCCTGATACTCTCGTATGCGAGAACTAGGTTAGCGGGGTGACAAACAGATTGGATTAGATCCCTATATCTCCCGTCTGCGCCTCTAGTCTCGAACAAATAATATTGAATAGCGAGATGAGCGCCCTAATGACCCTCATCTTCCTCCGGCCCGCCACCTCCGAGGTTTGAGCTCGGTCTTTATAACTGACAATGATTTGTGTTTGGCTCTGAACCCTTATGATCTAATTGATCGAAATTTGATCGTTCCCAGTCCTTCAGGGCTTCGGTATGTTGGGAAGTAAGTAAGATTTCGGTTTGCCCGGGAGCCGTCCCGATCGATAGTGGATCGAAGGTTCGTCTCTTATTTAGGTGATTTCGGCCGATATATAATAAAGCCAACCCGGACTAGGTCAGACCTGCCCCATAGGGTTTAGCTTAGGGGCGAGCTACTCCTTTCCGCTGGCAGAGACCAACAATGATAGGGAAATCTAGGAAATGAGCAAGACAATCTCTAAGCTGCTGGACGAATAAGTATCTAGGATGAACGACAGGAAGGACAACACGAGAACGATGAGCAACGCGGAAATGGACGAACTGGACAGAGAGATGGATCAGCCGCACCAATTGGAAAATGGGACAGGAATACCCTCATACATAGAACGAAGCAGCCGGTCCGCTCTGCGAAGTGCTCTTGATTGATAAGGCGATGGCGGCCTTTTAGTTCTTCAAGTTGATGGCGGTGGTCGAGTCATGCTGTAGCATGATGGCGGCTTTTGGGGCCCCTCCCCCAAAAGAGAGTTGCTCCTAACCATATGAATGGTTAGCGTTAACACCCTATCCTCGCACGTCCCTCACCCTCGGCGGAATTGAATGCTATTATTTACGCAATTACTGCCTTCTCCTCCCTCCCTCTCCCTCCTGATATGATCTATCATCCCTCCCGATCTCTGATCTATTCCTCCTTGACCTTTCGACCATCCACTTCTCAAGTTACAATATCCAACTTGCCTAACTGAACAGGTTCCTCCGCCAAGGTGAAAAAAAGATCGTAGGGAACATTGAGTCATTACGCTTTTTTTCTTTATGGGTGAGCAATAAATTACCTTCGCCCCTACACCAAGTAAGTAATTCAGGAGTGTAGCCGCTTGTCCGCATCGGGCAAGGTATAAAAAGTAGCTCTGCTACGATTGTAAGTATGCGCTAGTAAGGGTAGTTCAAGTCACAGTGGAAGTACCATTGATGTTGGGTGATACCAATTGATGTTTGACATGGCATGCGGAAGTACGTATGTGGGACGGTGCGATAGAAAGTAGTGGACGGTTCGATAGCTAGCGATGATTGGCGGTAGGTGCGATACGAGGTAGTGAACGTTGGAAGCAGTAGACGGGGTGAGCGAGTCATGGTTCCCACAGCTTGGTTCCTTCGAATGCTTGTGGGTATGCTTCACTCCGACCGGTAGGGAGGGAGGGACTCATCATGGTTCAGTTAATCAGTAAATGAATTAGTTCATGCCATTAGCCCGATACAATAAGCTAGAATAAGCTAGAATAAGGTGGTCTAATTCGCTTGCTTTCTTTCCGATTAGCATTGCACCCACCCAGCCAGAATTCAACTCATCGATCTCCCACGGTAGGCGACTGATAAGACTGAGAGAGTGGTACCCAGTTCATCGCTGGAGCTCATGGCTTACTAACATGGATCGATTGCTTTGATGGCATGGATGAATCGGCATGGATGGGAAGGCATGGCTTTGGCTGTCGACTGGTAGATTCCTTGCACTAGGAAGCGCAAGCCCCTCCGGGACCTTCTGTCGACTGATAGATTCCTTCCTTGGCTGTCGAAATACCTACGCGGACCTTCGGCGCTTGGCTGTATGATCGAAGAAGCGCTGGAGAACGTAAACAAGTGGGAGCCATCAGTAGCAGGGACGGTTGACCAAGTTGATCCTTTACCACTATGAATTGGGCATCTGAGCGCGCATCCCTTCCATTTCGATAGTTAGCATCATAGTCAGAGGCAAATGCAGTCCAGTTCGAAAGCCAGCATCACCTCCCCTAGCGGAAGACTGGCTCTGGTATAGTGACTCATCCTCCTCCCTCCACCTCCTATATCGATTGGACTCACTTACCTAATCACTCACTTCCCTAGTGGGTATTGCTCCCCATACTGCCTACCTAACGTAATGACATCCCCAGATTCTAGGTACCCAATACACCTACTTTAAGTAACTCACCTACCCCTTTCCCCTCACTCACCTGCCTTAACTTATATTTCTTCCCAGATTGATTAAGGAGTTGAAATAAGTATACCTCGTTTTCAACCTATTGAACTAATCCCTATCGAACTAATCCACCGATAGATGCGTAAGGGTGCGGCTGCCAAACTACTAATTTGAACCCTACCTCCCCCGATCGATCCTTAAGTATCACTTTCAAAGTTCCACTAAGTCAACTAAGTAAATCACTTACATACAGGAAGGCATTGCTAGTTGGTCTCCGGTTCACCACTGCTGTTAAGTCTTCTCTTATCTTCTATTATTCCCCGGTAAAGGACAGAATCGCTCGTATAGGGTTACCTAAGGCCTTAACTACGCGGCGAAGCCGTACTTCCATTCTATTAGTGAAAGGGTTAAATGGGCCATCCCGGTAAGTCTCTTTATCCAGAAATAGGCTTGCTTATGAGTTTGCTGGCGGTTAGGGTCTCCCTAATAAGTGCCCAGCTGAGTACAAAACCTGGCCTTATGACTTGCTACCATGAGATCCCTTCTTGAAGTGCCCAGCGGAGTACCAATCTTAACTACACTATATGCCTGAACTAGCTTCACTAGTTGTTCTACTTCTTTCTGCCTAGAGATTCATTCACATTAAAGAAGCACTGACCACCCCCAATAGCTCCCCACTCCCCAATAGCTCATTGCCTCACCCCCCAATAGCTAATACCCCAATAGCTCAGTTTCCGATAGCTAACGTTTACTTATCGCTTTGCTTGCTAGCGAGGTTGGTTCTCGGGCAATGCTGGCTGGCAAGGTCCATATGAGCTCTACTCTTATCTTATCTGTACAAACCCGCCACGCTCCGTACGTACGAATTGTTATCCTTCCCTAGCATACGTACGTTCAGTCTTCGGGGTTTCGTTCCTTTCCACCATGAGATCCCCTTCGGGCCTTTGGGCTACTTATGGGGTAGTTATTGACTATTTCTTTCCTCACCATATGAATAGTGAGTCCCTACCGGGCCTTAGCCTGCCCTCCTACTAAAGTGTGCCCTCCTACTAATATATATATATATATATCCACCTGCCAAGAGAGTTCTTATATAGAGAGTTGACAAGCCATCACTTGATGGGAAAGAGAGTTCTTATCTGTGGGCCGAAATAGAGTGAATAGAGTTGACAAGCACTGGAAAGAGAGTTGACAAGCCATCACTAACTAGGAGATCTAGATCGCCAATCAACCTAAGGGCGAGGGGCGAGGATAGGAGCCGCTCGACCAACGGGCCGCCATCGTTTGCCTAAGTCAAACCCGTATTTGAGAAGTATTAGGAATTCGCGGACCAACAAGGGTGCCTTTTGAGCTATATCTCTGGGTGCCTGCCTTTATTGGTTGGAATCTTCTTGATACACCACCTGGCCTGCTGGAGATCGCCCGCTACCCAAACAGTCAGGGAGGTGATTTAGGCTTGGATAGATCTTGATTGATTTTTCACATCTTTCGATATGGCAACGGACTACATTCTTTGAGATGGGCGGGCCAACAGACCAGGTTTTCGAGATGGGTTCAACTGACCAGGTATTCGAGTGGGGTTCCAACGGACAGACTACAGCCCACATATACTGAAGAGAGAGAGAAGGCCTATCCACACTTAGCGCTACGGAACATTGCAATGGTTCCTACCTGGGCTGGACTGAACGGTTCGGAACAATCCATGTTACTCACTGCACGGTACGGTTCAATGTAAGGAATGAAGATGCGTTACATACGTGAATTCACAAGAGGTTAATACGACATTCAGACATAGAAGACTCACATAGCTGACAGAAGCACCTCACATAGCGGACAGACATAGCCACCTCACATAGCAGCCATCACATAGAGCATCTCACTTAGCCAATCATTTACAGCCGGTCATAGCCCAGTAGTAGTGTCCGATAAATCGTAGTAGGAGATAGCCCATCATTGCCAATAATTGCCAGAAAGGCATTGCCATAGGGTTCGATAGCCTTTCATATCAGTCACGCCATACATATCCACGGAACATAGCAGCACGTATACATCCAGACAAGAGAGAGGTAAGCATCACTGGCCGATAGGATAAGGACCACACATCACAGGAGGTACCCAAGAGAAGGAGTTAGTTCACCCATCGAGTCAATGAACAGATTGATTATGTTCCCACGTTCCCAACAGACAAGAGAGAGGGAGGGAAGGTAGTTTCATTCATGCTGGTCCGGTAGTGGCATTCACGCTAGTCGGGCGGGTAGTTACATTAAGGGAGGTGATTTAGTGCCCAGCGTTAGGAGGCGGTAGCACCTATTCCCCTAACTCCTTCCTACACCCATTTGAAGTTCCCCACCACAAGGCACGGACCCCTATGCAAGCAGCGATAATAGCACAAGCAGACACCGAAAAAAGACCCAGGGACGGAAAAAAGTATGACAGGAACAAGGGAATGCAGACAGGAGAAGGCAGGACCGGGCCCAGAAAGCGAGTGGACAGAACCCAAGAAGCAATTGGACGGAAGGGAAAGGAATAAGGTGGGCACGATATTCAGGAAGAAGGAGGGAAGCAAACAAGAGACCAGGGAGAGAGGAGGCAGATATAGAGCGGACAAGGGATGGACGCCAGACTATAGGAAGCAGCAGAGAGAGGTAGATAGGATAGATAGAGAGGGGAATAGAGCGGGGATGTAGATAGAGTGAACGGGGATGGGAATAGAGATGATGGATAAGAGATAGAGGGAGCGAGAAGAAAGAGGAAGGAAATGGAATAAATAACGGAAAGGGAGAGTAACCCATTAGCAAAGGGGGGGACGAGGAACAGAAACCATAAGGAGATTGACGTAGGATAGGGGATAAGGGAAAGGGATCGAAGGAACACAGCTCAACCCATAATGAAATAATGAATGAGGAAGGATACAAGGCAAGTCACGTATATAGAATGTCGGATTGAAGACAGCGCTCTAGCATTGTTTACTTACGAGCATATCGATTGAAACATTTTACCGTCAGACGAAAGAGATTAAGTTAACCGTCGGCACGAATAGAGAAAAGCATCTGATGGCTTATGCTGCTGGCCGGATGGAGCCCAGAGGGAGGTGATACTTAGCACCCATTCCCCAAACTACATCGGTTATTTATTGCTGGTTGGCTGCTAGCTTACATCCCAAAATACGCATACCCAGTTTAGCCATCACACAATAGATGAGAGATTGAGTTCACCTTCACATGAGCCACATTGACGAGCCAACACGGTAATGATTGACACTTTGAGTACCTACCCGCTGATCGATCGAACTGCTTGCCGAAGTTCTTCTTACTTTCGCGATCTTGCTCTACCTGGAGATGCAAAACTTGCCCACAGTTGCTTGCTTTATCATCGGCCCCATAGTTCCCACCAGACCAGAGGGAAGTCCCCTTACCGCAGATAAGTTATTACCGCAAAGAAGTCCTTACCAACAGATGGCAGAAGAGAAAGAACCCTTCACCCCATACCCGAGAGAAAGAAGAAAAGTCCGCACCGACAGAACAGAGAGAGGAGAAATCCCCTTTCAATACACCTTACCCGAGTGAGGAGAAGTACCCCTTCACAACATGTCCGAGAGAGGTTATTTATCCCATACCCCGGGAAGCAACTATGTGCAGTTAGTAATGGCTATGTGCAGTTAACGACGGATATGTTCAAACCCGGTACGGTACAGGGCCGACACTCTGAGGCACACTGCCTGCTAATCGATACAACTTTATGCTTGCCGAAGGTCCGTGAGGTCTTGCGCTTCCGAGGGCAAGGCCCGGCAGGG
>Ga0139313_100071_pt1 | contig 11098 bp, 12 predicted proteins | sample In1P11_FD_99375 | JGI IMG/M metagenome (GOLD analysis project Ga0139313, IMG submission 99375) | reverse complement strand
GGGGGTGCGGAGGGATCTTTTGGGCGGGTGTTGGGAGACGTGTCGTGTCGCGAGGATGGGCGCTGGGGCAATTATTCGAGACCATGCACCTGGGGACAGATTGCGGGCGTGAGGGGGCCCAAAGCGGCTAGAGCCCGCTGCGCCAAGCAAAAGCTCCACAAGCGCAGACACGGCCGACCAGGAGCAGCAAGCAAGCAAGCAACAGCGGTAGCAGCAGCAGCAGCAACAGTAGCAGCAGTGACAGCAGCAGCAGCAGCACGAGCACGCCCCCGAGCACGCCCCCGACCTGCTTCTCTCTCTCCACACCGCGACCCCGCTCCCCTTCATCGACCACGAATCCACCATCGCCCGCCGCTCTTTCGCACTGCGCGTTCCCCATACATACTAACAAGCGCCAACAGGGCTGAAGGCGTCTTGCTGCGACGCGCCCGCGCTTCTTGCTTCTTGCTTCTTGCTTCTCCGGCTCTGCAAGCCTCCTCTCCCCACAGGTTCTCCATTAGCACACGGTGAGCAAGGCGGTCGGCGAGGCCTGGTGCGGCTCTGGACCCTCAGATTTCACGTTTCTCACTACCTTCTGTACCTTCACTCGTCTGCATCTGCCACAGAGGCGGTCAGATTGTCCTATCTTGCGTTGGCCCTGTATCAGCCTGTCGAGCAGTCCTGTACGTATCTCCTCTGTTCCGCGCAGCCTGCGCGCCCTGTACCGCATCATGTCCCCCAGCGCTCTAGCCATGCAGCTGTCCGCCATCATGTCAAATAGTCCACTGATAAATCTTTTGCACGCAGACCTGCATGTACCTCAGCTGTTGACCTGACCAATCAACTCATACACCAGATTCCTCTCCAACTCTTTGCATTCTCGTCATATCCACACCTCACCCAGCCCGTCCCCTTCTAACCTTTGCAAAATGGCCGACGAGGACAACTTCGATATAGACATCTACGGCGATGATGCCGTCCAGAATTATCAAGACACAGCCGCCGCCCAAGACGCGATGCAGTCCGATTCCGCAAATGCCCATACGGCTTCGGCCGCCGAAGCTGCAGGTGCAAAGCCCGAGGGTGCAGAGGCAGCAGACAAACACGACTACTCGAACGGAACGTCCCAGCAAGAAAGCGGCACGCAACAGATCTCAAGCACCGGCGCGTCCGCCAATAATCAGACCTTTCAGAAGCAAGCCCCCCAGCAGCAGGGTGTGAAACGCAAACAAGGCGAAGACGATGACCGACCCAAGGACCCAGGCGCTACGGCAGCTCTCATGATCAACGATCTCAACTGGTGGATCAGCGAAGAGGACATTCGCGGCTGGGCCAACCAAGGTTGCTGCGAGGACGAACTCAACGAAGTCACCTTCAATGAGCACAAAGTCAATGGTAAAAGCAAAGGGTACAGGATACTCCTCCTCGGCTCTTGATGTGGTGCTGACAAGCATTGAAGCCAGGTTTACGTACAGATGCAGAGCGCCCAAGCCGCTACCGCCCTAAAGCACCAGATAGAAGACCTTTACAAAGACCAGACGCACACGAAGAGGCCTACCGCGATATTCAATCCACCTCACGTCAACCCTTTCAAGACACTACCCAAAGACGTGCCCCAACGCGATAAGAACCGCGGTGATCGCTCATCCTCAAGCAACTTTGGAAGCCAAGGCGGACAGGGTGGCAACTTCAACCGTTTCAATAACCAAAGGGGCAACTTCAATTCTCGAGGTGGAGGAAACATGGGCTTCCAAAACAACCGCAATTTCTCTGGTCCTTCTGGAAACATGGGAGGCAACATGGGTGGCTACGGCGGCCCTGGTGGCCCGATGAACAACTTTGGGGGTGGTCCTATGGGCGGAATGAACAACTTTGGCGGCGGTAACTTCAATCGCGGTGGCATGATGGGTGGTGGTATGCGCGGTGGCATGAACAATCGTGGCCGAGGCGGTATGGGTATGAACAACATGGGCGGCATGAACATGCCCATGGCAAACAACATGATGGGTATGGGTGGAGGAATGGGCATGATGCCGAACGGCATGGGTATGATGGGCGGAGGCATGGGTAGGTCCAACATCCATGATTTTATGCTGCGCGTTACTCCAGAGTTGGTACAAAGCTAACATCCTTGTCCACACAGGCGCAGGTCCTGGGGGTTTCGGCGGCAGCCAGAATCATTTCAACCCAGGTTTCTTCCCACCAAGCCAAGGAGGGGGCGGCGGCGGCGGAGAAGGCAATTGGAATCCACATGGAGCCAAGAGACCCCGTCCGGAGTAGCGGATTCGTCAAATGCATGTTCCTCAACACCAGAGAAACGGCATCGAACATGACAGGATTCCAGCTATTTCCGCCACGGAGAGCGTGGGCGCGACTAAATTCCTTTCTCTTGTAGGACTACATTTGAGACTTTTCCATACCCTTGAAAGGTACGAGGCGTAAAACGGAGCACACGGCGCTTAGGAAAGGTACAATATCTGGGATCTGTGCTGGAATGCAACTCATCTTCTCGGACCTTTTTCTCTTTTTTTTTCCTCTCCTCTATTTGGGCTTAAAGATTTTCTGTCCACTTCCCACGTTCTCAGCGCCGGGAGAGATCGTTTAGATGTTGTCGTGTACACATAATATGTTTGCAGTGACCGTCGGCTTTCCTCGTGTTGTTGCAACGTTACTTCTATTGTCTAACCGATCATAAAATCGCATTGTAGCTCCCCTTGCGCTATTTAGCTCCCATTAAACGTCGGTTACGGAGAACGTGGTTCGATCTCTACATCCTGATTTAATCTATGTACCACCCAACTGGTAAACGGTTTCCTGGTCCGGTGCTCAGATGCTGTGCAATGTATCATGGGGCCAAGGCACATCTGGCCTGGATCCCGCGAACCTACGAATGGCATCGGCCCGCCAGAGCTGCAAGCGACGGCAATGAACGCTGGGGTTGCTTGGCGGAAAAATTGAAGCACGTTGCTCATATGGATTCAAGGGCCGCCGGGACCTGCAGAATGGTTTCGCGTAGAGCTGATTAGGCGAAGGTCACGACATCCAATCTTTACACCTGGCTAACGTGGTGAATCCATGCATCTTCGTGCTGTCCATTAGGTCACAACTATTGCTAAATTTACCGCTCTCGTGATTGGAGGAAATGATGCTGTGTTGCGGAGAAACCGGTGCACGGGAGCCGTGGGTTGGGAGTAGCGATGTAGAGCAGAAAAGTATAATTTGTATTATAGTCTGCCCGTTGAGAATATAGACTGGAGTGTTCAACTTGCTCTCACGAGTAGACTTTGGCCTGGATCCCTATACAGTCTGCACAGTGAAATTATGGCCAGACTTGGGTTCTTGCTCTTCGGAGCTCTTGTTCAGAGTGTTTATGGTGCTGTTCCGCCATGGGCGCAGTGTAAGTCTATTTGATTTGACAGGAATTATTGATCGTTCTGCTTCAACAACTTGCAAAGAACATGTTTTAAAGTTCACTGTTTGGCACTTCGATCATACATCTAGCCTGTTCACCAACCATGACTGACAAGTGCAGGTGGCGGAATCGGCTATACCGGCGACACAGTGTGCCCCTCCAGCTACACGTGCAAGGTCCAAAATGACTGTAAATATACCCTCTCATATCACCCAGTTGAGATTGTCTGATCCAGAATATCTAGGGTATTACCAATGTGTTCCCGGGACAGCCTCGAGTGCGTCTTCATCTTCCAAGTCAACAAGCTCTGTAGCAACTGTCACGTCCTCGCCGTCAAGCTCTGTAGCGACCGTCACATCCTCATCGACGACATTGTCAACTGTCTCAACAGCATCCGCAACGTCCGGAGGAGGTGTGAAATGTACCGGAACTTTCACACCAGTCTCGGCGTCTGCCTTTGTTGAAAAGATGAACCCGGGATGGAATCTAGGGAACACCCTCGATGCCGTTGAGGATGAAGGAGACTGGAACAATCCCAAGGTGACCCCGGATACCTTCACCGGTCAGTATTCGTATACCATGTATATGGTTCATGGACTGACGTTTCCTCTTGCGTGTGACAGATGTCAAAGCTGCTGGCTTCAAGGGTGTTCGCTTACCTGTTACATGGGCCTGTGAGTAACACCCCATATCTAATTCCTCCTGGTATCACATTATATTGACCCCCACCAGATCATTTCACTTCGGCCTCACCAACGTGGAATGTGGATCCTGCGTGGCTGCAGCGTGTCTCCGACGTCGTGGATATGATCACCAGCCAGGGCTTTTACACGATTGTCAACGTACACCACGACAGCTGGACCTGGGCTGATGTGTCGGCTCCTGGTGCCAATCTGACCATGATTGAGGAGAAGTTTTACAGACTGTGGTACCAGATTGGAACGAAGCTGGCTTGCAAGGGTAGTCAGGTCGCGTTCGAGCCCATCAATGAGCCTCCGGTAAGTTCAAATTTCGTAGCGAACTGTAATTTTTCTTTTGGGAAACACAAGCTCGGGGGTTGGGATGATGTACTGTGTATCAGAGGAATCCATTTACCTGCCGCATCTATAGCCTGCCACTGTCCTCCTTGAATCTCCTTTCGAGTGCCTTGCTGACTTTACACAGGGCACCACTGCTGAACATGGTGCTGAGATCAACAAACTCAATGGTATTTTCTTAAAGGCCATCAGCGATGCCGGAGGGTTCAACCCCAAGCGAGTCGTGACTCTTGTTGGTGTCGGTGAGGATTCTATCAAGACCAGCCAGTGGTTCAAACTGCCAGACTTCAAGTTCACGAACCCCTATGCGATCCAGTTCCATTACTATTCACCATACGACTTTACATTCTCGGCTTGGGGAAAGACAACTTGGGGTTCAGATGCCGACAAGGTGGGTTAATGTGATCCGCGTTGTGAGAGTTCATCGCTGACTTTTGTTCTAGGCCGCCATCGACGCCGATTTCGCGGCCATAAGGGGTAACTTTACTGATGTGCCACGTAAGTGACGTCTCTGTGTCAAAAGAAACATGCCCTAGCTGACTCGATATCTCTCAATATAGTCATAATCGGTGAATGGGACGCAAGTCCTATTGCAACCGAGACAGCCGCACGCTGGCGTTACAACGACTTCGTCGTCCGAACGGCACCCAAGTACAACATTGCAACAGTACTTTGGGACAACGGAGCGGACCATCTGGACCGAGCCACGCACCAATGGCGAGACCCAGTCGCCCTTGACATCATCATAAGCGGTGCAGCTGGAAAGACAAACAGTCTGCCCGACAGCACCACAGACGGATCCGTAACCACACAAAAGTCCTCAGCATATGTCTACCACAAGGTCAACGACTCCATCACCGACGCAGTCCTCCCCTACCTCTTCAACGGAAACACGCTCTCCAGCATCAAGAACACCAAGACCGGCGCCCTCCTCACCAAAGGAACCGACTACTCCAGCAGCGCCTCCGCCATCACGCTGACATCCAAGTTCCTGAAAACAGTCCTCACCTCCACAACAACCGGATCTCTCACCAATCTTACCCTGAACTTCTCCTCTGGCGCCCCGACGACAGTCGACATCTTGCAGTACGACACCCCGGTCTTGGGATCCACCTCCGCAAAGTTGCCCGCCACATCGGCAGACTTCCGGATCCCGATTACGTGGAAAGGTCAAAACCGTACGTGTCACTCACTACCCGTTTCGAGACGAGAACTGTTGTTCGTTTTGCTAACTCCCTACCGCGATATGTAGGCCCCGCAGCGGTACGAGCTCTGAAGAGCGATGGGTCGATCCTGATTGACGATTGGACCCAGTACTTGGGACCTTTGCAGCAAGGGCGCTTGACGTACTCGGGACAGTGGGATTGGGATGCTAACAGTGTGATTCTGAAGGCCCCCGTGTTGGACGCGGTGAGGAGTGCGGGCAAGGACACCACTTTCACCATTGACTTTTACCCACGCGAACCGTCGAACTCTGCTAATTTCACGCTGACCGTGTAAGGTGAGGTTGGAAGATGATGTATTGATAGAGCATAGATAAATAGTAGCTCTAGCATTGAATGAAAAATTGTACAGAGGAACATGCATTTCGCACTGTACTACAAGATTTTACGGAGTTGCAGCTAAAAAATACCTGGTGGTGACCAAGAGCAGCGCATAAATTTAAAACCAACAATCTTACAGCTGGAGGGTTGCATAGAAAAATACACGAGAAGACACAAGAAGGCTATGTGGCTTGCAAAGGCATGAGGGAATGTCAACCGGCGTCCAAAAAGCATATCAAACAACCCCAGGAGATTCACAAGTCAACGACCGCACACCATTTTACTCTTCAAGATACGACAATTTCCGCATCTCGCCCAATCTTGTCCTAGCTTGCGCCAGGGAGTTTTCGAGTTGTAATATTTCGACCTGTGTATCATGATCAGCGCGTGTTCTACTTGTGTAGTCATGAGGATTGAACGAACCTGTTGCTCCATTTGCCGCACTTTGAATTCGTGGTCGCTGAGCTTGGTGTAGTCCACAGACTCGCCTTCATCTCTGTTCTTCTGGGCGATGATATCTTGGACTTGCCTCACCAATGCACGGCAGGCGCCCGTGACTGCCTTCGATGCAGTTTCCAGCCTGTCTTGTGTTTTGCTCATAAAACTGGCCTTGACACGACTTGCAGCTACAAGCTGTGCGGTCGAAGCAGCAACGTCGTTGGATGCAACGATAAGCTGCTCGGGTGAATTGCGGCCAGAGATGACACCATCAGCGGTCTCGATCAATGTGTTTGTCGAAGAAGCAACAGCCTTGGCAGCGCTAATAAGCCCTTCTGTCCAGCGGTTGTGCTTCTTGTAGAATTGGGTGCGAGTCATGCTGCCCTTGCCCTCCCGAACAATCTCCTTTTGGGATTCGGTGGCTGCCTTGATGAGCTGAGCAATGGCATTGGTCACAGCAATTGCAGCCTCCAGAATTGAGTCATGGATCTTGAGCTCATACGTCGAAAACTGATCTCGTGGCTTATTCTTCAATCTTGTCAAGCGTTCAACTGCAGCGTCGATAGCATTAGCAGCCTTGGTCAATTCATTCTCGACCAATTCGCCAAGGTCGCCGGAAGCATTTGTAATCTTGCTCTTGGGGGCGAACGCGTCTGCGAGCTTTGACAGGCTCTGGAGATTGCGCAGAACTTCAGCGTTGTTGTTCACAACCACGTTGAATTTGCCATCCGTGTCAACATCGTACAGGCGTACAGATTGGACGTTGCGGAAAAACTTGACCGTAGCTGTGGCAGATTGTCGCGCAGCGTTCACAAGAGCGTCTGCCTTGTTCTCGTCCGACGCAAATCTGGTGAGACCTTTAGTATCGGTTAGAACATCCCCGATTGCACCAGCAAATGCGTTGACCGTCTTGATTACTTCAGCGTGAGTAGCGTTTGGCCCATCCGCGATAAATCCATTGAAGGCTGTAGCAAAGTCCATGGCGCATGTAGAGGCCTTTTCGATTTGTGAGAGGACAAAAGCTCCAGAGGCGTTCTGGTTTCCGGCATGCATAGATGAATCCAGCTCGTACAAAGCGTCGTCAACCCGCTGAACTCCGCTCTGAAGTACCGAGTCGATGATGTCGTTGATCTTTTGCAGGCTGTCTTGAATGAGCGTGTCAAGGTGACCGTCTAGCACATTTTCGTTGGCATTTTGATTCAACTTGATATCGTTGAGTTCAAGGAGTGTCTGGTCCATGCCTGCTCGGAAGATTTCCAGTTCTTCCTCCTTTTCACGCAATTGGCGCTCGAGATCTGAATCACCCTCCCGGTACTTCATCTGAGCTTCGTCCAAGGCACGAGTTTTGTTACGCAATGCCTCCTCAAGATCCGCGATCTCCCGGTTGTGTCTCGACAACATGGCCGACAGCTCGGATCCTTTGCCTCGTTCTGCATTTTCGGCCTTCTCCAAAGCAAATCGAAGTTCGCGCTTGAGCTTCTCTAGTTCGTCTTTATGGCCACCGCTGCTACGATCTTTATCCAATAGTGCTCGATCACGCTCACGGATCATGTCGGCAAGTTCGAGGTTCTTCGTCTTTAGCTCGCGTTGTAGCTTGTCTCGTGCATCAATAGCCTCCTGTGCAGAATTGGCTTTCAACTGAACCGACTTGAACTTTTGAAGAAGCTGAAGGTGTTCGTGTCGTAACTGCGAGTACAATTTTGCCAGGGATTCGTATTTCGATCTCCATGTGTTCAGTTGTTCTTGGAGCGCCCGGATCTGGTCGTCTCGCGAACCCTGCTGCTGTTGGAAGTTTATGTTCATCTGTTGTATCTCACCTTCTAAAGCTTTCATCCTTTGGTCATACTGTTGTAGCATGAGCTGGTCATGCTCGTACTGTGCACGCGCATTGAGGTTTTCCCTTTCCAGATCAGCAAGACGTCCCTGGGTTTGCTGTTGGTACTGTTCACGCAATAGTTGCTCTTGTGCTAAGCGAGCCTGTTCTGCTTGCTGTCGCTGCTGTTCCTCGAAATCCTGTTGCGCGCGCATCTGTGCTTCCTGCTGTTGCCGCTGCGCTGCTTCCCATTGCTCTTGCAGTCGCCTCTGTTCAGCCTCATATTCCTCCTGTTGTCTCTTCTGATCGTTCTTCCAGAATTCATTTATGGGCTCGGGATCGACCGGTGTCGCGCGGGCGGCGGCCGGAGCTGGATCCTCGGAAGGTTTGGGTCGTGCAGGTAGTGCAGGTGCTTGTTCATCATCGGAGAGTAGGTTCGGCGGATCTTGCGGCAGCTTAGGCACCGTGATCAAGCTCGTGAGGTACCTCAAATTGGAGCACTCGTAGTAGAATTTCACAAGGCGATAGTGCTGCGCATCGTACCTGCCACGCAGCGGAGACAAAGCCTCGTCATCGCCAAGGGCTGTGGAAGTCAGCGTGCTGAAGAAGACTCAGCTAAGACGGCACTCACTGGTGTGCATGGCCCGGAGCATGCTTGTGATGAACTTGTAAATGCCGTAACTCTCTTGTACAAGGGGCACGAGGGCAGAGATGCGGCATTCGTTGTTGTTGGCGCTTCGGAAATGGGAGAAGATGAGTTTTTGGAACTGGTCTATCTGGTCTTGCAGTGTCATCAGGTCTGAGATGGTCTCATAGCCCTCGTTGGGGTCATTAATTGACTTGAGACTGATGTACTCCTCATACTCGAAGGTGCCTGGATGCGCATTAGCCCCAATGTCCACAATGGCCATGCGCAATACGCTCACCGTTGAACTCTGGGTGCTGTCGGTGAAAAGAGAGCTTGGCCCTAAGGTAGTAGACGTATTCGCTGATGAGACGGCCATAGCCTTTCAGTCCGTCTCCGCCGCCGGTGGCTCGCTGCAAGCTGTCGAGCCATTGGGCGTTGGACTGCGCCTCCTTGAGGACTATGGGGTGGCCCTCTTGCAGGACTTTGTGGACGGTGATGAGGGCCTTGAACGTCTGGACCTCGTCGGCCATGATGGGTTGGCTGGGGAGCTAGATCAGCGCTGTAGGAGGCATGGGGCATGGGCAGGCGGACGCACACTTTCATGCCCTGCCAGAACGAGGCCGAGCTCTTGTGGTCCCATGTGTAGACGATGCAGCTGCGGACATGCTTGCCTGCGCCAGTGTGAGCTTGAGTCGCGGGCAGAAGAAGGGTTGATTTAAGGTGAGCGTACGCTTGGGAGCTGTTTCTTCGATGCTCGTGGCCTTGCGGATGTTGATGGCAAGGTCCGACTCCTGCCTGTGGTGGTGGTGAGCGGGCGCCGTGGTGCAGGGCAAGGCTTCCTCTTCTTACTTTCCCATGTCCACATTGCGCGAGGACCCGTAGAGCGACATGGTGCTCGCGTGGAAAGTCGGAACAGTCGGGACAGCTGGTGCAGCTGGTACACCTGTGACGGCGAGTGGGTTCGGTGGGCGGCTGTGGGCAGCACCTGGGTACAAGGGCGCTGTGGAGGGAGGCGGTGGTGCTGGCCTGGCCTGGCAGTCCGGTAGTCTAGCTACTTAATGTACAAGCTGCAATCGTCTGGGGGGCACCCCCGAATGACGAACCGTCGAAGCTCTGGCCTCTTCCTTGGCGCGCGGCGCACGCGCAATGCAGGCTCCAACTGAGTTGGCACCACCAAGGGGCTGCGTAATCGCTTCAAGGCTGCCATATCCGCAGACCGATCACATCATCCATGCTGCCATTCTATGTCACTTTACATGTGCTGTGCTGATTCAAACGTCTATTTGCTGCCCCAGATCCATGCTCCAGCGGAACGCTTCCCCGACAAGGCGCCACCGCTATACAGCTTCCTGGTGGCCCAGGTAATTTGCCATGGGATCTGCTGCCAACTGTTTCTTGCGCCGATATTCCTCCATCTCCGCATCCGTGACGTCTCCTGTCATCTCCTCCAGTCTTCTTTTGCGCGTGTCTTCTCGCCGTGCTCTGGTCTCTGCACTGTCATCCGTTGTCTGTACTACTGCCATGGCACTCTCCTCCACCCCCGGCACATCTGCGCCCAAACGCATGCGCTCCGCCGCCTCGAAAGCATCCTTGCCCGCTGACCCTGTGCAATACGAATTCTTAACCGTTGAGTGGCAGCATGCGTATCCCCACTGGAAGCTCGCCCACCAACTGCCCCATACACTTGTATGGTTGTTGATGTACACATCTTCGGGATATTTGGATTTGGCTTTGACCTTGGGCGCGCCTTTGAGCCGACCTCGTTCGTCGTACTCGACATATCTCTCGTTTTCTGTGACACCACTCTTGCGAAGCTTATCATCATTGAATTTCTCCTGGCCTCCGTACTTGTCCAGAAGAGCCTTCTTCCGAGCCGTTTTTGTTTCCTCGGCCTCCTTAAGTTCTTTTTTCCGCATGACTTCACCAGAGGTAGGGTTCGCTTGCAAGTGAATCTTGTCTCGACCGCCCCGTTCCTGTGTCTCCCATGCATATCGCTGAGCCTTTTCGAATTCGGCTGCATCGCCAGACGCCTTCATGAAGCCCTCTTCTGCAACCAGCTGTGCAGCACTGTCCGTCGTGGCACCCGTGTCCACCATGGATCGTGTCTTGGGGTCGTATTTGGCCGAATCCAGATCTAAATTCAGGAGGTACTTGGCCGTGTCTTCTCGCAAGCGCAGATTCCGGGTCGATGTAGCCTGCTTTCTCCCCATGTCGGTCTCGGCGTCGTATCTGTCCCCGTCGTCTTCC
>Ga0139313_100069_pt1 | contig 11126 bp, 17 predicted proteins | sample In1P11_FD_99375 | JGI IMG/M metagenome (GOLD analysis project Ga0139313, IMG submission 99375) | reverse complement strand
AAGCGAAACACACTCGTCTGCGGCGAAGAAAACGTCACGGGCTTGAATTTCGTCGACGGAGATGCAGAGGCCAGGAACGGCGAAATCAAGCGGCGAGAACAAGATTCCAGTAGAGTTGATGCGGAGGTCTTGGATGAGAGGGTAGTGATGGATTTGGCGTCCGAGTTGCGCTGGTTGGAGGAAGAGAGAAGATTGGCAGTGCTGGTTGTGGGCGAAGTGGCTTGAGAGTGTAGGCAGCTGGCTAGTTGGGTGAAGAGGTGGTGGCGTTCGCGTTGGAAGGCATGTTCGGAGGTCCAGACGACCGGGCGGAGTTCTGGGTCCGTGGAGAGTTGGTCTGGTGTGAAGAACATGGTTACGTTGTGTGGGTGGGTTTTGCGGATTTGGTTGGTTGGGTGCTTGTGTCTTGACGCGCAAATGAATTGATGTGGAAGGAGATTGAGGAGATGAGAAGATGACGGACAAGGAAGAAGATAGGAAGAGGATAGAGCAGCAGAGTTTTATTCCAACTGTGTGAGTGTGACACCGTGAATGAATAAGTCGAAACATGAACAATAGGACAATAATACTGAGTGAATGAGTGATGTTGGTGAAAAATGGCAGTAATTGTCACTGATCAAGTGAAGGTGAAACTCTGCAAGTGAAGCTTCACCAATTGAGAACATGATACAGAGTTTCCTCGCTGCTGCCCACGGCCGATTAGTGAGTGCTCTGAACTCTTGAACCAACTTCACTACTCCTCTCCATCATCCTCTTCGAGTATCTCGAGCTCTCTTCTACGCTCTTCCAACTCCATGTTGATCTCATGATCCCGAGTCTCGTAAGCCTGGTTTTCCTTCTCAATCTTCTGATCAGCAGTATCCTTCTTCTTCTCAAGAGCGGGGGTTTCCTCTCGTATCTTTGCGGGCCCCTTGAACTGTGCGATTTTCTTCTCGAGCTTTCTGATCTTGATTCGCTGTGCTCTGATGGTTTTGTAGCGGTCGCTGGCTAGAGTCGACCATCCCTCGACTCGGTCTGTCAATGTCTTGATCTTGTCCTCGAGTATAGACGTGTCCTGTCTGCTGACTTCGGAGTTCTGAGCACTCTCGCTCTCTCCGTCTGACTGTGCGGTTTTCTCGTCAGCTTAATGGTGTAGTGGAAGATTTTTCGAGTGGGGTTTACCTGATCCATCTGAAGAGATTACAATAGATGCAGATGAGTTAGGAGGATGCTCTTGAGCCTCTGGTGATTTGTTTGTGTTCGTAAGGGAGTGGGGGAGTAGTGAATAATGTAAGAAGAGGAGGAGCGGTAGTAGAAACCAAAGACTGATACTGTTCTGATGGTCGGACTGCGAGTTCACCTAAAGTGAAAAAAGATCGAATCGACAACAGCCATTCATCTGAAGCGCAAGTCTGTATAGAAAGCCTGCTTCTATCCTGAGCCACTTGAAGTGCTCTTCAGCCAACGTACCCTGCCATCATTGCTTCTCCAATATTTCCAGTCTCATCTCGAGCTCTCTTTGGCGTCTGATAAGTTGCTCATCCCTGACGACACGCTTGCTAACCTTGGCGAGAACATCCATCTGCAGCTCGTATGAGGCCTTAGCACGATCATTCATGACTGCAATGATATCCTGCTAAATTTTCGCCACGCTCTCCATCTGCGCAATCTTGTCCTCGAGCTCCGTGTTGCGTGACTGTAGCTCTTGCGGACTTGACTAAGGTGTTAGACATGACGTTGAGGCGAGTATTCATCTCCCTATTGGCGGACTTGAAATGGCGGATCTCGTCGTCGAGGGCGGTGATCAAATTCGAGACTGTTTAGGAATGCCCAGCAAAGATCGTGACGTATCTCAGCACCGCTGGATACAATTCAATAAGTACAAACATGCATGGAAGATTCACGTTCAGATTTCAGCAAGTGGTATTCGTCGAGCATGGTTATGGAATGATCTGATTGTGAGCCAGACCTGCAAGGGCAGTTCGTGGATCTGTATGTATGTAACTTCTCTTTTGTGTTCCATGGCAAAGAGCTTGGTTCAGAAGACCAGGTAGTACAGATGCAAGTGAAAAGCCGTCTTGAGAGTGTTTGGCACCTGTATAATTTTGTCAGTGTTTGAGCCAAAACGTATGTTCGTCAAGGCTGGCTTACCCCTGGATTGAAAATCAATCCACAACTTCTCCTCCGCCCTTGCCATCAATCATGTCTCAAGTAAACGAGTAACCTTTGAAGACGTGTCAAGTAATTAAAGAGCTTTCAAAACCTCGCCGAGACGTCCAGCGTTCATCATGCGTTCTTCCTCAGTTGCATCCCACAGCTTCAATCTGAGCTCTTTGTTCTCAGCTTGCAGGCGCTCAACTTCGTTCTTGAGCTGCATGTTTTCATCGATGATCTTGGCGACAGCCTCAGCGCTCTGAGCGGCTTCGGCCTTGGTCTCGGTGAGGGCCAAGTTTTTCTCGTGAAGGAGGTTGATCAGATCGTTTTGTGTCTCGGCGGTGGCTTCCATGATGACTGTGAAGGAAGGTGTTTCTTGTCTTTGTTCTCGTTGGGCGAGAGGACCGATATGCTGAGTTGTTGTTGATGGAAGGAGAAGGTTTGGAGGTGGTGAGGCGCGTATGTGTTGTGTTGTTATGATTGTAGTGACGAGAGAAGATCTGTCTGGAAGCCGATCGATGTCAGCCTGTTTGCATCAAACAAAAAGCAGCCTATGTTGCAGCAAACATACCCTTCGAAGAACCTAGAACATTATTCTTGTTCCACACTTTCTTCTCCTTCGCTAATGCCCAGTTTCTCTTGTCGGCGTTTGATTTCTTCTTTAACGGCTTCACATTCGGCCCTCCGTTTGTCCGCTCTCTTTGTAAGTGTGTCAACCTCGTCCTGGGCGGCTAGCAATGCTTCCAGGTTTTTGTTCTCTTCTTGGAGTAGCGTCAACCGACCCTCGAGAATCCTTCTTCGTACTTTCCACCTCGCTTTGAGCCTTCTCATCTTATGCTCCATCCTCTTGATCTCTTGATGCGAATCACGCCAGGCTTCCCGGTAGTGATGAGCCCTCTCGCGAGTATCAAGAAGTTGGTTTGTGATGATGCTGAGGTGGTGCGCCAGGTGCCCGTTGATTATGTTGCTCATGATGATGAAAGAAGAGCGCGAGCAAGTTTTGGTTAGAGATCGTGCTGGGGAAGTAATGGACGAGAGGAAAAGATCGTTACGGAATGTGAGGGAAGTGGCAGGTTGATGAATTTGGAGTGACGTTGTATGGATAAGTAAAGCAACTACAACTGGCCTCCCGCTCCTTCCTCGGGAGATACGATCGCAGCTGAAACACGTGATAACTGCCATGTTGCTCAGAGTTGTTGATTCGGAACAAAGTGTCTTTCCTTCGGTGATGAACGAGCTGCCGTGTCGGCTTCTTCTGGAACGCAGAGCTTGTTTCTATACCTGCGATACCTGCAGCTGCAGTACGAAGCAATGAAGATGGGTTTTGCGCCTCCCGATTAATCTTATGAGTAGAGCAAATGTGGAGCTTAAAGAAAGAGCGAATTGTTGTTGGTTGTAAGGAGTATCAGTCTGGTACGACTTATGGATCATCCCTGTGTCAATCAAGATCTAGTCAGCCTCAGACATGATCTCGGTACTTACAAAACTTACTCATTAGCCAGTCTCTTCGATCTCGTCGGCCTGCTCAAGCTCTCCAGGCTCTCCAGACTCTTTGGTTTTTTCGGTCTCCTCAAGCTCTTTGATCTCATCAAGCGCTTCGAGATGCTTCTCTGCCTTCTCGAGTTGCTCAAGATGCTTCTGACGAACTTCCAATCTCTTGACTGCATCGGACATCTGACTCTCCAGGATCATGACCTCATTTTTGGCTCTTTCCTTGTCGACCAAATAGTCGACACGCTTCTCCAGCTGCTCAAGTGCCTTCAGGCGAGCCTCCAAGTCATTGCCTGTGTTGGCAAGATGTATCTTGAGAGCCATACATTCATTCTTGACCTTTGCCTTGTCTGTAAGGTTGTTGAGACGCTTCTTCAGCTGAACGTTTTCTTCGTTGACTTTGTCCAGCCTTTTGACTTGCTCCTTGAGACGCACCAGTTCTTGTCTCTGTGCGATAAACTGGTCTGTAACACCGCTCACAGTCTCAAGGGCCCCCGAGATTACGTGGAAAGACCTGAGAACCATGTTGCTGGACTGGAGCAATTCCATGTTCATGGCTCGGAGGGCGTGATTCTCGCGAGCGAGGTCTTCAATCTGAGCAGCGGAAGTTGTCATGTTGGCGAAATGTTTTGTGATGAGATGCAAGTGCGGTAAGAGATTACAGTAGAAGGTAATGCTTGCTGTTCGTGACGGTGCGTGTATGTTTTTCTTGTAGAAGAATAGGACCCACGTCGTTGTTTCGTTCTCGTTTGTTCGTGTAGGCGTCAGTTCGATGTAAACAACGCTGGTCAGAAAGGACGGTAGTACGGAGCAAGGATCCAGAGTAGCAAGCTCAAGATGCGTTATGCTATGTATTCCTTTGAGAGGCTATTCCCTGAGACGACTCAGCATCTTTCAGTTGCTTGTCTTGATCTGTTTAAGACTCTCATGTTCCACCGCCCTGCAGCTTTTGCTTGCAAACATTCTTCTGCACTTCCATCTCCTCCCTAACCTTCTTTCCACATTTGAGACAGCAAAGCCCAGGGATATCGACCCTCAAAGTCACGATACTCTCGAGAGACTCCTTTGAGCCACTCGTATCGACGACACAAGGACTTGACCTCCAAAGACTGAGTATTGGCTCTTCTATCTAGCTCTAATAGTTGCAAGTTGACTCTCTTTTGGTTCTCAAATGACTTTGTATTGACGCGCCTCTCCAGATCTTGAGCCCTCTGCTCGAAGGCATCGAGGCGGGCGGTTTGAGTTTGCATCTGCATCATCGGTACATGAGAAGGTGAAGTGATCATATCGGTGTTTTAGATGGTTCAAGTAAGAGGTACAGGAGTCACATCAGCCAAGGTCAGAAGATATATAGAGCGAAAGAGAGGCAGATGGAAAGGACCCAGAAGAATCAAGATCATTTGTTTGATAGAGGACGACTAAAAAACCGATTGGCTCTCCAAATTCTCCTCCGAAATAGGCATAGAAGACGAGTACTTTGAAGAGTTGTTGGAGCGTTTTTCATGCTTTCGTAATTGGATCAAGACGTGACTGCTTGGAGTATGCTTTGATAGCGGCGCTGTGAAAGGTTCGTTAGTGCGTGAAAGAGCGCGCACAGCAAACAAACTTACCCCTGAATCACTTTGCGGATTCGTCAGGACCCTCCTCAGCGGTCTCCTCGGCGACAGTAGCCATAGCATCGCCTTCGGTCTTCTTCTTTGCGGCGGTCTTGTCGTCCATAGCAGCCATGATGTTGAGTGCCTTCATGTGACCGCCCAACTCGTTGAAGAGCACCATCTCCTCCTGACGGTTCTTGAGTTGCTGGTCGATGTCGTAGGCATAGCTCTTCAACACGGTGAGATCATCGGCGATCTTCTTCTGCTGGACGTAGTAGTCGAGCTGCTGGCGAAGATGCTTGACTTCGTCCTCGAGAGTCTTGTTGTAGCCTTCGAGATTCTTGATGGTGGCCTTCAGATTCTTGTTTGTGCCGGCAGCAGTGGCGACGGCCTGGTCTCTTGCAACTTCAGTCTTGAGCATGTCGACATTGGCCTTGAGGTTCTTGTTCTGGTCCATGATGATTTGATTTTCGTCCTTGAGGAATGCGTTCTTGGCTCTGAGATACTTGTTGGTGAGGCGGAGCTCTCTGATGTGATCGGCGGGTGTGACCATTTTTGCGGCTTGATAAGTGTTCCGACTTTTTAGTTGGCGCAAGGCTGAGACGAAACGCGACTGATAATAGTCGAGAGCTTTTCGAGCCTCGATAGTAAGCGAATAATTAGGCGAGTTGATGGGAAGCTCCGACGGCGAACTGAGTGAGGCTATATCATGAATGAATCCTTTAGAACCTCATGTCGACCAGTTCACATCCGTGCCAACTTTCACACTCTACTGTTCTTGATATAGACCCTTCACTTTGATCCTCCTCTCAACACTCCGTGTCCTCTAGTCGGCTATCCACCAGACAATTCTCCTTTTGTAAACAAATACTCCTCGTTCTTCTGATACGCCGTTAGACACAAAGTCCTATTGTCTGTCCATGCATCTGAAGTTTCGACTCACAAGGAAGGCTTGTCTCCTCAACAACCGACACAGCCGAGAGTGTTTCGTTGAGCTTCTCCTTAAATGTAAGCAATATCTTTCTCGAGGCAGCCTCGCGCGCTTCTGCTTTCTCCAGTTTGAACTTGAGCTTGATCTTCTCTTCTTCCAATTCGCCGATCTCATCCCTCGGAGATTCGATGGTTGTTCGGTCAACTTTGATTCCTTTACGAGGGGTCTCTTCAACAGGACATTGGGAGTCCTCCTGCTGCTTCAGTTTCTTCTTGAATTTCTCATTCTCCCCTTTGAGAGTTCTGTTGGTGGGATTGATTTCTCGGCATCTTTTGGTCGAAGACGCCAATTGCCATCTGAGGTCCTCGATCTGGTCTTGCAGATCATCGTCTTCTCTCTCTCCTTTGCGGGTGAGGATAATGTTGATCTGTTCTTAGAGATCAGAAAGCTTTTTTGCAGTTTGGTCGTCCATATCCGCTGATGTGCTGCAGCCTATGATACTTGATGGAGGAAAAGAAAGATTATTGCAAGCGTCGGCGATTTAGGAGGGTTGAATTCGACCCAGGTATGTGTGGCTGAATTGTGAGTCTCGGAGAGAAGGATAAGTTCTGGATGTTCTGTTCGTCGTTCTCTCCTTGCTCTGGTCATACAAGTCGGGTAGACTCGCATGTGAAAAAGCTCGATCGGCTTTCACTGGTTGTAAGTCCGCCTGTCGAATATTGGCGGTCGATCCTTCCAAAAGCGTACCACGCCTCATTACACAGATCTAGAACTGGACCATCGTCGCTTTCGGCATTCGATCTTCAAATCTCCGTGTCAGAGATCATTCGCTCCCTCCTGAACAAAACATTCAGACGCCTGAATTCCAAAGACTGAGTCGTCTCCAAGATCGCCCAAATCGAGTTCAACATCTGCCCGCCCGCTTACGTCCTTACTAATCTCGACGTTCTGCTCTTTCACTCTTCATCTCTCTAATCCCGAATCACCCTCTCCTATCTCCCCTCAACCCCCTCAACAAATCATTCTCCTGCACCAATCTCCCACATCTCCTGTCCACCCTCCTCTCCCTCGCCATCAACTCCACATTTTCTCTTTGCAACTCTTCATATTTCTTCCTTAGCACATCTAATTCGTCAAGTCTTGTTCTCAGCTGATGATTTGTGTCAAGCAAATGCCGGTTTAGGACTTCAAGTTTTGATTCTAGGAATGGGACTTCGCGGTTTTGATAACGGGCGAGAGCTTGTTCTGAGGCTGGGACAAAGGTGCGGAAGGTGTGGAGGTAGTCCCAGCGGGGGGAAGAGTAGTTTCTATTGGTTGAAATTGTCGTGGTTTGGAGGTTAAATTGGTGGTGCTGGGAGTGGTCATACAGAGAAGGATAGATATGAAAAGTAGAGAAAGAAAGAAGAGTCGATGGAAGAAGGCTTGAGATTTTATGGCAAAGTACTGTGTAACAGTCAGCAATGTCCCGGTCTGGTGACTCTCATGTATGGCCTTCATAGATGATCATGCGATAGTAGAGCAGCACTATGGAGATTCACAAGACCGTATCTCTAGTGAAGATGGTGGCGACAACACATAAATGTAGCTAAGCAAACATGTCTAGAAACAGAGGTGGAGAATTTTCAGCAAGTCGTGTCATTCTTCATGCCAATCGATGCGGCTTATCAAGACATGCACTGTCTCATCTCGTGGTACTTCCCTGGTTTCTTTTCCAGCCAGTTATCGTTGGCCTTAAAAATATTGACCTCTCCGGATGTTTGCCCCAGCCAATCCAATTTCTTCCTTTGTGTCTCCATCTAAAGTTGCCTCTTTAGTACGACAAGGTGCATGTACTACATGTTGAAACACTCTTCAAAAAGCAAGTACGTTTTCTAGATTAGGAAGATGCGATAAAGGAGCAAAAAGAGTGTCTTTGTTTTCCATCGGTCATCAGTGTTATCGAAATACAAATGATAGCTGGTGCGGCATATCCTCAAGAAGCAGTAGCGATTCTCGGTAAAAAGATATGATCAAATGCTCAGCCATCTGCTCAAACGTTAGCAACTTCGTACAGCATCGTCCTAAACTATTAGAACAACGTACCTTCTATTAGGGTGGTTGTTGTGCCGTAGGCACAGTCTTCTTGACAGTAACCATGGTCGAAGGCTCAGCCTTCTCAGCATACAGCCCAGCGAAAAAGTCGTTGATCTCGTCGTCGGCAGACACGCCCGATCCAGGAGTTGCTCCAAGTTGAACCGTATAGGTTGCCGTCGCCAGTAGAGGAGATTCTTCGCCAGAAATGTCGATAGCTTTGTCTGCATTCTCCCCATATGGGATGGAGTATGCAGGGCCAGCGGTAAGTAGTTCCACGACTTGTTGAGAAGGTGACTGAGAGGTGTCGGCTGAAGCTACCTTTTTCCAACAAGGGGGAACAATAGGCACAACACAATTGATAATGACCGGAATAAAGTCAACCATATTGAAGAGTTCGGTATATACTATCGAAAGCTCTGTGGCGCTGGTTGGTGTGTGGAATGGAATCAAGTGTAGGATTTACCCAAGTGATCGGTGAGCTGATCTTAAATAAAACAGCTCTGTAGCTATGCGGTATGACTAGGGGAGAGTGGGGCGAGGAAAAGGCTAGATCAAGCTTCAGGAGCCAGAAAGAATGAGTGTGTGAATCTGAGTGTGATGCTCGAAGCTTTTCTTGAGATAATATTGACCGTAGCTATTACGCGGTAAAAATAGTTCTGGAAATGATCTCTTAAAGAGGGTCAAGCTTAAGCGACCACAAAGCTATCAACCCCATCTCAGAAATGTATCCCTCGGTAGCAATCTTTGCTCACGCTACCAACCAACATGACCTGTCATCAACAAATACGTCTTCGCAGTGCAGAGACTTTTGCATCACCTGCTGCCACTAGGCGTTTGCTATGTGCTCAAGGCAGGTTGGAAAGACGATGAGTGGGATGATTGGAATACAAAGGGCCATTTTGTGTGAGATAAGACTTTACGAACCAGAGGGCGAGAAATCGAAGACAAGAGCCGCAGGGATTATGATTGATATAACCGTTTTTGCATTTGGAAAGTATAGAATGAGGGGCACGAATTGAGTTTGGCTTTAAAGAGTGGTGGGAAGACAAGAGATAGAAGCATATGAATTTGAGTAAAACCTTGAGCTTGAGTGGTATTACCTTAATGTCTGTTGACTTGTTGGAAGGTGGTCCTACTTGATGTTTGAAGAGTGTTGTTTATTGATCATGCTCACGGACTTGCTCATGCGACGACGAGCAAACTGTTCATTCCCCAAACGCTTGATCATTGCTTACGGCATCGCTCCAGATTTTAGTTGTGGCATACTTTCTGAAGAGAGAGAGATTCCGCTGTAAATAGTCAACATCTCATACTCACGGTTCCAAGCGATCTTGATTGCACTCACTAGGGTTGACCAAGTCTAAAGTGACTCCTCAATCACTTCTGCGAGCTTGTTGATATCTTTCATCTGGTCCTGATGCTCGCGCGCGGCAGTAGCCAGCTTGTCCAACGTGATTTGGAACTCGCAGATTTTGGCGGCAGGCTTGACGTTCATCTCGACAAGCTCATCGGTCTTGTTGTCCTTGGCCAAGCCTTCGGCGATGACTCTAGCCTCATCTCTGGCAGCGAAGACCCTGCCAGTCTCTTCGGCAGTGAATGGCGAGCAATCTCTGAGCATTGCTCACGAGAAGCTCAAAGTCATCTCCGATATCGTTAAGTGTGTGGTAGGCTGCGTTCTTGATCTTTTCCTTGATGAAGTCCACGCTGATGTACTGTCGGGGAGCTATGCGTGCAGTATCGGCCGTGATGAACCAGTCGGCGTTTTCCAGGTCCAGGGCTGCTTTTTGGCGCATGATGTTGCGCATGATGTTTCTCATCTTGCCTTTGACGTACTTGATTTGTGCTTCTGTAAGGGAATTGCCGCCGAGATCTCTAGTGCGAGGCATGATTTGTCACTCTAGATGTTAGAGCCGTACTGATGTATGGCAGAGAGAGTGCTTCTTCTGACTTGGAAGGAAGGCAAGTCGCGTGTTTATAGGTTCTGTCAAGAAGACTGTGCCTACGGCACAACAACCACCCTAATAGAAGGTACGTTGTTCTAATAGTTTAGGACGATGCTGTACGAAGTTGCTAACGTTTGAGCAGATGGCTGAGCATTTGATCATATCTTTTTACCGAGAATCGCTACTGCTTCTTGAGGATATGCCGCACCAGCTATCATTTGTATTTCGATAACACTGATGACCGATGGAAAACAAAGACACTCTTTATGGCAAAGTACTGTGTAACAGTCAGCAATGTCCCGGTCTGGTGACTCTCATGTATGGCCTTCATAGATGATCATACGATAGTAGAGCAGCACTATGGAGATTCACAAGACCGTATCTCTAGTGAAGATGGTGGCGACAACACATAAATGTAGCTAAGCAAACATGTCTAGAAACAGAGGTGGAGAATTTTCAGCAAGTCGTGTCATTCTTCATGCCAATCGATGCGGCTTATCAAGACATGCACTGTCTCATCTCGTGGTACTTCCCTGGTTTCTTTTCCAGCCAGTTATCGTTGGCCTTAAAAATATTGACCTCTCCGGATGTTTGCCCCAGCCAATCCAATTTCTTCCTTTGTGTCTCCATCTAAAGTTGCCTCTTTAGTACGACAAGGTGCATGTACTACATGTTGAAACACTCTTCAAAAAGCAAGTACGTTTTCTAGATTAGGAAGATGCGATAAAGGAGCAAAAAGAGTGTCTTTGTTTTCCATCGGTCATCAGTGTTATCGAAATACAAATGATAGCTGGTGCGGCATATCCTCAAGAAGCAGTAGCGATTCTCGGTAAAAAGATATGATCAAATGCTCAGCCATCTGCTCAAACGTTAGCAACTTCGTACAGCATCGTCCTAAACTATTAGAACAACGTACCTTCTATTAGGGTGGTTGTTGTGCCGTAGGCACAGTCTTCTTGACAG
>Ga0139313_100067_pt1 | contig 11278 bp, 9 predicted proteins | sample In1P11_FD_99375 | JGI IMG/M metagenome (GOLD analysis project Ga0139313, IMG submission 99375) | reverse complement strand
GGAATTACCTGAAATGCTATCATGAAGCCACTTGCCTAATGACAAATGCATGACAGATACCCCGTTGAGGATTATGACTCGACCCATACCAACCACCCGTTTTAGAGCTCTTACATAGCATTTACGACGTATGTATGTATGGCCCGCGCTTCTGTGGGGCTCTCTCTTCTCTCCGTTTAGCATGGGACTCTGTTACGTAGCAAATCTCCTGCACGGTTGTGGGTGGGATTAATGGCAGTCTTTGGAACAGGAACAAATGAATCTGAATATCTCACTGGGTAACGAATTGCCTCTGCCTCCCCTGCCTTTCCTATTGCTTTTGGTTTTGGTGAGCCAACAGGTGCTTCAACTCTTTTCATGGGCATAATAGTATCTAGATCAATTGCAAATGAAACTGGATATGAATCTGCTACTACTCGATCTGCAGTTACTTATATATCGCTCAAGGCTGCAAGCTGCCTCTGCCTTCAAAGACTTACTTCTTCCTAAAGACGGGGTAAACTAAATACTGATGGTGGTGGATCAACGGGTCCATCAACCCTATATATTCCACCCAAATCCCAGGTTCAAATGCAACTTATGCTGGCGGATCTGCTACCTTTTCTTTCACTGGGTCAACTAAGTCCACTGCTATTGCTAGCACATTCACTGATTCAAGGTAAACGACTGGCTTTGCAATTAGATATGCTCCTGCTTCTGAGACTAGATCAATTGCTCCCCCGGGAACTTCAAGAGATCTGGAACTGCAACTTACTCTACAGAATCAACAGCTTAATCGACTACTTAAACCACTGATGATGCTATTGGTGATGGTGCTGGATCAAGGACTGCATAAACGACTGCATTGTATATAACAACTGGCTCTGCTACAGCTGCTAGTGGAACAACTGCTTATTAAGCTACTTATGCAGGTGCTTAGTCAACGACTGAATCTACTGCTTAAACTTCTGCTATTGATGAATCGTATCCCGCCATAGGTGCCGTACCTGCTACTACGGGCTATGGATCTGGATATGTGTATCGATCTCTACGTGGAAGGGATGCATTCGGCTCTGGATCCGGAAGCTTACTTGCCTTCACCTTATATGGTTACCTATTCTACCTACTACCCACCTGAACAACCTTTCACTAACTCACTTATCCTCTTAGTTATTGATTGGACGGACGGCGGGCTTGCTTCAGTGCATGGGATTAGTACTGCCTTCCTTTTCCAGACCGGAGGGATCAACCAAACTTACCCAGACTTTCACTTACTGCCTTCAACCTAGGAGATGGAATTCTACCCATTTATGAAGGCCAGGAATGCTCTATAAAGTGGGCGAGATTTTCCCTTTTATACCTTTCCCTTATCAATTCTTATAGGTACCACTAGAACGACCTTCTGGGTACTGCTATTAATGTTCCGAGGAGCCCATACATCAAATTATTGAATTAGAGCCCACTGGCTAGGAATCAGAACCCTACCCGCCTTTCAGTTAATGCTACCCACCTTATTATAGTTACCCGTCGTACTAGACCTTCTTAGCCCTAGAACACTTGATTAATTAATTGCTCAGGAGGTACGGCGTAGGATATTGAATCTTTACCCTACCTTAGGATTCTTGGTACCACGTATTAACTTATGGTTCGGCCGGAGCCTTTATGATACAATGAAGGAATTTGACCCACTAGCTAAGAGAAGAATAGACTTAGACTTATAATGCCTTAACCTCATAGTTATACACCTGTTCTTAGTGAGTCGGGACTGCTACTTATCTTATAAGCACCAGATGGATGGTCGATTAACCAATGGAGTGGTTTACCTTTAGCTGATATCGTTTCACTGCCGGATGGCTTGCTTAGATTATGGTACATTAGAGAGCCTCGTTGGGATGGACGGGCTTCAGACATTCATTGATAGGATATGCCCGGCCAGGAGATGCTTTGATAACATTTGCCTTTATGAATCTTAGTAGGTACGGGGCATAGCCCTTTACTTACGAGCATCCACCGGTTTACCAAACTTGACTTACTATTGACTTCACCCTACCTTTGTTTATTGAGTGCTGCCCCGGAGACCCATGACCTTCTCTTAGAAGCACCAGATGGATTGTCGATAGCCAGAACGGAAGAGATACGGGGCTGGGTGGGGTAGGCACTTACTGTCTTTGCTATGAACTTTAGCCTACTTTTAGTACTTCAGTGCGATCTACTCACCCACCTTGAGATTCTTTGCCTATTATACCTCTCACTTACCCTACCCACCTTTAGAACAGTATGCACTTCTTCAGTAAGGGGGTAAGGGCGAATAGCGCATGCCATACTCTACTTCTCTTCCAGGTGGAAAGAATGGGTTGGGCCTCCATGTCCTAGGGTGAAGATAGAAAGTCTGGGGATAAGTTGTTGAATCCCCGCCCGCCCAATAATCGAAGGTATAGTGCAGTAGCCATGAAGCGATTCCGTAAAGGCAGTACTAGGTGGAAGGCAGATATAGTGGTGGGTAGCGGGCATGAACTGAAAGGCAGATAGGTTAATTCCTAGAATGCAGTGGATTAGATGAATCATATTGGCTCCTAAGCGGTATAGTTAATAGTGGTACCCCCTTAACTAAGAAGCATGAATTAAGCAAGTGGATTATAAGAGCAGGCAGCACTTCATCGTTCTAGGATGACGGTATAAAGGTCAGGGTAAGGTGATGGTCCTGAAAGGTCAATAGTAGTCCCCATCCAACCCTCCGCACTAAGGCAATGACTTCCTCAGGTGGTCTAGTACTAACATGCCTAGCTCTGAAGGTGAGAAGTTTATAGTCTTTAAGTAAAGGTAAGGCAAGGGGGTGAAAGGGTGAATAGCATGTCATCCTCCTCTCCTCTTCGTAATGTGTCAATTGAGGAGGAGGGTATAAAACCGTTAAGTGTGTGTCTATCAATAATATACAATATTGCATTGATACGTCCTCACCCTCCTTATGTCAGGCGAGCCCTCCGTCCTTTGTAACAATAACAAAATACATCGATATACAAGTATGTTTTTTCATACAATCTTGATTTGGAAATAGTAATAAGACCTGCCTGGTATTTTGGAACATAGAATCCCAGCAGCAGGGCCCAGGCATTCCAGTTGAGTTGGTGGAACAACGGAGAAAACCTTGCTTTCCTAGCGTCAAGCAAGCCCCTACCGGTCCTTCTCATTTTTCACATTGTCATAGGGCCGTACAGCCGATATTCGCATATCGTTTAACTTGACTCGCATGTATACGTTTCACTCTGAAATCTCTAGATAAAGAAATCAATCAATGCATTGATACTCTACGAACGAGATATCGCATCTCTATGTTTACTACCTTTTCTTCTATTGTAACACAAGTTCTATTTCTTCTTGTCCGTTGTAAGTAACAGGATATAATACCAATGGGATAGGTCATACAAATCTCCTTTGAAAGAAAATAGGGATAAGACCTAGCTGCTGGTAAACCTAACCAGCATACCTCGCCATAGCTGCCAGACCTAATGCTACAACCTATTCCTATATGAGCTCGCATAGAGACGTTGAACTTTTCCATAATGAGTAGTTCACAATCACAATCTTAGTTCTAATTAGTCGTTTCTAGTTCTTCAGCCTGAGCTCTTCCTATTGGGGAATGAAAGTGGATTGTCTTATTATTGAACATGGCCATTTAGGGCCCTCGGGTCCTTGCCATACAGCCATCACATCATTTCTACAATTCACTTTGCCATTGTAAATTGTCAAAAGAAATACGTTTATGCATATTCGATGGCTTCTATCTAGTGTCATCAGTTTGTGAACCCCGAATAACTAGCTACAAAGTAGTAGAGCTAAAGAGTATCACACATTGAAGACATTAGAGGTCACACTAGGATGAGGTTACACGTAGAGCTACAACAAATAGTGTGCTACTTCATCATTATTTGAATTATATCTTATATAATATGATATTATGGGAATTCAATTTATATTACTTCAATGTGAGACCCGTAAGGGGAGTATCAGCTATCTTTAGCTAGACTACTGCCGGTACTACATGCCAAGTTTCAATGCCAGGTTTCAAATAACTGCCAGGGCTCTTTTCAAAGTGTCGATCAAGCCAGGTGGCGACAATGCCGGGAATTGATCCAGGCGTGGATACATGATTCTCGGTACTCAATAAAATGGACAATTCCAATGGGGAATAAGAAACATCCATTCCATAGAGACTAGCTTCACAGTCTGTCGTAGAGAAAAAGAACTACGGCAACAGTCTCAGTACTCTTAGACTTCCTTCCATAGCTCTACGCGGTACGGTAAGAGCTTCAGTGTCCGTACAGTAAGTTCCATAAAGTAAGCCCAAAGGTTATTGCCTTACTTAAGCCAGCCGTAGCCATACGGTATTTTCAGTCTCCATTCAAATCAAAATAGATAGTGAAAAGCATAGGTATGAGCGCCTTCCTCCTACAAGCTCTACTAAAAGCCTTAGGAACTTGCCTTACATTGACACGGTATGATAAAAAGAGCATAGTTTTGAAAGCCCCTATGGACTTATTGCCTGAGCTTGAGTTCCCATGGCCTCTAGACAGGAGGATAGTTATTGCCCTTCCGGAAAGTCAAAATAGAAAATATTGCATCTATACGTTGTCACATACGATACGCGCATCGAGACGTTGAACTTGTCTATGTAAGGAAGGTGAAAAGTAGTAAGTTGATGAGGTTCCCATTCATGGCGAGTAAGAGGTAGTAAGTATTGATGTCTTAGTATGAAATTGCTATGGTAAATTGGTGCACCTAAGTAAAGCAACTTCCTACTTTTATTATCTATGTTAAAACACAAAAACCAAAGAATCACGCGCCGCCCACTAAAGCGTATCGCGCCCGTACTATAACAAACCAAATCAATCAAAAAAAGTCATGCTCTAAGTGCTGAAAGAATGAAAGCTCAGTTGAAATCACATATATAATCTATATCTCTTGCTTTGTGATGTGAATCTCTATCTCTCTCTATATCTCCGTGTTCTTTTTTTGTGTGTAGGTCCGATAACGTGAAGTGAAGAGGGAAGGAGAAGGAACTACTCAGTTCCGTCTAAGTGACGAGAGGGAAGAACGTATGAAGGCTGCCTGCTATGATATCCCACGGCCTAATCCATGCAAGTGTTGAAGGATCTCCCGTTGCTGAAGGATCTCCCACGGACTCATTTCATTCATTCGGGATGTGAACGCCTGACTATCTATCTATCTCAATCACCTCTCCCCGGTAGGGCACTCATGGGTCGGTCTGAAATAGAACTTCCTTGCACTAGGAAGCGCAAGCCCCTCCGGGACCTTCATATCTTCTCGTCATGGGTTAGAGCCTGCTTTTTTTGCCATTCCCTTTATCTTAAAGCAACGATCCAGTGTGGGTTGGTAGAGTAACCGGGATGCCTTGGTCTTCAAGCGAAAGCGATCATTTGAACCGCTATCAAGGCCATTCCGCTTTGGAGAGCGAAATTGATCAACCACACCAAGAAGGCCGTGTGGAGTGTACCGCTGGCTATCCTTAGTTTACCGCCATCTGCCACGGACTCATGCAAGTGTACTGCTGGCTATCTCACAGACCTCTATCCCGTAGGGGACTTCATGAGGCGCGATGTATTTTCACCTTTCTATTCTTATCCTCTCGTAATGCAAGTGTTTAAAGCGATGAAAGGGGATCTTCTATCGATCGTCGGTAGCCATAATGTGGTCATGGGGATATTGGTTAGTCATTCCCCCTTTTGTCTTCAAGCGAACGATCAAGTTTTTTTAGTAGAGGTGGATGGGATACCTTTTTTGGGGGCAAGCTTCTTTACTGGATAGATTTCTTCATTGGGAAGGGCAGCAGGACATGGGTTGGGAAAGTCAATTGGTATACTGGTGGCTGCTCCGGCGGCTGGTAACCTGCTTCCTATACTGGTCACCTGCTCCGGCAGCTACTTATCGTTGCTCATCTTACTGCTGCTTATCCAAGTTAAGTTCACCAAGTTCAAAACCAAGTGAAGTTAGCCTTTTCACCAAGTTACCCACGTTACCCAAGCTTTTTTACCACGTTGCCCTAGCCTTTCACCAATCATAATACTATTGGTCGGTCTTCTTATCTACTAGATCGATTCACTTACTCTCCGGCTTACCTACCTGCTCTACTGGTAACCTACTCAACTCAACTGCTCAGCTGCTCTCCTGCTCCGGCGGCTGCTTGGGAAAGTACCACTAGCACTAATGAGATTTTCTTTCTTGGGCTTGTCGAGGAAGGCATAAACTGGTAACCCTATCAACAGAGTAACCCAGACATAAACCTAGACCTTGTAACCCTAGACTTTTTTACCCAAACCTTCATAGAGAGAGTAATTAGACTGAAAGGACAGGGAATTATACATCACCTTTCATAGCTGGATTAATTGGACTTAAAGGGCCTTATTCCTGGCTTTCTTCTATTATTGCCCGGCTTTCTTCCTGGCTAACAAGGCTTTCTTTCTTTCTTGGTGGACTGGTCAAGGAAGGCGTAACCCCACCACTTCACTATCGTTCGTTCTTTTACTAGCGGGAAAGAATCTATTTCTTTTTCAACCGTTTTTCGCGTTAGGAATAAACCTAATTATAGAGATAACCTTTCATAGATGGAGTAACTCTTCATAGATAGTAGAGTAACCCTTCATAAATAGAGTAATTGGACTGATTGGATAGAGTTACTTACTGGATAAGAGATATTAATTGAAAGCCAGGCCAATAGTTCGGAAAGCCTATACATACTATTCTCTATCTTCCCTAAAACAAATTAGATACAGTGGACTTCTTTCCTTGGCCGGTATTCGCCAAATGATCTTTGGAGTTATGCACTTATCTCCTTGGCTTTATGCTATCCCCCTATTACCCGAGATATGTAAATACGTTATATATGAGTTAGCGTGCCAGGGAAATAAGTGCGCACAGGACAGATATCTTTCTTTGTCTATACTATTTTAGCCCAACTACTTCATGTCAGGCCCCTTAATTGAAAGCTAGGTGAAGGAGAGGAAGCGAAAGCTGGCTCGACCAACGTCCGGTTAGGGGCTCACTATTCATATGGTGAGGATGCGCAAGCAGGCTCGACTATAAAGGCCGCCATCATGCCCCCGGCAGGGTGAGGTAACGTGTGAGGAGAGGACCCGGTAGGGGGCTCGACCAAAGGGAGAGGAACAACTCTCTTTTGGGGGAGGGGCCCCAAAAGAGAGGTCCGTCAGGGGCTCGACTGATAAGGACCCTTTAGGGGGCTCGACTGATAAGGAGAGGAGAGGACCGATAGGGGCTCACCATTCCGATGGTGAGGAACTTGAAGAACTAAAGGCCGCCATCGCTCGACCAACGCCATCGGAGAGGTATTCACGCTCGCTAAAGTGTAACGGCAAGGTATTCACGCTCGCTATAGCCTCTTTATCGCATCTATATCGCCTCTTAATCCATCTCTGGTTCGAATGTTTGGCGGTGGGACATCACTTTAGATAAGAACCTCGAGCCGATAACCATAGAGAGAGTCTTTCTTCGAGCAAAGCCAAGGCCAAGGATATAAGTAAGTGAGTGCATAAAGAGACAACACCTTCAGATCTTGAAATAATCTCTAATGAATCATTAGTAAGCGAGCGAGATTGATTAGCGGTAAGGTCCTGACTGTGCCGGTCAAAGGTCAGGCCCAGGTAAGTCTTTTGCTTCTTACTGTACAAAGTGTACTTTGAAGTTCAGTAATGACTGACTTCGGTAGCGAGAAATAGAGTAAAGAAGTGCCAATGCCAGGTCTTGACAAATCCCTTCCACGAATGTTCTTACATCCATCTTGAGTGGCCGGAACGTCCCATAACAAATCCCAAGAAAGAGAGTTAGTTGCTCCTTTCCCTAACTCCGTTCGGGTTCCTGAGCAGCCACATTCTGCTGGCTTGTAGGAGTAGCTTCACCCGTGATATGCATGCGGCATCGCTTCAGCCAAGGAGCTACTCGGCCAGAGTATTATAGACTGGGTGGGCAAAGGAAGAACGCCCGCCTTCCAGTTGGGATATTTTCTCATTGGGGATTGGAGCGGTACACCTAACCATGGTTGACCTACCAACGGCTCATGCAATCTGACTGTCTATAGAAGATAAGAGGATTGCTTCGGATCAATCAGCAAGTGGTATCATTCCCGACATTCCCTTCCCAGAGGGGTCCCTTCCTTCCCTTTACTCCTTGAACAGATCCCTGATAGAGGGGAAGGAATGAAAGAACCCTCGGGAGGGAAGGAAATGACTGTGTGGCTTGATCTTTGGTATGAAGTGGTGAATTAGATTCTACAGACAGACAGTGAGGGGAGATAGATAAGGATCCCCACAATGGCTATCCACACCAGTAAATAGATAGGAGCTACTCTTTTCCAACCAAGCGCCAGATCAGATCGACATCAAATGAGATAGATCGCGCTTGCTTCTTGGTTGGTTAGGCATGTTATTACCATGAAAGAGAGATAGAAGGAAGTGGGTGTTGGTAGCAAAAGTCAAAACATGAATCCAGTGGGCTTTCCTAGGTGCTCCCTCCCTCCATGCAATAAGGCACGCACGGTACGGGAAGGAAGATATGGTGCAACGGGAAAGGTAAGTACAACAGGTAGGTGAAGGAGTACACTTTGAATCACTGGTTGAAGACACGGGCTTGCCGCCAATATACAGAGCAGCGTTGCTAAAGCTTGCCCAGAGAGCTATTTAATGATGGCCAACATCTCCCGAGAGATAGGGTCCAACGGACAACAACAAACAGACATCATCATCTCCCAGGGTGGTCCAACGGATGAATGATAGCCTATGGCGGGCTTATTGAGCTTGCTGCAGAGATCGTGTGACGAGACAATGAATGGCTGGATTTCACCAATGAACCAGTGCTGCTTGATTGATAACGACTAAGGCTTATGAGTAGTGCTGCTGGGTCAACTAAGAAGTAAGCTGCTTGATGAGCCGGTTAGACAATAGATAGACGTGGTGCTAGAGAGAATTGCCTAGCACTTGAGGCAAGGGGCAAAACGACTATGTGCAGTTTTCAACGACTATGTGTGGCAATCCTGGGACAGACAGGGCTATTGCAGTGAATGATTACTATGCGCAACGAAGATGTGCTACGACTAAGTCAGCTGCTATATGGGTGGGGGTTTCAAACCAGTTAGCTGCGACGGATAAGTCTACGACGGATATACAACAGTTACATACGTCGATAGATCTTTGGAAAATCATACGCAACAGACAGTGGCTATACAAACCGTTCACCATAGGCCTAGAACTAAAAGACCACCAAGTACACCAAGTACAACAACACCTACGACAATAGACCAGACCTCAGGAAGGGGCTAGAGCTAGTATTCGAGAGAGGCTAGATAGACCCAAGGAAAAGGGACTAGGTTGAGCCATTCAGGGAGAGATATAGACATCCCGGGAGGTGAGGTAGAGCCATTCCAAAAACTCCATTGCACCCAAGTCGCCACCAGACGGGAGAGATTGAGCCAATAAGCTCTTAACATATGAGCATATTGCTGCTTGAGTTCTACCTAGCTTACAAAAACCCCGGGAGATTCTGTTGATAGGGGTGTCCAATATGTGCCACGATGGGGTGCTACAAACAAATATGTGCAACCACTAGAGCTTCTTTAGAACTCGATCTTCCTCTCCTCTCCTCTCCTTATCAGTCGAGCCCCCTAAAGGGTGATGGCGGCCTTAACAGTCGAGCCTGCTTACGCATCCTTATCAGTCGAGCCCCCTAAAGGGTGCGTTAGCACACTCGACTGTCAAGGCCGCCATCGACGGAGTCACTCACTATTCATATGGTGAGGGTCCTCTCCTCTCCCTCTCCTCTCCTCTCCTCTCTTCTCCTTGTGGGTTGTATGCTAAATCCCGCCGAGGCAGTGTCGAAGCTCGAACGAGGACGGCTTAGAAATCCGCCACAATCTCGAGGTAAAGCATGCGCAATCAGGATCCAGACTTGTACGACTTAAACCCCGCGTTCATGTGCGTCGAGCAAGTGTCGTAGCGTGAATCCACAAACGAGCTACAACTGAGCCTTCGAGTCAAAGCTGGAGCACAAACGTCAATGAGAGGTATGCGTGTACGGAAAATTAAAGAAATTCGGTCCTGCACGAAAGTCTCCTGTTGTGATATGACCTTATGCTGCGACGTAGGTAGCCCCGAGCGAGCGTCATAGTCGTCTGTCACGACATGCTAGGTTCTCACCAACACCCACAGCATGAAAGACGAAACCCAGGGCGCGCAGCTCGCAAGCACTAAAATAGGCATATGTCAAAAGAGTCTTTCGAGCTTGACCTACAACAGTCTGGTCCCTCATACTGCCACGCTGGCAATTGTCGGCACCCTCGCGCAATTTTCTCCAGTACGAGTACGTAGACGGGACACACGCGGAGCCTTGTCTCAATCTTGCAATTCAACGTCCAAGCATCCACCCACCCACGCACCTGACAGACCTCGTCCACAAACCTGTTTGAGTGATCAATCCCAAGCAAGCGATTCAGGTCTCCTTCTTCGCGGGCACTGCGGCTTTCTTGGCTCGATGGCAGACCTACATATATACATTAGACTTGCAAGCGAATGAAATCACAATCATGACTTACAACATCAATCGCATCCATCAATGCAAACAGAAGAGCCAGTGACCCTAAAATCATGACATTCATATGAATGACAGGGAAGATGACGTCCTTAAGGCTGCTTGTTCGATCCGACACGTCGATGTAGCCGCTGCTGATGCCGTTGTGCTTCGCGGCATAGGTAGCCCATTCAGATAGGAACCATTTTGCGTAGGACTTGGGGGTTTCTGCTTCTTGCTCTTTCGGCCGCTGTTGCTTGATGAGGGTGTTGCCGAAACCGAAGGGGCGGGTGTTTTGCGGGAAAGAGAGGGTCGGTAGGCGCGTGCGTGTCGCTGATGAACGTGTTGCGCCAAGTGCGCGACGGCTTATCTGGCGTAGCGGGTGGATCATGGTGAGGGGGAGAGCAAGTGAGCTTGAAGGAGAGAAGAGGAGAAAGAGAATGGCTGCGGGAAGGAGGGAATGGTGAAGGGAATTGTGAAGTGTGTTAAGAAAGATACTAAAATCAAAACATGGTGCTACAATAGGCTTCACAAAGGTTAACGAGCTTCACCGGGAATCGATCGGGGCTTTGTGTTTTGCATCAGCACAAGCGTTCTCACCTGCGCCACAGATCATGATGCTGCTGCTTATGATGTCGCGAAGAATCATAGCGATATCCACAACGCTCATCTCATCTTCTCTCCTTTGCATATCGAGCGATGCCTGAAAGTC
>Ga0139313_100066_pt1 | contig 11293 bp, 12 predicted proteins | sample In1P11_FD_99375 | JGI IMG/M metagenome (GOLD analysis project Ga0139313, IMG submission 99375) | reverse complement strand
TTACGACTGGGACCCCGTCATGATTCTCGACCCATTAGCAGATCCCGCCATGCCCGCACAAAGCTCTTTCGAACGGAAGGAGCAGCTATATTTCCAGATGATCGATCACTATGAAACTGGACAGTCATGGGATAATGCGCTCGGTTCATACATGGAACTAGCAACACAGTATGAGCACAACGTATTCGACTTTGCCAAACTGGCCAGGACACAGCATGCCATGGCGAAGATCTACGAAAGCATCGCAAAGGGCGAGCGACATAATTCACGCTACTTCCGGGTGGTGTACAAGGGGCTGGGTTTTCCCGTAGGCTTGCGAGACAAACAGTTCGTATTCGAAGGATCGGCAACTGATCGCCTGGCAACGTTCACCGATCGCATGCAGGAACAACACCCGTCAGCGCAGATCCTTACACCCGGCATGGAACAAGATGTCGAAGGCCAGTATCTACAGATCTATCCCGTCAGCGCACAGAAAGACATGTCACATCCCATTTTCCAGCGCACAAAAGTTGCCTTACCAATCCGCGACTACTATTTGCTCTCTAGACCGACTCACTTCACAACCGGGTCTAGGCGTATTGAACACCCTGCGAAAGAGGCCACAATTGAGAAGACGGTGTATACTACCGCTGAGAGTTTCCCTACAATCTTACGCAGGAGCGAGATCGTTGCTGTGGGTACCGTCACGCTGACACCGCTTCAATCGGCAATTGAGAGAACGACGCGCAAGACGGCAGAGTTGGCTACATTGGAGAAAAGAGTGGCTGCTGGCGAGGAGCTTCTTTTCACCGAGTTGACCAGAGAGTTGATGTTTGCTGTGGATACTACTCAAGAAACCAGTGTTGCGCGATACCACGAATTGATCCCGGACCCACCACGTCTTTCGATGGACCTGGATGAAGAGGAGACAGAAGCGGTACCTGAAGAACCGTCCCCTCTGGAAAACGCGCTCAAAGTTGCACTGGTAGATTTTGCCTTGATGATTCGACGTTGTCTTGCATTATTTACGAGGCCTGCTCAACATGCAACTAGGGCAGACCTTACACGACGTAAGTCGATCCATCTTGAGAAACATATAAATCTTGCTAATCTATTTTCAGGTCTTGAAATGGCATTCCATGATGAGCTGGTCAACTACACACCCGCTCCAGCGGTACAACAGCGAGTTCGCTCTCCTACCCTCACTCCATCTCGTGTGGCCAGTCCGATATCGAATTCCAACTCGAAAGTAAACGGCACTAGGGATGTCTCGCCTGTCTCTGATGCACGACCAGCACGTCAAGACAAGAAACGCATGAGTCTATCTTTCTTCGGTATCGGTGCTGCCACTACCGATGGCGCATCCCAACACTCTTCCAAAGACACCAAACCCTCCCAGCCGACCACCGACACTGACAATTTCGACGCCGCATCTACCAGCGCCTCGTCGCGCAGCCGCAGCAAAGACCGGTCCAAACACCGTTTGAGCCGAACCTTCCACCCGCCCACTTCGCCTGTTCCCGAGGCTCTACCACACTTCCCATCCCACCAATCGTCCAGCCAGTACAGTCTGTCGAAGGTGCGAAGCAGAGCGAGTAGCCGCGGACCGAGCGTCGATGGACGGCCCATGACGGGTAAAAGCGACAAGAGCGAAAGCCAACATAGCAAGAGAAGCAGCAGTGTGAAGAAGAGACTAAGCAACTTTTATCTGGGGAAGAAGTCTAGTAAGGCTAGCGTTAAGGGACGCATGGATGATACGCTCGAGGAGGAGTGATGTTTTGATCTTCCATTCTGAATTCAAGAGTTGGTTCGCCTCATACATGTTTTGCATTTGCGTTCGCACTTGGCATTTTCGCATGCATTTTTCTTCACTACTCGTTAAAAACGGGAAATTCTTTTCTTCTCTACTTCATTTGAGGGGAAAAGCGTAACGCGTTTTCTCGCACTTTTAATACGGGATTGGGTTCGGTGGTTGGTGGGATGGTGGGGCTGGATACTGGGAAGGTGGGTTTTGGGAAATGGGGTAATGTAGATTTTTCAAGTATAGCCTTTTTTTTTTGTCTTTCGGGGGTGGGGGGTGTGAGGGATGTCGAGTTGGCGACTTCTGGTTGCTGTTGCTGTTGCACATCTTCTTCCCTTCTTCTTTTTTTGTATCCTGGTTTAGTTTGCTGCTTCGAGTATACCCTGTGTGAATTGGAAAGTGTGTGGTTTCAACTTGGATGAGGCTTTGTTGGAGGGTGTGAGTGTGTGGGTGTATGTAGGATAATAGGTTGTGATGCTTAACTTTTTGCTTTGTGTGGTTTTGTTTTCGGCTTGGTTTCGTGCTGGGTTTTGTGCTTTGAGTGACGGGTATTGGGTCTGGTGGGCTTACTACATCTGTGTGATTATAGTGTGGATAATATAGCAATTACAAATGGAACAGATATATTCCCTCCATAACAACAGAATCGTTCTATACTGCTATGTAGACAAGAAGTCCCGCAGCCAGCCGTGTGGATAGAAACTCAACCACATTTGCAAGTCATCAAGTAGATACTCACCCCGCCAACGCAACACTACCTTCTTCCGCGTCAAACCATTCGTCATCTCCTTCGCTATGACGATCCGCTTCCCCCATCGACACATCAGGAGAACCCCTCCCAGCTCCCTCCAAAACCCGACAAGCCTCCCACGCAGCTATCGTCTCCGCATTCAACCTCTTAACCCCATGTACAACCCCACCCACATCCTTCCCTCCCACTCTAACCCTGCAACTATAGTTCTTCCCCGCGCCAACCGTACCCTCTACATCTTTATCCAAAACCCTCACATACTGCACATTCCTCTCCACCGCCAATATCCCCAACCTCTCCTTCGGATGCAAGCAATCCACCCCATCCCCCAAAATCCTCTCCAAACACCCAATGATACCTACTTTCTCCAAAAACACCTCGCACGCTCCGAAATCCCCCTGGCTATCCACGTAAATAGCACCGATCACCGACTCCACAATGTCAGATAGGAACTTCGGCGCGTCCATCTCCGCAAGCACATGCCAGGGGAACACCGCCTCAGATCTTAAACAATGGCGGAGACGCTCCTTCACCGCGTCGTACTGCGCGATAGCTACATCCCTATTCGCCACCAAAGCGGGGGCATCGGAGCGGAGGAACTGCCAGAGAGATCTGTGGTGGGTTTCTGGGCGCAGATCGGGGGGAAGGATGCGCGCCTCTTCGATTGTGGATTCGAACATGGAGAAGGAGAGGAAAGCGGCGTTTGCCATAGCGGTGCGTATGCTGTGCATCTTCGTGTGGGGGAGTTCCGGCGTGTGTGCGTAGAGACGCCGCGAGATGAGGTAGTCGAGGACGGCGTCGCCGAGGAATTCGAGGCGCTCGTAGGAGATGTTTGCGAGGGGGCCTTTGTAGGAGGAGTGGGTTAGGGCTTCGAGGAGGGCCATTTTTTTGGTGAAGGTGTGGCCTGTTAGGCGCTCGACTGTAGATAGACTGGTGATTTCCTTTGGAGATGGGGGTATGGCTTCGTAGAGGATGTGGTTTGATTCTGGGACGGGGGTCCAGGGTTCAAGGGGGAGCAGTGTCTTCAGGCAGATGTGGGCTTTGGCGAAGCTGCCGGTGAGGTAGGAGGCGCCGACCAGTGATTCAATGACGTCGGCGAGGACCTTGGAGGAGATGGATGTAATGCCCGCGGTGGTTGGGGTGGAGAGGATGTCGTTTGCGTAGCGGGGTTTCCATTTTGCGCCTGTGAAGCGCTTGCGGATGATGTGTTTGTCGAGACTGAGGGACAGGGTGGCGCGGGCGAAGAAGCCGTTGGATATGATTTTACCTAAGGGGATGGGGTTTTAAGGAAGTGGTGGATGTGTCTGGAGGGGATGGCTTACCTTTTTTGCCGGTTAGGAAGCTCTCTGGCCATTTGAGGTTGCTGGCCATGAGATGGAGGGAGGCGATGAATTTTACGATGCAGTCGCCGAAGAACTCAAGCCTGTTATCGATTCTTGTCAGTATCGAGGTTGTTTATCTGTACTAGACATCCTGATTTGCGGTATAAACAACAAGAATCCAACACGATGCCACATACCTCTGATATTGAGTGACGTCTCCCGTACTTGATGATGTCAAGGCCTGAACCAGCAAAGGAAGGTGCTCAGTTCCGAACGAGAGAGGTTCCAAAAGCCCCACCCGTAGCGTATTCGTCGTAAGATAGGTCTCATAGCGGTACAGAATCGACGGCATGAGCATTGCACAGACTGAGTAGGCCCTAGGGAGCAGATTCACCGAGCATTCCGCGGCAGGAAAAAACTCTGTTCTGGTGTACGCTTCATTCCTCTCCTGATTCGCGGGTATTGGATAGACAAAATCGAGCCTCTTAGGCACTCGGGTGAGGTGAAGCATAGGCCTATCTGGCTTGCTCGCATCAATGTCTGTGGCGAACCATTTCTTTTGGTCGCCTTGGAGCTGAATCTGGCCCCAATCGTTCAGGTCATTCTTTCCTTGGGCAATCAAGTCCGAAGCTGTCATGGACAAGTCTGTTTGTGCATCCCATTGCTGTAGTCTGGTGTGGTCTAGCGGACTTTCGGGCATGTCGCTTGGGACCACGAGCCAAAGGAGGTCATCCCGCACTTGATCGACACGCGAATGAACGGAGGTCAGTATCTTACGAGTGATGCGGCGCATGGTATGTATTTCGTCGCCAGATAGAATAACCCCAGATCGCCAATGGCTGGTCACGGTTATTTTCTTCGATTCGTTCCAGAAGAAGGTGAGCTCAGGAACAACTGGTAGCTGTATAGGCAGATAAAAATCTAGGTAGAACCCCTGATCGCCGATGCCTCGGAACTCCAGCGTCGTTCGGTGATATGCATGCGAGTTCTGTTGTTGACATTTTGCGATAAAGCGCCATGGGTCGAGCGCAGGGTACACCTCTATCAAGGATGACGTCTTGTCAGATATCTGGAACTCTGCTGCTAGCTCGTCTCCCTCTTGCTTCGCGCGGAGTAAATTATCATTGACTAGCCCGTTCTGGTGGAGCATCTTGTACGCTTCAAAAGCGGCGTCTTTGATAGCGTTGGACTCCGTTCTCCAAACCTTGAGACTATGCGCCACTCTCAAAGTAGGGTCGACCGAAAGGGGCAGTATGACTTCGGCTGCAATATTACCGTTATTTTCTTCGAGAGCAAACTGTGGCCTGAGGTCAACGTAAGGACCAGAACCAAGCAGTGAGCAGAAATGATAGAGATGAGACACGGCGTTGTCAAACGTAAGTAAGGCTCTGCGGAGATGTTAGCTTGATACTGTAATGTGACCACGTGTATGTCATGACAAACGGAACCTACTCTGTACTATCAATCTTGTAAAATCGCTCACCCGCCTCCTCAATCGATTCGTTGTACTCGGCTGCTTTAACACGACGCATGTCATCCTCATACGCATCCTTCATTTCTTGTTCCAGCCTTTCCCAAGATGCCGGTGCTCGATGATTCAGCTCGCTGGATGAAAAAATAACGTATTTCGAGTGTACTCTTCGCGCCCGTCCACGGCGTTGTACAAATGATTTGAGATTTTTGGGACTTTCGAAACAGATCACCAAGTGACACTCTGACACATCGATTCCTTCTTCTAGGACGCTAGTCGCAATGATCAGGTCTATGTCCCCGGCTTTCAACCTGTCCAGAGTATCTTGCTGATTGACTGGCTCAATCAGGTTAGCAATGCTGGACTTTCGTTTTGAAGAACCCGACGACCCGACGAATGTGCCAATGCTGAGCTTTCCCTGGAGCTTTGGATGAAGCGAAAGTAGCTCAGCTAGAGCGGCAACCCAAACTCTTTGCTCAGCAAACAAGAGACCCGTCAATTCATTACTGGTTTCTGATGCCAGAAGATCGATGAGAGTTTCGACCTTGTGCGACAAGTTGTCAAATGACATGGGCAGAGAAGCAGAGTTTTCGGGCAAGGGAAGTTGCTGGATCAATGCTTGAAGATGCCGCTTCTCTGATTGGGACCAGTCCAGCAGTTGATCAGAAGAATGAACCTATGAATTTCGTCAGCACACACATAGGTCATGTGTGGGGCGTAGCGCTTTTCAGGAAAAAAATCATCATCTCATGTCAATCCACGCCATCTTTTTGAATATACAGTGCTGCAGGCATTGCTGGAATTGTAAGGAACTCACCTGTTTTTCATATTGAGCAATGCATTGTATCAAGCACCAGTCGGCCACAGAAACTCCCAACTCTTTTGCTGTTGACTCGTACTTGCTAAGCAGTGACTTTAGCTCTTTAAAACAGTACGTGTTACTTTCAAGATAAGCTGCCTCGATCTTCTTTCCAACATTATGGTGGTTTGAATAATTATGGACCAAGTCCAATATGTATGGATCTGTACTAAAGTCGTAATTTGTCACCAGTAGCTTTAGAGCAGTATGCAGTGGCGAACCTTCGGCCACGACAGGGGTATAGTCGATCCGGATGAGCTCTGGTCTGTGTACAAAGCGAAGTAACTCTGATCCTGGAAGAAGCCTGAGCGTAAGCCTATATGTCTCTACTGGACAATGTGAACCTACGATGGAGTTTGGGTGTCTTTGTGATTGCACTCATGTTTCGCTCTATCTCCCTATGGCGTTTAGGCATGTGCGACATACATTAAGGTTCTACTTACTCAAGCGCTTCAGTGCTTGCTTTGGCCTTCATGACGGGGCTAGCACTCAGTCCAAGGATCTTGGGTAGCTGCGCGCCTTCATGAACCTTGGGCCGATAGAAATTGGCCAGAATACGATTCGCTGGATGCTTCCCAGTGCAATCTAATAATCTCAATAAGCGATTCATAGTTGATGGATTCAAACATACGATGTGCTGTGAGCTGTGAGCTTCTGTAGTCATCATCAAACAAGAAAGTCACAAACCTTCATCAAAGATAAGCAAAGCCAGCTTGCGCATCTTGACAAACCCATGAGACATTGCATCATATAAGACCTGATGCGTAGACAATACAATGCGAACATTGCGCAAAACCGCATCCCATGTTGCCTGGTCAGTCCAGTGATCCACATTGTCCTTCCCGCTCAGAACTTGTGTTTCGTATGCGGGTAGATGCGCTCGAAAAACATTGTATTGTTGTTCACACAGAGCAACAGTGGGTGCAAGAAACCACACAAGCTAATCGTCGTCAGCGTCCGTCTCATCAGAGACATCATGTGATAGGTATTACTTTATTGGGGTCGCAAGTTTCTAGTTCAGCAGCAGTGCGACCCAAAGCGCTCGAGAGAGTCAGTCAGAATACTTTTGGTTAGAGTGAAACGCACATATGGGTTTTACCACTGCCAGTGTCTTGCACGACAATAATATTGTCCTTCAGGCTCGCTTCTAGCATTTCAGCCTGGTATGTGCGAAGGCGGATCTCATTGATCCCGACATCTGGATCCACAGATTGATCATGACCGTCGGTATTTCGTATAGACCCCATGGAGAAGGCTTCTGTAATACCACGAAAACGCTGCTTCCAATGTTGGGCTAGAAAGTGAAGTGTAGTTGTCATGCACCAGTATAGAAGGAGTAGCACAAAGTGAGGGACGAAAGCAGCCCACCAGCGCTAATCCCAATCAAGACGTAATCCGGTGCAAGCTGGGGGCACATACGGCATTCGAAACCTCACATGCGAGCTGTTATACACATTGCAGATGCCATCTATTCGTGTTCATCATATGCCAGAGCGAGCCTGCATGAGTGCTGGCAGTCGGTCTATCATTACCTGTCCATCAGAGAAGCTGTCTCGCACTCCTTTGACGCTCTACAAGTTCGTAAGGTAGTCCTCCACCTCTGTTGGACTCAGCTTCCTGAAACGAGGTCCTTGAGCTCCCTCCACTCCCTCAAAGCCGAGTAACCGATCCTCAGGTGGGCCAATAATGCCGATCTCGACCGTGTCGCCGTTCATCTCGCCTTCTATCGTCTCCTTCAGGGTAAGCAACGCAATGTGAATGGCATCCTCCAATTCCAGACCCTCGGTATACCTCTTCTCGAGGAACGTCTTGGCGCTGGTTGCGCTCTTGCCGATGGCCGTCGCTTTCCAGGGGAAGTAGCTGCCGCTAGGATCGACCTGGTACAAACTAGGACCGCCTTTCAGGATACCGCCGGTCTTGCCGTTGATCTTCTTCTTCTCCAAGTCTGCCTCCCCTTCAGTCTGCTTTGTCTCCGCCTCAGGTTCGATTCCGTCATCCCACCCCGCAATTAGCAGGCTGACTCCGTAGGGCCTAACACCACCAGATTGCGTAGCTTCCTGCATGACACGCGCCACATCCTGCACCAATATCCTCGTGGGTGGGTACTCGTTGTAGATGCGCTTGTAGCCGGTGTGTGATACCTTGCGAGCCTTGTCGACGAGTACTCGGTAGTCGGGGCCCATGCCGGAGTAGACCATGCCAATGTTGGGAGTTATGAGACTGACTTTCGACGAGGAAGACGAGTCGATGAGCGGCGACGAGGACTTCTTCTCAGTTGCGAGAACGATTCCGTTTGTGGCTGCGGGGTTTGTATCAGCAAGGTCCCATATTATGCTGTATAGAAACGCACCTTTGATACCCAGTGAGGTAACACCTTGATTGACCGCATTCAAGGCATATTCTGTAGCGCCGTCAGTAATCGCCCCTCACGGAGGTCGAGCTTTGGGCAAGACGGGTCTAGTGAAGTCGCACCTATCTGGACCAGCTTTCCACTGAAGTTCAATTAGCGATTTGTCACGCTTGGGCTGATCGAGAGTGTTTACCTGGGGGAGAAAGTGGTGAGCGAGAACGAGTATCGGTCAGCCATTTTGGATGCTGCAGCAACGGAAGACAGCCAGGAATGAGAGTAGAGGACGGCGACCGAGATACAATGGTGGAGAGGGTGGTGGTGTCTGGAAGTGGGCTGCGTGTTGTCGGAGCTCCAGGCAGCTTGCCCTACGCGGCGGCGTGGAGCTGTTCGACTGGTCCGAGCGCCCACGTCACGTGTAAACTAGCGGGCCCGCAGGCCGGGGTAGGCTCCATGAACTTCCATATTATTACAAGGTAACCACTCAATTTCTTATAATTGTGCTCCAGCCAGGGAGTATATACCGTGCTCGTCTCTTCTGTTTACTGTTAGCATGCAATCAGGTTGCGAAGAATGAGCACAATACCTCAACAGTCGCTCAGTATCCCAACCATGGATGACGTCCAAGACACCCAAATATACTTATAGTGTCTTAGAGTTCTTAAAAACGTGTTTTTCAGATGACTTAATTGTCATAAAGCATTTAAGCAGCACAAATATGTGTATAAAGAGACACAGTGATACATAAGTGCCTAGGTGAAATCACCCCAGCAAGCTTTATCTAGGCTGTGATGCTTTTCGTTGCCCTAAAGATGGCAAGATGAGCGCAAATTGACCAATTCTAAGTGTTGTTATTATATCCTGTCTCCGCATACTTCTCCATACCTCTCATCGACCGATTTTTCCCTGCTCGGCATCGTCAAGACACCCAACCCCATGCTTCCACTTATGATTCCTCTTCAGCCCAACCACCACTCTATTCACTATATACAGAGCAAAACCGCCAGCAATCAAGACACCTAATAATGCGATTCCAACAACAATGCACACAGAAAACCACAGGCTGACATCTGCAAAAACCTCGAACGGTCCTTCTGACGGATGAGCTGCAAGACCAACTTGCATCGACGAAAGCAGCAACGTCAAGCAAGCGAAAAGGAACAGCAGCGGCGGTACGAATTTTCCAAGGTATTGCCCTGAGTGGTAAGTGCGCTTGTGATATGACCAAGGAAGTACGCGACCCAGTGCTTTCGGTCTACAGAGTCGCACAGCCATGTTGAGACGGGTCATTCGGATGTGACCGTATTGGTATCGCGGGGAAACACAGGTATCGGGTATGTCGCGGAATGACTGGATGAAGTGTTGGAATTGAGTGTAAGTGACGTGTTTCGGGAGGAGGTTGTTCTCTCGCGCAATGTGGAAGTCGGACTCGTGTTTGATCAGATAGCCATAGCTGCGTAGTAGACCTAAGGCGGAGCGACATGTAATGCTTAATCTCCAACCTTCGTTAGACGCGGGTCCAAATTGAGCCTTCCTGCTGCTGTTCGCCCTGTCGGATCTTATAGTGAGGTGTTGTTCGTCCCCCTGGGCCTCAGGAACGAGGTAGGTTTGCCAAAAGTCGTAATTAAACAGACAGTGCGGAATTGGCTTGATATATATGGCATTGTACTTGCGCACGAGATGGAGACCCGGGTCTTCAGCAATAGCCACGTGCAATCCGTTGATGGCGTACTCGTGTAAAGCATCAACATGCTCGTTGTGTCGCTTGCAAAACACGAAGAAATACGGTGCTAACTCATCCAGAACTTTGCATTCGAGTTCTTTGCTAAGGAAACGATTGACCGCGGAGTGAGAAGCGGGGATGAACGGCTCATTGGGTACTGCGATGCTATCAGGTGCTTTGGAATTGGCAATCAGTTCGGAAGTGCGCGCGAAAGGTGGAAGCTGGGACCGGCAATTTGACATCGTCACTTTGGAGGGTATATTAAGGAGAGAGAAAAGCCTAGACGGTCCCTATCTTATGTCGTGATTTGTTTGTTCCGTGAGATGTACCAGGCTGAGGTTCCGAACGGGGCTGAGTTACGCGAGAGGCTGACATCGTATTCGGCGCCGGTTGCACATTGAGGAATGATAAGAATCATTGATTATTCGATTATTCGCGCATTCTCCATATAAGCCGAGTGATGCTTCTTGTCCATTTACCACCTTTGATCTATTGAAGGACATACCCATCAAAGTGTTGGGGGATTAGATGATGCTGGACCATGGGAGTGGGAGCATTTCATGTCGCGCAGAGTCCTTGACTAAGTCCTCAAGAGTGTCTACTAACATTCACCAGAACCTAAAATAGCTATGCGTCTATGTTATTGACTCTGGGAAGTACAATTACACGCGGAGAGAGATATTTGAAATCACTATACCAAAACGAACGAGACCTGAGCTTTACTCACGTCTGTCCTTCCCGCTCTCCATCTGGTCTTAAAAATTTGGAGCACACTTTCATTTGTATCATTATTTATGAACCATCATGGCAGAAGGCAGTCGGCGTACCGACTATATGTACATAGAAGTCGCGAGGTGAATCTACCATTGTATGTCGTCCGCACGTACCCGCCCCGCAATTAGCGCAATCCTCAACCACGACCCTGGATCCGCGGGTCACAACACCCCGCCTATCTACTTTCACAGCTACGTCACCGAACGTCGTGCTAAGCCCCCAAGCCGCCGCAAACGCATATAATAGACTACCATGTCTGCACC
>Ga0139313_100065_pt1 | contig 11333 bp, 10 predicted proteins | sample In1P11_FD_99375 | JGI IMG/M metagenome (GOLD analysis project Ga0139313, IMG submission 99375) | reverse complement strand
TGGAACAAGAGCAAAAGAAGAAGAGAATCAACAGCTACAAAGAGAAAGTAACTAGCAGCAGTTTAAAGAATTAGTGGACAACAACAGCAACCTGAAACAAAAAGAAGAAGGTAGAAATATTATAGAGATGTTGTAATGTCTTGTCCTGTATTATCGTGTTTAATATTTTGACTCAGTCAAATTACATAAACTAATACAACCACGTTAAAAATATTAGTGTGGTTGATATAGCTGAACACTTCAAAAAAAAAAAAACTATTGCAACACATTTACCTTATTAACCATGTATAAAAAAATTATGGGTTGATGCAGGAGCATTCAGCCCAAGGAAAATCATTGCAATTAAGTAGACATAGTGGGGTCATGTATTTTTAGGAAGTGGTTTTCCTAAGTCTCAAGTTAATGAAATTTAGGCCTTTTAAGTGATTTAATTAGATGTGTGAGAGAAATAGTAAGTGCTTTCGAATAAATGAGGACATGAGTGGGAGTAATGACAAAAGAGTTCAAAATCAAATGTAACTCTTTAAACAATCCATGATTCGAGGGACAAGAGAGAGACTTTAGGAATTAATTAGAAGTGGACATAATGGACAAAGGATTTAGGAGTCGGTTCAATAGATATAGGAGTCGAACCAAGATAGTTCAACAGAACTCCTGGCATATATGTAAGCCTACGGGCAGAGTAAAAAAGGAGAGGCCACAATATTGAAGAACAGGCCTGTGTAGAGACAGAGCAGTCTTGGTTGTAGTCAATTATTCATAATTTTATATATCTAGAGGTTCATTTGGGAACTGTGTAAATGTGTGTAATAAGAGTGAATGATTGATTTGTGAGTGAACTCGTAAGCTCTGTAGCAGAGGATTGCAGGCAGAGTTCAGAAGAATACGCAGAGGAGAGAACGATTTAGAGGAATCGTAAGAGATCTTTGAATCCACTCATAAGGATCAGAATTCATAGAAGATAAGCTCAGGAGGAGTGCGCAATGAAATAACAGAAGGCCAGAATCTTTTGAAGAAACCCAGACCACAGAGGAAAACTGAAGAAAACACGTAAAAACTAAGTAAAAAGGGATGAGCGAAGGAGTAAAGTGGCAGTGCTCAGCAGCCGTTGGATCTTTAAGATCAATGGTTGGAATTTAATCGCATCGGCGAAACCCTTTTTAAGTTATCGGGATGGGCCATTGTATTATCGCGATAGAAATCATCCGATTAAGCGTGGACCATCGGATCAAGATTTAGATTGACGGTCCAGATCTAGTCGCTAATCGCATTATCGACAGTTTGAAGAAGTCAAGGGGTAGTGTAATGGAATGCCGATACGCCGATAGCGATTAAGCATTAATCGGCGATCGGAGGTATAGGGAGATAGGGAATCGGCATATGGAAAGAGGCTTGTGATAATACAAAGGGCCGATGGATGAACGAACCCGACGTTACTTACAGCTAGAGTATATAAACTTTGAAGTCTGCCTTATATGGTTCGGGGCGGATGTTTAAGGTAATTCCTTTGTATTGTGTTAAAGAGTTACGTCGAGTGTTTAAAGGCTAGAACATAGATTTAACGACTCCGATAGTCGCATATTGGAGTCGGAGGGGTAATGAACCACATATGTGGTAAGGCCTGGGAGAATGCGATGGCTGATTGCGATGAGGTTTAACCTCCGGGACTGTGCAGAGTCCGTATAAAAGCGGAGAAAGGTATGTTTGTAGTTATTTCCTTTGTTAAAAGGTTATAAGGAGAAAAGAGCGCCGATAGTGTATTCATATGTTAAACCCATATGTAACCAATGTTTAAAGGGGGATGGTTGTATATATATGAATTATGGGTTATATAAAGGTTTTGAAGGGTTTTTAATTCCCGATAGAAGGATTTAGAAGGAAGACTTAAATAAAGTCATAAACAAAGACTTGAGACCTATTTAAAAGTCTAGATAGAGAGGTTTTGGCGGGGTGATTGTGTTTCGATACAAAGGAACTGTTATAGAGGGCCTTAACCATTCAATGTACTGATGTTTTGACTTCTTTGAAGAGTCAAACACCTGGGACATATGCATTTATGCAGATTCTTGCATACTATGGGTATGTGCGGGTCTTACCTTGCACCATTAGTGGTATCAGAGCAAAATTGAAATCAGAGCAGGGAAAGATTTCTGCGAAAGGGAGTTTTCACACAGAAGAAGGTCATGTGCATAAGTTAATTGATGAATGATAGAGAATACAACAGAAGACTGTAAGGGGAACTTTTGAAGTTCTTGGGAGACTGTAGCAATTCCAGTAGACGCTTGGTGTAGATAGGAACAAAGGATTCCTTGGAGGAAAGAGAAAGTAAGATTGCTTAATGCAAGTTCTGAAGGAAAGAGGACTTGGAAACAAAACAAAGGACAATCCATTCAAGGTACAGGTGGAATGGTGGAATAAGATCATGCAGAGATCTTGAAAGTGAGGTAATATGTTCTGTTTAAATTGAGGATGTGTGTTTTTATACTAATGCACAGGTGACAGCAAGAGAAGCTGTGAGAAGAAAACTAGATGTGTTCTTGAAGACAGAGTAAGGAGAATACTTTAAAAGAGAAGTGGTAGTGAACCTGAAGAATCCAACAAGAGATTGGACAGAGAGGACAACTGAAGTGTTCTGAAAAGAGAGTGAGAGATTGCAAAAGCCCAGAAGGAGAAAAGTTGTTGCTCAAGAGGAGGTTGTAGGCAGAGGACCTCTGCTTACCAAAAGACTGAGTGAGGAGAGCTTAGTGAGGTAAGATTGCAATGAGGAGGACTAGTTGTAGCAGAGGCTTGTTGCAGATGAGTGAGAAGCACATGAAGAAAGAAGAGAAGAAGATGACTACTGATAGTCATAGCGGAGGTTTAGAAAGAAGCCACAACATAGGATATTAGAAGAAGGATGCCAAAGCAAATGGCAAGAGGATGAGTCAAGAGGAGATTAACAAAGAGGTTGCAGAGTTAAAAGAACAACTCGATGCATTAAGGAGTATACTTGAAGAAGACCAGAGACTAGGTTGGGTCTTGAGGAAGAAGCCAGTGGAATGGCATGAGATGCAGAGAAGGCTACATCAAAAGCAAGTAAAGTGGCTGAGGGGAAAATCAAGGAAGCTGAGTTGGAAATGGAAGAGTACATTTGTGAACCCGAATAGGGAGAAATTCTGGGAGAAAGTGAAGATGAAGACTTGAATATTGAAACTTCAAGTGAGGCCAAGGGGTCACATGGTTTTAAATCTGACAATTTGTGTATGTTTGCAGATGAAACATGTAAAGAAGGACAATTTGCTGATATTGTCATAAAAGAGGAAGGAGACAAGAAGAATCTAAATTCTGTTATGGAAGGAGACGAGATAGATAGATCTCATATACAACTGGAGAAAAATATCAAGCAACCAAGTGAAGGGCTTGAAGAGATTAAAGAGGAGACAATTGAAGAATTTCTGAGTTATAAAGAAAACTTGGAACAACAAGGAGATATGATGGCTGAAGCATCTAGTGAGACCATAGGGTCTTATGTTTTTAAAACTGATAGTTTGTGTATGATGGCAGGTATTGTAGGAAAAATAAACCTTTTGAAGATATCTTCATAGGAGATGAAGATCTAGAAATAAAAGGTGACAAAAAAAACTTTTCAGAAGAGGAGGAATTTGACTACATATAGAAGAAAAGGTCTATGGATGAGTCTATAGAAGATGTCATAGAAATGAGGAATCAAGATCTTATTTTGATAAAGAATGAAGAAATATTGTCTCAGAAAGGTAATCAAATGAGTTTGATTAATGTTATTGATGAAAAACAAATACATAGATGTCAATATCTCTTGGAGAGCCAAAATTCTCATTGCTCAATTAAGGACTAATTCTCATCAACTTTGTTATGAAATAGGGCACTAGAAAAGGCCAAAAGAAGTGTGGGAGGAAAGAGTATGCATTTTTTGTTCTTCCAAAAAAGTGGAAACAGAAAAGCATTTCATTTTAGAATGTGAGGTCTTCAAAGACAACACGGAAATTTATGCAGATATGCTGGTAGCTAGCTCTTGGGATAATCTATTTAGCGAGGGGTTTGTCGAGAAGCTGGGAGCATTTATTGCGAGGCTTCAGAGAAAAAGGGTCGAACGCATCAAACAGATGAAGAAGCAATATGTCCCATAAGCTATCTTTAGCCTCGTGGACATAAAAATAATTTTCTTTTCTTTCTTTAATATGTTGATATTCTAACTAGATGGGGAAAGTAATATGTAAGCAAATCTTATTTAGCAAAATAGTCCATTTTACAATAAGATGTGTAATTCCTTCTTTTTTTTCTCAAGTTAAATTAGATTCATGCCATGTGGCTCCACCCACTAATTTCCTAGAGATTTGAGATTATTCCAATTCTATTAAGTTCATATTCTAATTAGATGGGGAAATTAATATATAAGCAAATCTTATTTAGCAAAATAGTACATTTTACAATAAAATGTATAATTCCTTTTTTTCCTCAAGTTAAAGTTGACCCATGGTGCAGGGTAAGACCCGCATATACCCACAGTATGCAAGAATCTGCATAAATGCATCTGTCCCAGGTGTTTGACCCTTCAAAGAAGTCAAAACTTCAATACGTTGAATGGTTAAGGCCCTCTATAATAGTTCCTTTGTATTGGAACACAATCACCCCGCCAAAACCTCTCTATAAGGACTTTTAAACAGGTCTCAAGCCTTTGTTTATGACTTTATTTAAGTCTTCCTTCTAAATCCTTCTATCGGGAATTAAAAACCCTTCAGAACCTTTATATAACCCATAATTCATATATATACAACCATCCCCCTTTAAACATTGGTTACGTATGGGTTTAACATATGAATACACTATCGGCGCTCTTTTTCTCCTTATAACCTTTTAACAAAGGAAATAACTACAAACATACCTTTCTCCGCTTTTATATGGACTTTGCACAGTCCTCGAGGTTAAACCTCTTCGCAATCAGCCATCGCATTCTCCCCAGCCTTACCACATATGTGGTTCATCACCCCTCCGAATCCGATATGCAACTATCAGAGACAATACAAAGGAATTACCTTAAACTTCCGCCCCAAACCATATAAGGCGAACTTCAAAGTTTATATACTCTAGCTCTAAGTAACGTCGGGTCCGTTCATCCATCGGCCCTTTGTATTATCGCAAGCCTCTTTCCATACGTTGATTCCCGATCTCCCGATACCTCCAATCGTCGATTAGCGCTTAATTGCTATCGGCGTACTGTCGTTCCATTACACTACCCCTTGACTTCTTCAAACTGTCGATAATGCGATTAGCGACTAGATCTGGACCGTCAATCTAAATCTTGATCCGATGGTCCACGCTTAATCGGATGATCGCTATCACTATAATACAATGGCCCATCCCGATAACTTAAAAAGGGTTCCACCGATGCGATTAAATCCCAGTTATTGATCTTAAAGATCCAATGGTTGCTAAGCACTGGCACTTTACTCCTTCGCTCATCCCTTTTTACTTAGTTTTTACGCGTTTTCTTCAGTTTTCCTCTGTGGTCCGGATTTCTTCAAAATATTTCGGTCTTCTGTTATTTCGCTGCGCACTCCTCCTGAGCTTATCTTCTACGAATTCTTACATTGCCTTCACCTCAGAGCTTCATTATGCTCCTTCTGGCTAGATTCAAAGATCTCTTACGATTCCTCTGAATCGTTCTCTCCTCTGCGTATTCTTCTGAACTCTGCCTGCAATCTTCTACTACAAAGCTTACGAATTCATGCACAAATTAATCATTCACTCTTATTACACACATTTACACAGTTCCCAAATGAACCTATAGGTATATAAAATTATGAATAATTGACTACAACCGAGACTGCTCTGTCTCTACACACGCCTGTTCTTCAATATTCTGGCCTCTCCTTTTTTACTCTGCCCGTAGACTTACATATATGCCAGGAGTTCTGTTGAACTATCCTGGTTCGACTCCTATATCTACTAAACCAACTCCTAAATACTCTGTCCATTATGTCCACTTCTAATTCATTCCTAAAGTCTCTCTCTTTTCCCTCGAATCATGGATTTTTTAAAGAGTTACATTTGATTTTGAACTTTTTTGTCATTACTCCCACTTATGTCCTCATTTATTCGAGAGCACTTACAATTTCTCTCACATATCTAATTAAATCACTTATGAGGCCTAAATTTCATTAACTTGAGACTTAGGAAAACTACTTCCTAAAAATACATGACCCCCCTATGTCTACTTAATTACAATGATTTTCCTTGGGTTGAATGCTCCTGCATCAGACTCCCAAAGTAGAAAATATTCATGATCTCCTGATCATGTGTCTTTTGGTCTTTGTCTTCCTGGATCCCACACTTTGTTCTGTAACTGTCCACATGTCTTGTTCCCTTGTTGCTGTTGTACTTCTATTGTCTTTTGCTCCTTCTTCTTCTTCTTGTCAATCAAGTTCAAACTCTGATTGATCTTGCTTCCTTCTGGTACCATTTTCCTCCATTTGGTCTACTTCATCATTAGTTTTCATATTTCTTCAATCTCTTTCTCTAGTACATCCTTAGACTGGTCCATGTTCTGCTTCATATTTCTACCTTCTTCTTTTTGTTTCAGGTTGCTGTTGTTGTCCACTAATTCTTTAAACTGCTGCTAGTTACTTTCTCTTTGTAGCTGTTGATTCTCTTCTTCTTTTGCTCTTGTTCCAGCTTTTGCTTTTTTTGCTATGCTGACCCTTGTTGTGTCTCCTATGCTGGCTTCCTCCCTATCATCCTTACCCTCTTTCATGATTGAATCATGACTGTCCAGCACTCTCTCCAGTAATTTAACATTTTTGTTACATGGATTGGATTCTTCTATAGAATTTTCTTCTTTCATCTTCATTTGGCTACTCATCTGTGCCAAATCTCCTCCAGCATTTGCAACAAAACCTACACTCACAAAACACTTGTTAAAATTAAAAACACAAGGTTGTTGTGCCTTGTTTTCCTTTGGCAACAATTCAGTTTTTTGCACTGTTTCTTTCTCCTCTGTCAGCACATCAGTATGCTGATTTGAACTCTCAAATGAATTCATGAGATTGTCCATTAGTCTCTCTTCCATACCATCTTCTTCAATGGTATCTCTCTGCTTTTTTCCACTGTAGTGAACTCCTTCTTTTGCAGTGTCAATCTGCTACACTCTCATTATCACCTCCTTTCTCTTGTGACTGTCATTCATGACAATTATTTTGTCTTCCTTCTTCAGCAATCTCTCTTGAACATCTATCCTCTGTCTTTCCAACTCCCTTCTTTGAAAATCTAATTTTCTATATAACTCAACAATTTTAATTGGAGTAGATTTTGGAAATTTCACACAGTTCTCCATACCTTCCTTTGTTATGGATAGATCATCAGATGTCCTTTCTCCCTTTACTAAGTCTTTTGCATAGACTTCTTCCTTCTTAACATCTTTCAGTAGATGTCCTTCTTTTTTAGTACATTTTTCCTTGTTGTCCCCGTGTAACTCTTCTCCGAGAGTTATTCTTGTCTCATCATCTTCATTAACATTCTCTTGTATTTGTTTTTCATCAATAACATTAATCAAACTCATTTGATTACCTTTCTGAGACAATATTTCTTCATTCTTTATCAAAATAAGATCTTGATTCCTCATTTCTATGACATCTTCTATAGACTCATCCATAGACCTTTTCTTCTATATGTAGTCAAATTCCTCCTCTTCTGAAAAGTTTTTTTTGTCACCTTTTATTTCTAGATCTTCATCTCCTATGAAGATATCTTCAAAAGGTTTATTTTTCCTACAATACCTGCCATCATACACAAACTATCAGTTTTAAAAACATAAGACCCTATGGTCTCACTAGATGCTTCAGCCATCATATCTCCTTGTTGTTCCAAGTTTTCTTTATAACTCAGAAATTCTTCAATTGTCTCCTCTTTAATCTCTTCAAGCCCTTCACTTGGTTGCTTGATATTTTTCTCCAGTTGTATATGAGATCTATCTATCTCGTCTCCTTCCATAACAGAATTTAGATTCTTCTTGTCTCCTTCCTCTTTTATGACAATATCAGCAAATTGTCCTTCTTTACATGTTTCATCTGCAAACATACACAAATTGTCAGATTTAAAACCATGTGACCCCTTGGCCTCACTTGAAGTTTCAATATTCAAGTCTTCATCTTCACTTTCTCCCAGAATTTCTCCCTATTCGGGTTCACAAATGTACTCTTCCATTTCCAACTCAGCTTCCTTGATTTTCCCCTCAGCCACTTTACTTGCTTTTGATGTAGCCTTCTCTGCATCTCATGCCATTCCACTGGCTTCTTCCTCAAGACCCAACCTAGTCTCTGGTCTTCTTCAAGTATACTCCTTAATGCATCGAGTTGTTCTTTTAACTCTGCAACCTCTTTGTTAATCTCCTCTTGACTCATCCTCTTGCCATTTGCTTTGGCATCCTTCTTCTAATATCCTATGTTGTGGCTTCTTTCTAAACCTCCGCTATGACTATCAGTAGTCATCTTCTTCTCTTCTTTCTTCATGTGCTTCTCACTCATCTGCAACAAGCCTCTGCTACAACTAGTCCTCCTCATTGCAATCTTACCTCACTAAGCTCTCCTCACTCAGTCTTTTGGTAAGCAGAGGTCCTCTGCCTACAACCTCCTCTTGAGCAACAACTTTTCTCCTTCTGGGCTTTTGCAATCTCTCACTCTCTTTTCAGAACACTTCAGTTGTCCTCTCTGTCCAATCTCTTGTTGGATTCTTCAGGTTCACTACCACTTCTCTTTTAAAGTATTCTCCTTACTCTGTCTTCAAGAACACATCTAGTTTTCTTCTCACAGCTTCTCTTGCTGTCACCTGTGCATTAGTATAAAAACACACATCCTCAATTTAAACAGAACATATTACCTCACTTTCAAGATCTCTGCATGATCTTATTCCACCATTCCACCTGTACCTTGAATGGATTGTCCTTTGTTTTGTTTCCAAGTCCTCTTTCCTTCAGAACTTGCATTAAGCAATCTTACTTTCTCTTTCCTCCAAGGAATCCTTTGTTCCTATCTACACCAAGCGTCTACTGGAATTGCTACAGTCTCCCAAGAACTTCAAAAGTTCCCCTTACAGTCTTCTGTTGTATTCTCTATCATTCATCAATTAACTTATGCACATGACCTTCTTCTGTGTGAAAACTCCCTTTCGCAGAAATCTTTCCCTGCTCTGATTTCAATTTTGCTCTGATACCACTAATGGTGCAAGGTAAGACCCGCACATACCCATAGTATGCAAGAATCTGCATAAATGCATATGTCCCAGGTGTTTGACTCTTCAAAGAAGTCAAAACATCAGTACATTGAATGGTTAAGGCCCTCTATAACAGTTCCTTTGTATCGAAACACAATCACCCCGCCAAAACCTCTCTATCTAGACTTTTAAATAGGTCTCAAGTCTTTGTTTATGACTTTATTTAAGTCTTCCTTCTAAATCCTTCTATCGGGAATTAAAAACCCTTCAAAACCTTTATATAACCCATAATTCATATATATACAACCATCCCCCTTTAAACATTGGTTACATATGGGTTTAACATATGAATACACTATCGGCGCTCTTTTCTCCTTATAACCTTTTAACAAAGGAAATAACTACAAACATACCTTTCTCCGCTTTTATACGGACTCTGCACAGTCCCGGAGGTTAAACCTCATCGCAATCAGCCATCGCATTCTCCCAGGCCTTACCACATATGTGGTTCATTACCCCTCCGACTCCAATATGCGACTATCGGAGTCGTTAAATCTATGTTCTAGCCTTTAAACACTCGACGTAACTCTTTAACACAATACAAAGGAATTACCTTAAACATCCGCCCCGAACCATATAAGGCAGACTTCAAAGTTTATATACTCTAGCTGTAAGTAACGTCGGGTTCGTTCATCCATCGGCCCTTTGTATTATCACAAGCCTCTTTCCATATGCCGATTCCCTATCTCCCTATACCTCCGATCGCCGATTAATGCTTAATCGCTATCGGCGTATCGGCATTCCATTACACTACCCCTTGACTTCTTCAAACTGTCGATAATGCGATTAGCGACTAGATCTGGACCGTCAATCTAAATCTTGATCCGATGGTCCACGCTTAATCGGATGATTTCTATCGCGATAATACAATGGCCCATCCCGATAACTTAAAAAGGGTTTCGCCGATGCGATTAAATTCCAACCATTGATCTTAAAGATCCAACGGCTGCTGAGCACTGCCACTTTACTCCTTCGCTCATCCCTTTTTACTTAGTTTTTACGTGTTTTCTTCAGTTTTCCTCTGTGGTCTGGGTTTCTTCAAAAGATTCTGGCCTTCTGTTATTTCATTGCGCACTCCTCCTGAGCTTATCTTCTATGAATTCTGATCCTTATGAGTGGATTCAAAGATCTCTTACGATTCCTCTAAATCGTTCTCTCCTCTGCGTATTCTTCTGAACTCTGCCTGCAATCCTCTGCTACAGAGCTTACGAGTTCACTCACAAATCAATCATTCACTCTTATTACACACATTTACACAGTTCCCAAATGAACCTCTAGATATATAAAATTATGAATAATTGACTACAACCAAGACTGCTCTGTCTCTACACAGGCCTGTTCTTCAATATTGTGGCCTCTCCTTTTTTACTCTGCCCGTAGGCTTACATATATGCCAGGAGTTCTGTTGAACTATCTTGGTTCGACTCCTATATCTATTGAACCGACTCCTAAATCCTTTGTCCATTATGTCCACTTCTAATTAATTCCTAAAGTCTCTCTCTTGTCCCTCGAATCATGGATTGTTTAAAGAGTTACATTTGATTTTGAACTCTTTTGTCATTACTCCCACTCATGTCCTCATTTATTCGAAAGCACTTACTATTTCTCTCACACATCTAATTAAATCACTTAAAAGGCCTAAATTTCATTAACTTGAGACTTAGGAAAACCACTTCCTAAAAATACATGACCCCACTATGTCTACTTAATTGCAATGATTTTCCTTGGGCTGAATGCTCCTGCATCAACCCATAATTTTTTTATACATGGTTAATAAGGTAAATGTGTTGCAATAGTTTTTTTTTTTTTGAAGTGTTCAGCTATATCAACCACACTAATATTTTTAACGTGGTTGTATTAGTTTATGTAATTTGACTGAGTCAAAATATTAAACACGATAATACAGGACAAGACATTACAACATCTCTATAATATTTCTACCTTCTTCTTTTTGTTTCAGGTTGCTGTTGTTGTCCACTAATTCTTTAAACTGCTGCTAGTTACTTTCTCTTTGTAGCTGTTGATTCTCTTCTTCTTTTGCTCTTGTTCCA
>Ga0139313_100064_pt1 | contig 11385 bp, 8 predicted proteins | sample In1P11_FD_99375 | JGI IMG/M metagenome (GOLD analysis project Ga0139313, IMG submission 99375) | reverse complement strand
GATAAATCGATGGCGGCCTTAACAGTCGAGCCCCTGCCGGACCTTATGGTCGAGCACCTAAAGGTGATGGCGGCCTTAACAGTCGAGCCTGCTACCGCATCCTCTTCAATTTACTTATTTGGTGGGGGGCTTATGGTCGAGCCCCCTAAAGGGTCCTTATCAGTCGAGCACCTAAAGGTCCTTATGGTCGAGCCCCCTAAAGGGTCCTTATTAGTCGAGCGTGCTTACGCACCCTGAAAAACAACCATGAGCATGTCAGAAATGACATATATAATAGTAGCTTTTGGTGTATACACTAACTTGGGTGGAGGGGATAGAGCAAGGAGAGATCTATGACTCGGGAGGTTACGTCTTAGCTCATGTATATTACGAGCTGAGTTCGGTGAGGTGAGCAGGATACAGTGGGCTTCACTATTGTTTTATATTGTAGGCATGGGCTTGGGAGAGGTCCCCACCTATGAGGGGGAACCTACCCTCAGTATGGAACCTCCATCATTGCATCCAACCAAAGGCACCCAAGAAGGAGGATGTAGTATACCTCCAAATCTAGGAAAAAAGTGAGTTGATACATTTTTTGGCCCGAGGGTTAGCGCGAGATGGACTTAATTGATGGGCTTAGTCTCGGACTTGTTGAATCCGGTATAGGTCCAAGTCGCCGCATGAAGGTTGGTAATGCCTAAGGCACAGGAGACAGGAGCGGTAATCAGGTTAAGGGTGGATCCGAGATCTATGACCACCCACTTGATGGTGGTATCTTTATAATGAATCTCTATGAATAAAGGGATGGAGATGTTTCACCTTTCTTCAGCATCCTGATGCAACTTCAAAAGGTTGAAGGAGAGAGAAGGGGCTCGCAAGGGTGCCAACACTGGGGCGAACTTCATCAAGGCTTGGATGAGCAAGTCACGTTGCTCAGGGAAGAGGTGCAAGACATCCATAATGGACTCCCATCATTCTGGTTATATAAGGATTGAACTAAGGAGTAAGGTCGAAATGGGGGAGATTGCAATGGAGGAGGTTGATCCAAATCAAACCATCAAATTCCAATTCTCAGAAGTTGTCATAACTACCCACCTGAGGTATAGCTAGAGACAGGTAAAGGTTATAGGACCTAGGGAAGATAGGTAGACCACCCAATAGCATTGACATAGGCCTTATTCATAGAGAGATAGTTGAGGTATAGGAGATCGTTTTTTGCTTACCTAGATTTTCACCTAATAAGAGAAGGTACCACTCTAACTAGCAATATGGATGGAAATTAGCCTTAATATGGGCACTTTCGAAGTGACAAATTCCCAAACTCTTCTTGCCTGGTGGGATTCTCCTGCCAAATACCGGTTCCACATATTGGAAGTGATAAGTATCAACACCTCCTATTGAAATGGAAAAGTGAAACGTATCGATCAAAAAGTGAAACCTTGGAGAAGGTGACTAATGAATCCATCCTGCCTGCTTTCATCATAGGGGTAGTAGGCCACCCTTACATGTATCCTAGTTGTGGGCTATCAATATTGTGACAATGGAAAAGTGAAACGTATCCATGTGATTTCGTAGTCTATTTCTCATTTCCCCTTGTTGATGCCCCCATTGGATCACTTAGGAGTCATATACTCCCTAATATACCCCCATAGATAGAGGTAGGTCACTAATCCCAAGCCTTACTACTAGCCCATAGAGGTATTGGATTAGTCCCAATTAGCGGAGTATCCTCGAGTCGTAGGGGTCAGAATCATCACATATATAGTGAGTGGGTACATGGTGACATGTATCGATCAAAAAGTGAAACCTTGGAGAAGGTGACTTAGGTAGTCCCAGCAGCCAGGAGTAGTCCTTGCCAATCTCAGAAATGTATTTCGTGGAAAATGGTGGGATACTCAAACACCTATCTCTATTGTGAGACTGGTTAGTGGCTTACCGGCTAGCGACGACCTTATGCCTTATGGTGGGCACTTAATGACTAGTGACTATGACTAGCAATGTGTTATTGGCTATAGAAATGACAACCTTTGGTAATAGTATAGGTAAGTGTATCACCTATTCCCCTATATTATAATGGCAAAGTGAAACGTAGATATGCGGATTCATATAAGCTCTATTCTCTTCCTATTGCTAAAGGTTAGAGCAGCATCCACATAGGATGTAGTACACCCATCCTCATATGGCTTGGATTATTTCCATTGACCAATCTCTAGGGAGATGAACTGAAATGCCATTTTAGTCACTAATAAAGTTCACTTTCTGCTACCAGATAAAATGGATATCGAACCCATCAAAAAGAATATTTGACTAGACCAAAATGTCAAATGAGGAAGTTTTTGATATATGTCCAAACCCACTTATTGTTGCCTGAGCCAAACCAAACTAGAGATTCTCTATGTTAGTCTTCCTTTCTTACTTATTGATTGTTATAGCGGGATCTAACACAACACAGTCTGGTGTATCATCTATGCGGTATCACGCCTCACGGGAGAACTATACCTATGTTTTTGATTGAAAAGGAAAAGTGAAACGTATCGATGGCGAGTCCAAGTTGAACGGGAGATATTTGATATATTATCACTCCAACCTCATATGGTCAAACTATATGGGGAACTAACTATATGGGAAAGTAGGCTATCCAACCAACCACTAGGAGGGCAGAGCTCTCATGAAATGTCCATCATAAAGAAAAGACAATCTCTTTTTTGATTCCGATGAGTATGATTCCTCGAACCCATTCAAATGAGGTTGTGACCCATAAAAAGAATGAGGGGCAAGCCAAATGGAAAAGGTTAACATAAATATGTGAGTATCATATGAATGAGTGTAGTTAAGTGGGGAGTAGTGGGAACATCCCATACCCTATAGGTTGTGCAACCTCATCAGCTGCCCCTATAAGAAACAAGGTCCCGGAGGGGCTTGCGCTTCCTAGTGCAAGGAATTCCACTGATTGATAGCCACCGCCCTACAAGAGAGCAGGTGTTCAGTGACTCTGCGAAGGATCCGTGTCTAGAACTGAGCTTAAGTAATAGCTTGATGCTCTAATAGGTTTCCGCCTAGCGAACTGCCACTCACTGGCCGGTAGAAGGGGCTGAGAGAAGATGCCTTTCGTCCAGAAGATGCCATTCGTCCAACGGAAGATGCCAGCTTGAGAGTCGAGTGAGCATCCCTTGGCTTGGCTATTTAGATTGGTTCGATGGCTTGGCTCAGCTTGGCAGGTGAGATTGCTTGGCAGGTGAGAGGGCTTGTAGGTAGGAGCGTAATGACATATATAATGAATGAACCGATCACATAATGACATATATAATCTATATCATTCATGACTCGATATTTGTCATTATGCCTTAGCAGATCATGCTGCTATGGGCATATGTCATTATGCATGAATGAATGACATATGCCCATATCATTCATGACTGGACTCGCTGGAATAACCAGACCTAATGGATCGAATCACCATAGTGGAACCAGGCAAGACATCCAGAGAAGGTGGTTGGGTTAGTGAGTTAGGCCAACCGAGGGATGAAAGCTGTAAGGGAGGGATGAAAGCTGTAAGGGAGTGACATCCTTCAGGCAGGTTGAGGCTTGATTCCATCCTCGTGACTTCCGGCTAGGACTACTTTCCATCCATCCAGCAAGCAAGCATTCCATCCCCAACGGAAAGGAATGTTTTTCATTTTCTTTTATATCTGCGGATGATACTTCCCAACTAGATAAGCTGGCATCGCTACCCACCACTCGAGGTAATGCTGGCAATCCCGCCTAAATCACAAGGGAGGGGTCCTGCGGGAGGGAGGGATGGTTCGTTCAGTGATTCTTTCATTCAATAAAAAGACCCTTCCAACCCTTGGGCAAGGGAGCAGACGGACTGGGTTCGGGTAGACACTGGCATTCTGGCTGGCATTATCAATTGAGAACGGCTTTTCAGGGTGTCAACGCTCACTATTCATATAGTGAGGGCATTTGCGGTGGTTCTATGGTCACTTAATCCCTGTGATTCTGGCCTCTTCCTGTTCCTTCTCTGCTACCTGCCTTTGTTCCACCTTCACCTCTGACTCTAGCAACCCTGCCTTATTTTCTACTATCTGCCTCAGGGTTGCAATCACCTTGGTGACAATCATGCTAGGTTGTTGTGCAATTGGAAAAGCTTCCAGCATATGAGGTAGTACCTCTTCAAACCAACATAGCAGCTCTTTTTATTCCATGCCCGCTTTCCTTCTCTCCTCCTCTCGCGGATGGCGGCATGTCAGCAGGCAGACATCCAAGCATACCCAGGGACCTATGTAGTGCCTTACCAAGCCAACAGCTCCGCTAGGAGATGAGGACCTTCGGGCAGATAGATCTTGTATTAATTGCCCGTGCGGGACTATTATGAAAAGAGAGGGGATTCGTACGGGCACAACGAAGCATCTCCAGCTTGCTCTTTAGCGGCTGATCGACCCGAGCTACTGCTTACAGATCTAGCTAGAATTTGGGAAGTGCTAGACATTTCCTTGCTCTCGCCCGCTTTGTTCCATATTAGTAATACCGGCCAACCCCTTAAACATGTTTGATGTCGATCGATTGCTATTCATTCACGGGTACATGAGTAACCATAAGAACTGGATATGCAGAGTGCTAAAATTCATGTGGGATCGGAATTATTATATAAGGGGAATGAATCGGTTCCATTGGCAAAATGACGTGATTATACTTTCCCAATAGAATTCGGGTTTGAGGTGAGGACTGGATCGAATCAATTGGAGAATTGGGTTCGCTCTAACTATTTCTGAGCGGACCCGGAAGCAGAAGACAGTATTACATACGTAATATGTTATGAAGATAGCGCCGTTCAACGGAACGATGCCACTAAATCGATCGCACCCAATCTGCCAAAAAACCAATCGAATGAGATCACCAGCCAGCCCTATTCACCTTTCCTTTAGAGGTGGCACGAAGTAAGTCGGTGCCCGGCGAGCTCTATCAGTTGTGCAATCTCTTAGCCGACCCAAAACGGATGGCCGGGGGGACCTTCGTTTATGCCACTCCTACTCCCATGTCTCGGCTAAGAGAGAAGTACATGCGGCTTCCTAATGGAACCTGAGTATTTGCAGGAACGATATCAAAGAAGATGAAAAACATTCCTCTCCTCTCGATGGCGGCCTTATCAGTCGAGCACCTAAAGGTGATGGCGGCCAGTCGAGCCTGCTTACGCATCCTCTCCCTATGGTCGAGCGCCTCCGGACCTTATGGTCGAGCACCTAAAGGTGATGGCGGCCTTATCAGTCGAGCCTGCTTACGCATCCTTATCAGTCGAGCCCCCTGTCGGGTCGGTGGTCGAGCAACTAAAGTTCCTTGCTTTCCTAACGTCAAGCAAGCACTACGTTCCTCTCCTCTCCTCTCGATGGCGGCCTTATCAGTCGAGCACCTAAAGGTGATGGCGGCCAGTCGAGCCTGCTTACGCATCCTTATGGTCGAGCCTGCTTACGCATCCTTAACAGTCGAGCCTGCTTGCGCATCCTTAACAGTCGAGCGATGGCGGCCTTTTAGTCGAGCGTTCGTTACCTCTCCCATAGGTCGAGAGTTCGACAGGCTCACCCTCACCCATATGATGGATGAGCGATAAATCGATGGCGGCCAGTCGAGCCGGGCCTTATTAGTCGAGCGTGCTACGCACCCTGCCGGTCCTCACCCATCGGAATGAGTGAGTGACTTCGTCCCTCTCCTCTCCTCTCCTTATCAGTCGAGCACCTAAAGGTGATGGCGGCCAGTCGAGCCTGCTTACGCATCCTCTCCTCTCCTCTCGATGGCGGCCAGTCGAGCACCTAAAGGTCCTCTCCTCTCCCTTATGGTCGAGCCCCCTAACGGGTCCTTAACAGTCGAGCCTGCTACCGCATCCTTATGGTCGAGCCCCCTAAAGGGTCCTTATCAGTCGAGCCTGCTTACGCATCCTTATCAGTCGAGCCCTGTCGGACCTCTCCCTTTTGGTCGAGTCTGCTTACGCATCCTTACTAGTCGAGCGTGCTTACGCACCCTAAAGGTTCAATTTACTTATTCCCCTCTCAAATAAGTAACTAAAAGGCGTTGGTCGAGCCTGCTTACGCATCCTTAGCAGTCGAGCCCCTCACCATCGGAATAGTGAGTGACCCCTAAATAATATAGGGTGAGGTAACGTGTGAGGAGACGAACAACTCTCTTTTGGGGCCCCTCACCAAATAAGCACCCCATACGCCCCAAAAGAGAGGAACGCGAAGAGGGAGAGGGCCCTCCGGTCCTCACCCATATGATGGATGAGCGATAAATCCCTCACCCTGCCGGACCTTATGGTCGAGCGAGAAATCGATGGCGGCGTGTTTCACTAACCAAGGCACTTTGACTTTCCCCTCGACCCGTATCCGTTAGTCATTCTTGAGATATTGAATGACGCTCATTATATATGTCATTACGCTATCGAATAATTGATCAAAGAATCGATCGAATTGACTTGATTTCTTCCGGTCATGACTCGATATATGTTTCATACCAGATTCGATGTGATTCATTAGTCATTCTTGAGAGATTGAATGATGCTCGTTATATATGTCATTACGTTATCTCGAAGAATTGATCAAAGAATTAGATAGGTAATTCCGTAATGAATTCTATATGTCATTATGCATTCATGAATTCTATATTCCCGTGGTTCATTCTTTATATATGTCATTACGCTTCAAAACCTCCGCTGGGGATTGGGGTGGGTGGGTAAATAGTGGCAAAACGAATAGTGTATTCTGCTAAAACCTCCGCCAAGGATGCGTAAGCAGGCTCGACTGATAAGGAGAGGACCTTTAGGTGCTCTTTGGTTACTTATTTGAGAGGGGCCACCCAATAAGTAAATTGAAGAGGGCATTTGCGTGCGTTTTACGGCTACTTGACACGCCCAAGCTGGGGGTCAGCGGGAACCTGCGTAGACCTAATAATTTGCAATATTGAGATTATCCCGCCCGTGTGCATGCGTGCGTTAAGTAAGTCTCTAGGTGGGGTGGTATAGCTTGTTATAGAAGTGTGGGTATAGATCGGTGTGCCTGTGCTGGTCTATTCGGTCTAGAAAGATTGATTAGGTTGGGATTGGTGGGTCTAGTCTGTGTAAGGTAACCCGATCCAAGGCAAACGATCCAAGGTGTCCGCTCTAAGGTACGTGATCAGGTTGGAAGTTGTAGCAGGATGGCTTTCAAGGATCAATGGCTAAGGCGAGCCTGGTTGTGTAGGACCGTAAGAAGAGAAGTGATATAAGTGTTGGTTGCCGCTATAGAGCAGCTTTTCAAGTTCAATCAGTTGCACATTCCATGGTGATATAGCTAGCTCTAGAGAGTCTGATGGATGATTCCGTGGTGTTCTAGCATGCATCCTTTGGCTTGTTTGATCAAATGTGCCTTACCACGACTTCCACCATCAGTGCCTTTGGAGAGATTTCAATTTACTTATTGGGCTCTCAAATAAGTAACTAAAAAAGCGACTTCGTTGATGGCGTTGGTCGAGAGTTCGCTTGCTCACCCTTTTTCTTCAGTTCGATTCAGTGCGCGGAAAGACAACCGAGTTAGCTTAGTGTGTTTACTCGGTAGAATGTCTTCCCTTCTCTTCCCTTCCCTTATCTGCCTTGACCATGACCAGTGTTGCCTTCGCAGCGTACAAGCTTGACCAGAGAGACTTGGCTTGAAGGCAGTATGGGGTTACCTCTTCGCATGACTATGGCTCGATAGAATCCTACGATCCCTTACGATCCAATCATCTCAGCAGACGTGTCCTAGGTGTGCCTGTTCGCTGACTAGGCCTAGAGAGAAACAATCCCATCATCCCATACGTTTCCTAGGCTCTGCCCTTGAGCATAACCTCCAACACCTTCATTCCGGTCATGAAAAGAATCCATCATTCCATTGGGTGTTCCTTCTCCGGATTGGAGGAAGGAGCGCTTCTTTGGTGTGTCCCAAAGTCGCCCAATAATTAAGACCTCTCCGGAATTTCCTTGCCACTATAATGAATAAATAGGGGGGCCCCTCCTTTTTCTCCTCTGGCGGCTTCGCACCTTCAAATCTGATATAAGTTGGAATTGGAAATGGTCAAAATGCTATTTCTCTATTTGGGTGAGAATAGTGGTCAAGTGTCATTGGCTTTTCTACTGTCCGTTATAGTGCGATATGTGGGAGCAGATAAGACTAAAGTGGTATTAGATAGATTGGTAGCCCAGCGGATTGGATCAGCGTATTGGATCAGCCGGTGAGCCCATCCTAGTCGATTAGCCCAGCCCAGTGGAAATGACAGGTTTCTATGCACTTGATCCAAGAGCCGATCCAAGAGCTGATTCAGGTGTCGAGGCACTCAATGCCCGGTACTCTATGACAGGGGTAGATGGGTTCTTGTAGGTTTTTGAAAACAATGGAGCCTTGGATTTCTTCTTTGATGTTTTTGAACCGATCACATCTTACGACGCACCTGGAGAAGTTGCTGAAACAATTGTGTATAATAACATAGATAATGCAAGCTGAACAAACTTACCCATCTTACAAGAAAGGTGTTACCCGGGTTCCCCAGTACGCTTCAGCCCGCTTTCTGTTCAATCCGAAACTGCCAACATCTGCCGATAATAATAGCGTACCCATCACTCCCAATCCCAACTCCCCATCATTCACAAACAGATCACACGTACCCCTCCTCATTCCCCTGATCACGTACCCATCGTTACCAGCCATCGTCCCCTTCATCCACTGGAAGATCGCACGCACGTCCCCAGCACTCCCCAGTCCACCATAACCGCATTCTTACACATACCCGCATTCTATAGCATTCTCGCATTCAGTTACCCCGCAACAAACAACTCACAGGGGCTATTGGGTCTACTCAATGGGCCTAATCCACAGGGAGGGAAATAATCACTGGCGATGGCGATGGCAATGGCGATACTCCTACAGAGAGAGGGGGCTATTCTCTACAGAGGTGGATACTCATACAGAGACACAATGAGGTACACGTTAGAGGTTACACATTGAGGTTAGGTTACACGTAGAGCAACACATTCCGCATATACACTCTGATTGCCAGGAGCTATTCGTGCCCAGTTCGACGTGAACAGTAGTTGATCCCCCGTACCCAAAAGGAGGTGTTCCTGCTTTACTAGTTGCAGTACGTGACCAGGATAGGAGGAGTTGTTCTACGTGCTGTTCTTGATTAACCACGCCCAGGAAGCAGGTGATTCTAAGTGTGTTACCTGTTCTTGATCCACCATGCCCAGAAAGCAGGTGGTTTTGATTCTAAGTGTGTTACCTGTTCTCAATAACAACATTTGCCCAGGAAGGTGAGTCAGTCAGGTTAGTCAGGTTAGGGCCATTACTGATACGTGACCAGAATGATTTGATTCTATGTTACCTGTTTTCTCAATACCCCGTGCCCTTGAATGAGGTTTTCGTGCCATGTTATACGTTACCGAAGGACAGTCAGCCCCCAATAAATCAAGGCGGGAGTAGCACCAGTTAGCGAGTCATTGATTTTCCACATCAGCGGTCCCATATTTGAAGGCTGTCGCATAGTCCCACATCGGCAGAGAGCAGAGATAGGGGCGGTTCAACGGACGGATGATGTTGCAGTGTGAGGTGGACCAATATAGAGAGGTTTCTGATTTGCTGCTGGCCGGTTTATGATATGTTCGCTTACCGGTATATGTCCCAGAAGTGTTGTATGCAAAGGTGTAACGATAGCGAGAGAGAGAGGTATGGTTATGATGTTGTTGATTGCCGGTAGATGTCCCCAGAAGGTTGTACAGATGATGTGGTCTACGAAGGTGTGCTGCTTGCCGGTTTACCGCTTGCCCCCATGAGTAGTCTAAAAGGATCGCTACAGCTCGATTATACGCCCCGCATTACCTGGCATACCCGGATCGGCAAAGGTGACAAGTTCGCTTGCAACAGATTTCAGCCTTGATGCTTATTGGGTGGTGGGCGGTGGTCGAGCCTGCTTACGCATCCTCATTCACTATTTTCATTTCAATCAACTCCCCTTTAGGCGGTCCCAGGCAAGGGGCGTTTTTGTTGTGTCATCGGGGCCTCTCAACTGGATCATCGCCCTATGCTTGAACTTGAATTCACGCTAGTCGGGGAGTGACCGTAAGCAAGGTGGGGGATGCCCGCCCGGAGAGTGATTCATTGATCGCCTACAGATTAGGCCCAGGCACCAAGTTGACTTGGAACAGATTGCACAAAAACATAACAATGGACATCCCTCCCTCTATTTATTCCCCTCAAATCGCTAGCTAGAAGGTAAGGAGAGAAATGCCCACTTTCTATTATTATACTTAGCATTCTTCGCACAATGAAAAGCAGATCATGAGCGTAATTACATATATAATTCATTCATGCATAATGAAATAGAGAATATACCAAATCTACGACGAAGTACTTCCCCTTGGTAGCTCCGATCACTTCTCCATCGTCATATCTCCGTATAGTACTTTCCCTCTATAGCTCCGATACTTATCCATTGGCACTTCTCCTCTAGAGCTCCATTCTCCATGGGCACTCTCTATTGAGAGTTCTTATTACACTGCTACTGCTAAATAAGGATGACTTCTTGGGGGATTGGATTTGAAACACCCCTTACCGTGCTAACAAAAAAGGCAAATTCAGATTCCCAAGGCTTAGAGGCTACGCTTTGCTCCTGCTAGGGTTGGTAAATATGAAAGCACCCTCTAACTGCCCTACCTCTTCAAGTAGAATTTCTAACCGCCTTTTCTTTAAGGTCAATGGCAGGAAGGCGCAGCTGTACTTCCATAGGATCGGGTAGAGCACGGAGCCCTGTGAGATGCCTATGTCAGTATTCGTATAGATGGTACCGTCTGATCCCATTAGAGTATTGGTCATAAACATCCGTATTAGGTTCAAGAAGGCTTCATCCGCTACGTGTTGGCTAAGAAGATCCATCAGTAGCTCATGTCGGGCTCTATCAACTTGAAATGATTGTTGCCACCACCTAAAGAGATAGTGACTTAATAACTTGGACAAACGCCTTAAGCATCCAACCCTAACCAACTCTCTCTACCATAGAGAGAAAACCTCTCTATACTACCTCTCTATACTACCTCTCTATACCATATGGATCCTAAACCCATTAGTAATTAGTCCAAGGGAGAGAGAGAAGGGACTATGGATGAAGGGACTATGGATCTAAACCTAAGGAGTTATGCAGGGCGATCCACATGGTGCCGCAGGAGAAAACATGGCAAAGAGACTTCAAGAAGGATGGAAAGGATCATACCAATCCTAAGTATGCTGGAAAGCCTAAACTACCCACTACCTTGACTCCTTCTATATAAGCAGCGAAAGGAAATCCACTAATATGAAGAAGATGCTATTGCCACTGGCCTTCCTGTAAAACAACCTTGCCCCCCGGAGGGACAAGCGG
>Ga0139313_100063_pt1 | contig 11587 bp, 18 predicted proteins | sample In1P11_FD_99375 | JGI IMG/M metagenome (GOLD analysis project Ga0139313, IMG submission 99375) | reverse complement strand
ATGTACATACATGTATACATATATAGACATCAGTCTAATCCTAATCACAACATGATTACCGGATATCATAAGGTCAAGGTTAAGATAACTTCCTTTATCTGTGCACAACATGCATGATATTGATAACAATAATTCCCAACATAGCCAAGGCATTTGACGCCTCAAAATCCATTTACTTTGCCTTTCCTAGTTACCTTCCTCATGATCGTATTGCCATAATCCTTTTACCCAATGGACCCAACCAACTCAACCGGTTGTCATACTCTTGCCTTCATCTTCCCTTATACATGCATCGATCTTCATCTGGGTCTTACATTATCTATTCGATTTCATTTAACTCTCCCCGAGCTCCATTAACCTTTCTCCTTCCCAACCAATTCCCAAGACCCTCAAAACATAAAAGGAAAGAACAAGAAACAAATAAGAAAAAAACCATGAAAACCAATAGCAATATGACACCACAAACAAAGTGGCATGGCCATGCACCAAACATAAACAAAACTACAAGTCGAGCGAAAACAAATCACAAAACAACGAAAGCACAAAACTTCCAAGAGACACCATGACTCAATCCCCCACAGTTCCCAATGCTTCCAAGGGAAGCTCAACCCAAGCCTTGTTTAAGATTTCACGGTTGTCTCCTTTTCCATGCAATCCCTGCATCACACTGCCATAACACATAATTATAAATAAATAAATCATCATACTAGTTACCTTACCTTGTTTTACCTGACACGTTGACCTATAACTGAATACGTAGACATATAATCTCTTAAAAAAACTCCAATTCCTTGACGAATCTAGCCATAACTCGAAGCCAGTTGTTTTACCTTTTACCTTGTTTCCATTGGTCTTATTATATGCTATCACACGACCCAACTATTAGTTATATAAACAAATCAGTTGCTACCTTGTCATTTTATTACCAAGCATGTTTCCCCGCAATTGTTCACACATGTCAGTCACACGTTCCAAAGATCAAAACATCATGTCGATTAATTTGAAATCAACCTTTACCAAGACACACAACCATGTCATAATCTACATCAACTCATAATCATAGTCATAAAACTAAAACATACTTCCCATGGAGCTTTATAACACAAATCATTGCAGTATTTACAATGACCACTGCTAAAAACGTGACAATCATACCATTTATTGGATCTTTATAACACAATTCATTATGATATTTACAATAGCAACCACATATACTTATGCACATTTGCTTCAACCAACAAATAATCATATTGTCTATGGAGCTTTTTAAATCCATCTTGATACAATATTTACAATAATATATACATATGCACATTTTCTCAACCATCAAATAAAATGATACGATGCTTGTGTTAATCAACAAGGGAATCCAGAGGCTCCACCTCCACCCTGAAAAGCAGTACCAGAATTCACCTCCCTCCCGAGAAGTTCAGAATCACTGCCAAACTCAAACCTGCATCAAATGTCCAGTGCTACAATCCTGCACCACTTGTCCTCTCAGTGAAAAGTTACCGACTCATTGTTCCAGGGGGCACACTCCCAATGTGCATTTGATTCCATCTGGAAATGCTAATGACCAAAACAAATCCATCCCCAACCTTCTCTTATCTGTTACACAGTCCCTTGGCCAATTCGGTCTCCCCCTTCTGTGTATCACTCACCTTCCAAGTTCCTTGACACCCCCTTTCTCGAGTGATCCATTCCTTGGTAAGGTTTCCTTGCATCGTAAGATACAAAAACCAAGGCATATCCCTACCTCAAAACCATCATACCGATCATAGCATGCTCATGGAAATCAATGAACACTATTAGGTACCAATGTCCCATAATGGCCCTATTCCTAAAGTGCTTCACCAGGATATCGCTGCGTGTTTCAATTCCTTTCACCATTGTTGTTAATCTTGTAGTCAGTTCCAACCACCCAACCGAGAATTTTCATGCTTTCCTGTACCAAGCACATAATTTTCATTAAATTTAAAATGAATTTAAATAAATTCAAATCATACCTCATTGGTGGTATGTCAATAAATCACACTTGCAATTATGTTTACTTCTTGTCACAACAAGTCAAACTAGTTGTTTGATCACATCATCATGTATAAACACATCACATTCGGTTACCTCAAAATGTAATCATCATAAATCGAAATCATGAATTGCATGCAATCATCATAAACTAGAATCATAGATCATATGTAACCATCATATATCAGAGTCATAGATCACATGCATAATAAAAGCTAAAATAAATTATTGGTACTTATCCTTCAATTGGTCCTTTTCTTCTTCCTTTGTTCTTTCTATACACACACCGGATCAGTGGCCACACTCGGCAAGCCCAGTGCTTTTTCTTCTCTTCAACCATGTACACATACACATAATGTACACCACAACACATACACCCACACACATCATACAACACCACACAATACATACACCTACACCCGGTGTACAACACAACACATACACCTACACACGATGTAGAACACCACACAATACATATACATACACCCGGTGTACAACACAACACATGCACCTACACCTAGTATACACAACAACATAATACATACACCTACACCTAGCGTACACATCAACATAATACATACACCTACACCTGGTGTACCATACAATACACATACGAACGTAGAGTACAACACATGAATACACATGTCACGATACAATGACTACGAAATGCACATAACATAACACCACAGATACATAACACAACATGTACGACATGTACACAATACGACATTTACAACATGTACACAACATCAAGTGTACAATCATGTATACGAAACCACATGTACCAACACCACACATGCAACATGTACACAACACCGCACATACGCAACGCCACTTACACAACATGTACACAATACCATATGTACACAATACCACCTACACAATGTGTACATAACACCACATTTACACAACACCACCTACACAATGTGTGCACAACACCACATGTACAATCATGCACACACCACCACATGTACAACAAGCACACAACACCATATGTACACAACATTGCATATACAACATGTACATAACACCATATGTACACAAAATCGCATATACAACATGTGCACAACAACATATGTGCATAGTACTACATATCCAACGTGATCACAACACCATATGTACACAGCACCGCATATCCAACATGTACAACATATATATAATAATAGTACCACACAACCACATACCACACTAACTCTACCAACAACCTTACTTATAGTGTCTTTCCACTATCCATGCTTGCCCCAGCATGCCACAAATCACACTGCTTTCATTAAGTTGATCTATCCCTCAGTGTATCTTGTCCATAACATAAACATAGGCATAATATAAACACACAATATCAATTCATATCCACATGATATTGACCTCGTATATTTGTCGGGGCTACTCTTCCCATTTGATTCCTCATAAACCAAGAACCCTTCATATCATTCACCTGCATAAGCAATCATTCCTCCGCAAGAATGATTCCTGATGACCCTATCAAACAATAGCATACATACATGCACACACACACATATATAACATACAGCCCCGCGACGTTGTGTAGCTCCAATGCGATATTGTGATGTGACTTGTCGCAATCGCATATCGCACATACCCCGGACTGTTTAAGGTGTGTGTGATGTGATGGCCAGACCCGACGGGGCTAGAAACAATAGTTGATATATTTTAAAATCTGCCCAAAGGCATTTTCTATGTAATTTCGCATATTTCGTTTAATAAACAGAAAGCGAAGGAATGCGCCGATGTGATGAATCCGGACCCGAAGGGGTTTCAAAATGCAAATGAATAATATTTCAAATCTGCCATAAGGCTGTTTCGTGGGAATTTGCAATGTTTTAATTTATTTTAAAATACAAAGGGGAAACCGTGAAACATGGGCATTGCTACTTGTGATAAACGATTTCAGGCAGACCCAATAGGGATATAGTGCACATTTATGAAGATTTGAAGTCCGGTGAATATTGTTCTCTACGGATTTTTCCCGTGTTTAGTGTATTTTCCTGTGTAGGCTGAAAATGCCAAAATTTGGGGATTTCAAAGGCCCGATGGCCCCTTTCGTTACAGCACAGGTGGCCACCATCCCCGAGGGCATTTAGCAATGATGGCTAACGCTCAGAGAAGGGATTTGAGCGGATCAAAGCAGGAAGACAAAGAGCCCAAAAGGGAAAATGAACAGGCAGTGCCGATTGGCTTAAAAATCCATGAATGTCAGAGACAGAGGGTTGCTAAGCTACTGTTGTTTTTGAAGGTTGTTGGGGGTTGTTGCTGAAAGTGAAGCCAAAGTAGGAAGCTCAGGCAAAAAAGAGCTGAAAGAGGTAGCACAGAAGGAAAAGGAACAACAAAGGGAGTCACTTGGAAGTCAAGTGAAAAGCCAAGAGAGCTATAAACCAATAGAAGGCCAAAGGAGCTAGAGCTGAAGAGCCAGAGCCAGAGCTAGAGCCGAAGAGCTAGAGCCAGAGCCAAGAGCCAGAACCAAGATCCAAGAGCCAGAGCTTCAAGAGCCAGGGAATGACATGGTGTCTGAACCCACTGTTTCTGTGTAAAATAGTAGGAGTTGAGCCAAGAGCTTGTAAAAGGACCTGTCATAATCCCAAAGAGCCTATTCAAGTTGACTAGAGCTCAAGGAGACGTAGCCCAAGAGTTTTGGGTGAACTCCAGATTAAATTGTTGTCTTATGTGCTTGTTTTATTGCTGCATTATTTATTGTTGTATGTATTTATATATCAATTTCAGCACATTAATTTACAGTACCTGAACAATTTAAAACAAATACCAGCATACACCTTAATATCAAGCACTTATTAATTCTACATTGGTTAATCAATAAGACTTGGGAATATTTAAAGCTTTGAAAGTGGGAGAGGTTCTTGTAAGTTAGACAAGAAGCCTAAGTGCCCCATTTCCAGATCAGGTGGTATCATAGCTTAAGTTTGGTTAACCCCACCTTCAAAGGAGGTTATATCAGAATGCTTGATTGACAGAGCAAGCATTGCTTGTCTAAAAGGTGTGTGAACAGCAAGAGGCTGATTGTATGCTTGTTTTGCAGACTCACTATTTTTTGAGTTTGTAGAGGTAAATGGAAAGCTACTGATAGCTCAGTCCAAGAAGGACAAATAGGAAGAAGGGCTAAAGGCATTCTTCTATCCCAAATGACCTTGAGGCAGTCCTTAAAGCACAAGAGGTTTGTTGCAAAAGGTTGCTGAAATAAGCTCTTTATTAATCTTGTTTGAAGTTCTTTGTTCATTGGCATAATGACAACTTCTTCAAGTGTTTCCTCAAATTCTTCCTTCTTCATCACAAGACTCTTTGATGGAGACTTGAAGCAGGACTTGTTCATCATGATGGACAAGGTGAGAGAAATATATGAGGATGGAAAAAAGAGCAACATACTTAGAGAGCAGTTGAACTCCATGAAGGAAGAGAAGTAGATGCTTTCTGACAAATTGTAGGAAATGGGGAGGCAACTTCATATTGCAAATATGAACCTGAAGAGGATGCATGAGTTGGAGTCACAATTCTTTATTGCCAAAGAAGCCTTGGTCAAGTATCAGCTTGTAAAAGAGGTAAACCATTCCAGTTTTTCTTCAAATTCTTCTAAGAATGCTTATATTGGTTCTTTTGAAAAACATACTAGAGGCACAAGTTCCAAGCTAATGTCCGAGATGGGCTATGAAGAAAAGGGCTTGGGGAAGCATGCACAAGGTATTGTTGAACCAATAATGGTTGAAGAAAGGCATAAGTATTTGGGTCTTGGCTATGGACAATCTTATGGAGAGAGTTCCAAAGCTACCATGAATGCCATTGAAACAGTCCCAAGAAGGAGTTTCATTTCATGTCCTTAGGAGTGTGAAGGTTGTATTCAAGAGGAATGCAATGGCTTGAAACATCATTTGTAGGATGCAAGTGTTCAAAAGCACACACTTGAACCAGAGAGTTGTGTAAACTCTGATAGCCTTGAAGAGAGTGATGGTTTTCCAAAGGAAGCCACTTCTTCATTTGCTTCACCTCCTCATGAAGACAATAAAGGTGAAAGAGGCAGGTATAAATTTGGTTCTAATCATATTCATTTTGATTTTGTAAAGCATGATAATTTTCCACACAAGTATGGGGAAAGAGTTGCATGTTCCTTTTGCGGTTTGGATAACCATAATGTTTCTAGATGTTGGAAGAGAATGGCCACATACAGGAAACTTTTGAAGGAGAAGAAGCAAGCAGCCAAAGGTCCCTTGGACAAGGCAAATCACGTTTTCAAGAGGATGCACATGTGGTGCACTTACTGCCATAAGCAAGGGCATCTTGCTGAAAGGTGTTGGACTCTGAATCCAACAATGCTTCCACAAAAGCTGAAGAAAGTGGAAAGAGAAGATGGCAGAAATGGAAAGGAAGTTTCCATGAATGATGTGCTTCAGAATGATTCACATGTTGATGCTGATGTGCAAACAAAGGAAAAACCTTTGAACTAGATTGGTAAGAAATGGTTAGAGTTCTTTTCCAATTAAGGATTGCATGTCTATTGATGCATCTATTTGCATTTCTAGTTGATGACATGCAAGTTGCATGTTTCTACCAAGATGGTGAATGGAAAAAGGTTGAGTAGGAGACTCACTTTGTTGTTGCAACATTATATTTCGTTTCAGCTTCGAAAGTACAGTGTGCTTAAGCGAAAGTTAAAGGATGAAATGCATGCATGAGCTTGATGTGCATGAACACAGGGATACTGATGTTTTCCTTGTATTTGAACATGTGTGTGTAATTAACTTGAAGGGCTGATTGCTTTAAACATACATGTAATATTGACTTGAGAAAAGTTGGTTTGGTCTCCAAGATGGAGATAGCGATGAAATTTTCATCTTTTGAAAAGAGTCCTAATGGTCTTTTTCTACATGCCTGACTTGAAGGGTCATTTGTTTTATAGACATGTTTTGTGGGCTTGTTGTCTAGTCCATCCAGTTGTTGTCTGTATTTCTGTTGAAATAGGTACAAATGAAAGTTTTGTGGAGCAGATGTACTTCACATTTGTTTGAGCCACCTTGGATCAATGATCAGGGCAGGGAAATTCAAACTACCTTTTGTGACCATTTCAGCAGAAGTTTTGTAGGAAAGCAAGGAGGAAGACAGTTCTTCCCGGGAAGACCAGCCCATACAAGAAGGGAAGTGGTAAGAAACTTTGGTTTAGAGGCACTATGCAAGGCAAGTGTAGGGAGGTTGAAAGAAGAAGGTGAGTCACTCTCATTCACTATTCAGATTAGTATATCAGTCTTTTGGAGACCAAAAGTTCTTTAGTGGGAAGGCGTGATCCAAAATGGATTTTGGATAGATTCCTAAGTCAAGGTGTTCCTCACAAAGGAAAAATGAAAGTCCTAGGAAGTTCTTGCAACTAGCCCCATTGCAGAGATCGTCTCATTCTAAATTTGCTGCAATTCGAAAGGGAAAAAATAGACTTAGGATGCAAAAGTTATTGCAGAAAGAAGATGCCTTTTTCCTTTGGAAAAGAGAGGCAAAATCCCCTAAGAATGGGTCCTAAAAACCCTCTAAGTCTTCAAAATCTTCTAAAAATTAAAAAACCATCACCAAAGGAGAAGCTTTGGAAATATCGGATTACACTATCGGAAGGCAAAACCATAGAGAAAACGTTGAAAAATGGGCTTATCAACGGTCAACAGAGCAATGAATAGGAGCCATCAGATCTGGCGATCAACGGTCTAGATCTGATCGACAAATCACAATCGGTGGTGGTAGGCTTATATATATATATATATATGCGATGTGATGGCCAGACCCGATGGGCTATAAACGATAGTTGATATATTTTAAAATCCGCCCAAAGGCATTTTCTATGTAATTTCGCATATTTCGTTTAATAAACGAAAAGTGAAGGAATACGCCGATGCGATGAATCCAGACCCGAAGGGGTTCCGAAATGAAAATGAATAATATTTCAAATCCGCCATAAGGTTGTTTTGCGGGAATTTGCAGTGTTTTAATGTATTTTACAATACAAAGGGGAAACCGTGAAACATGGGCATTGTGACTTGCGATAAACGATTTCAGGCGGACTTGATAGGGATATAGTGTGCATTTATGAAGATTTGAAATCCAGTGAATAGTGTTCTCTACAGATTTTTCCCCTGTTTAGTGTATTTTCCTATGTAGCCCGAGAATGCCAAAATTTGGGGATTTCAAAGGTCCAATGGCCCCTTCCGTTACAGCACAGGTGGCCACCATCCCCGAGGGCATTTAGCAATGATGGCTAATGCTCAGAGAAGGGATTTGAGCGGATCAAAGCAGGAATACAGAGAGCCCGAAAGGGAAAATGAATAGGCAGCGCCGATTGGCTTAAAAAGCCATGAATGTCAGAGACAAAGGGTTGCTGAGTTGCTATTGTTGTTGAAGGTTGTTGGGGGTTGTTACTGCAAGTGAAGCCAAAGAAGGAAGCTAAGGCGAAAAAGAGTCGAAAGAGGCAGTGCAGAAGGGAAAAGAACAACCAAGGGAGTCACTTGGAAGTCAAGTGAAAAGCCAAGAGAGCTATAAATCGATAGAGGGCCAAAGAAGTTAGAGCCGAAGAGCCAGAGTCAGAGCCAAGAGCCAGAACCAAGAGCCAGAGCCAAGAGCCAGAGCTTCAAGAGCCAAGGAATGACATGGTGTCTGAACTCACTGCTTCTGTGTAAAACAGTATGAGTTGAGCCAAGAGCTTGTAAAAGAACCTGCCATAATCCCAGAGATCCTAGTCAAGTTGACTAGAGCTCAAGGAGACGTAGCCCAAGAGTTTTGGGTGAACTCCAAATTAAATTACTGTCTTATGTGCTTGTTTTATTACTGCATTATTTACTGTTGTATGTATTTATATATTAGTTTCAACACATTAATTTACAACACCTAAACAGTTTAAAACAAATACTAGCATACACCTTAATATCAAGCACTTATTAATTCCATATTGGTTAATCAATAAGACTTGGGAATATTTAAAGCTTTGGAAGTGGGAGAGGTTCTTGTAAGTTAGACAGGAAGCCTAGGTGCCCTATTTCTAGATCATTATCTTGCTGAGATATACCTATGGCTTTTAGGAATGCTACTCTTTGAGATGGAATCTTTAATAGCTCAAGGATGGGGATAGAGATTTTTGCATTATTTTTCCATGTGATGCCAATCAATCTTCAATCCTGACTAGTATGTTTTGGAGGCAACTGGTTGCTTATTCTGATCTTTACCTTTCTTTTGATAAGTATATCCCTTATTTCGAGCAATCTCTAAGATTTGTTCCTAAGACAAATTCTCTCCATATATATGCATAATTGGATCCTATTCTTCACTGAAATTATTGATGGTAAAGGATGAAGGGATCATTTCCATTCAACAATCTTCTTCTTCTATAGACAAGAAGAATATTGTTCACTAATTATATTTATTTGCTCACTTGTTCCCTCATCTAGGATTCTTCTGGAAAAGGCACAAGAGATTTCTTCGTGAAAACTCTCACATGGTATACATAATGGCATAGATGGATCAACAATATTGGTAGATTCCAGTGGATTAGGATGCCTTTGCTCATTTGGAGGATTCTTCTTTGGCCATGCAATATTATTACCCCTATTATTATTATTTCTAGGGTGAATATTCTGAGCTTGGGATCTTTACATCTAAATTAGCCTAGCTTGCATGGAATTCATTTCTTTAGCATGTTCAATCTCCATGTCATTAATCAACCGAGTTAACTCATTGATAGGATCATGGTCTACTTAACTTATTTTTCCTTAGCCTTAGTTGGACCTCTTTCAAAACCAAGAATTTCAGACTTCCCAAATGCTTTCTTACCTTTTTCCAACTCTTAGCTAAATTTTGAGCAACCTTTAAATCATTCATTTTAGCACGCCTTAATTCATAAGAAGTATCAACCCTGAATGCATCTAGATAATACTCTAGCAGAAATTTATTAGTCAGTTTATAATCTTGATGCATTTCCTTGACAATGCCATTAAATTTCTAAATTCATCAACGGTCTCATTTTCATTCTTCTTTATGTTGTTGATGGTTCTAAGAAAATGCCTTCCTTCCCTTTTATCTCCATACTTAGCTTTGAAAGCATTGATAATGGCTTGCAAAGAATCAAAGGAGTTCTTAGGCTTATCCAAAAACTAGTCCATTGCATCTTCCTCTAGAGAAAGAACAAATAACTTCATCTTGATATCCTCATGATTGTAGGTAACTTTGGTAGCATGCTTCACTAAGAAGGTTGTAAATGCTTTGAGATGAGCTTCAACACTAATTGCATTATTACCGTAGAAAGTAGGCATATTATCCATTAGGCCGACCTTGAATGTTGCCAAAGTTGCAAGGAGTGAACAAGTCCATGATGTCTTGCCTGATAGGGCCAAGAAAAAGCAGATGGATATCAAGGAGGGATTCCTATTCGAGAAAAAATAAATTCTTACTAGAATGTAATTTTTTTAACTGAGCTCTAAGAACCTTTTCAAGATCAAGTGCAGGGTTAACCAAGCCACCAAGATTTTTTCTAGTATAAGCTCTTGCGAATGGATGAATAAGTGAAGTGGCCACCCAAACAGGAAACTAACCCAAATGTCCAGGTGCTAGAAAGAGTTGTGATAGTGAAGATGAAAAGATGAGATAAACTTATCCCTGGCAACAACACCAGAAAATGTTATCGCCCAAATTGTACATTAGATTGTGACAACGTGTAGGGTAGGGGTTGTCACCCTGATCCCTGCCCTCTCCATTTAAGTTGTCTCCTAACTGCAGACTAAGGGGGGTAGTCCCTATGGATAAGATGATGAGCAACACATTGGGAGTCAACAGGTTAAGGAGACACAACTAAATGGCCTAGAAACTTGTATGGAATTAAGAAGCAAGTATGATTATAAAGCACAGTTTGATTAGATTTCTTAAGATTTTAAGTTAGAGACTAGTGCCTTAGGAGATTGATTACTTGCCCAATTAAAATTAGAGTCTAAGCTACTAGATGAACAATTGTTGCAGTATGCAATTTATATCCTATATGAAATGTAACACTTAAAGCTATGTGAGATGCAAGCTCTTGGTTATTTTTAATTATATGCATAATCTAAGTGATTCCTTTTTCTCAATTCTTTTGAAGTTAGTCTGGAACACAAGTTGTAGAAATAATTCCAAAGGAAGGAGGCCAAGGCCTCATTAACAATACCTCCCATCAAGTTCCAACCCCTCGAGTGCCTACATTCCTACAAGGGATTTCCCACAAGAGAATTGCAGGGTCACCATTTTGATTGCGGATGAGAGTCTAGACTTCACAAATTGTTTGAATAAGGTGGTTCTATTTTCTTACAACCCAACTTATGCTTGGAGGTATATTTTATATATGTGCAATTCTAACCTTGGATGAAATGCAAGATATGAGTGGTAGCTTCAATGATATTATTAAGGTGATTAGGTACTCCAAATCGAAATCAAAATGCTCACAATGATATTCAATGCAAGATAACATAAAAGTAAATGAAGCACTTTAGAAAAACTTAGAAATGATCTCAATGAAGCAACCCAAGATTAAAAAATCCAATTATTA
>Ga0139313_100062_pt1 | contig 11631 bp, 11 predicted proteins | sample In1P11_FD_99375 | JGI IMG/M metagenome (GOLD analysis project Ga0139313, IMG submission 99375) | reverse complement strand
AGGGGGTACCGACCCGAGGGTGCTCGATACGGTCGGATATAATACGAGTAAAGGGGCGGTCATTACTTTAACGAAGGATTTAGCCGTTTCCTCTGGCATATTCCAGTAACCTTTCATCACTTGAGGCCCTTTGACGACCAATTCCCCCAATTCGCCAGACCCCACTTCTTTTGTTCCGTCTCCCAGGTCCATCACTTTATATTCAGTCGAAGGGACACCAATCCCCACGCTCCCAGGTTTCCTTTTTGCAAATGCCGGATTACAATGCGTTGTTGGCGAAGCTTCCGTAAGACCGTAGCCTTCCAATATCTTCGCACCTGATTTTCGTTCGAACTCACGTAGCAGTTCCACGGGCATCGGTGCACTTCCGCTGTTACAGACCTGAATGGAGCCCATTCCATATTCTTCTGCCTTCGGATGATTCGTCAACGCTACATACATGGTCGGTACACCAGGAAAAGTGGTCGGCTGTTCACGCTTAATCGTTTCCAGCACTTCGTCTATTTCAAATCGTGGCAGCATGATGGAGTCACCCGCGATATACACGGATAAATTCATTGCGGACGACATTCCAAAAACATGAAAAAGCGGGATGACCGACAGCGTTCTTTCAGTACCTATTTTTAATTCATGCTTGAAGAATTCATACGTTTGAACGACATTGGCCAGAATATTGCTGTGTGTCAGCATCGCCCCTTTTGAACGGCCAGTCGTTCCTCCTGTATACTGAAGAACGGCTATATCATTTTCCGGATCGATTGATACGGGATTGATTTTTCCGTCTCCTGTCTTCATGAATTGATCAAAAGACGCATCAGGCTGAAAATCTACATCCGAAGTCTGCAGGCTTACGACGATAATATTTTTCAAATTTGAATGTTGCTGCACACTTTTCACTTTCGGGTATAATCCATCCAATACAACGATCGTTTCTGCACCGGAGTCCTGTAAAATATGCTGCAGCTCCCTTTCAACCAGCATTGGGTTGATTTGGGTGATAATGGCTCCTGTTGTCAATGATCCATAATAAGCTATGACGTACTGCGGACAGTTAGGCAGCATGATGGCGACACGATCACCTTTTTGAACACCTTTTTTTTGCAAGGCTGAAGCAAAGGCTCGCGACGCATGAAAAAGTTCCTGATAAGATATCTTTCGGTCATAAAAAGTAATAGCTGTATTGTTTGGATGGGACTCACATGCATTTTGAAGGATTCTTTGCATCGGGAACTCAGGGACTTTTATTTCCTTTGAAATTGAATCAGGATAAACGGAAAGCCATTTTTTTTCATTCATCATTTCATCCCTCCAGCCATATTTACTTACCTTTCATTACTTTGCATGTGAACCCCCATCGACGATCAAAATATTACCAGTCACAAAATCAGATGCCTTTGAGGCCAGGAAAACCGCTGCCCCTTTCAAATCATCATCACTCCCTAACCTTTTTAGCGGCGTGGAATCCAAGATAGGATTCTTTCCTTGCTCAAGAACCCCTTTCGTCATTTTTGTCGGAAAGAAACCGGGTGCGATTGCATTAACATTGATATTATGCTGACCCCATTTAACGGCTAAATCCTTCGTTAAAGTAATGACCGCCCCTTTACTCGTATTATATCCGACCGTATCGAGCACCCTCGGGTCGGTACCCCCTAATCCGGCAACGGAAGCGATGTTTATGATTTTCCCATGTCCCTGCTCAATCATGACCCTGCCTGTTGTCTGGCTCATGATAAAGGTTCCGGTTACATTGACATTCATCACCTTCTGCCACGCTTCAAGGGGCATGTCGACGGCTGGTGCCCCCCAGGATGCCCCGCTATTGTTCACTAATATGTCGATGGCACCAAATTCACGGTAAGTTTCGTTAACGACTTCCTGGACATCTGACGGATTGGTGATATCACACTTGAAGGAAAGCGCTTTGACTCCAAGCTTTTCGATTTGCGAGGCAACTTCGTCACATGCTTCCTTCTTCCTTGAACAAAGTACGACATTTGCCCCAGCTTCGGCAAAGCCGGTCGCTATTTGTGCTCCCAATCCTCTCCCTCCACCGGTTATGATCGCCGTCTTTCCAGTTAGATCGAATAAGTCGGTAACTTTCATATTTTCACCTCATGCTTTTGTTGGTATTTTCGAAGTTCTATTTTAGCAACTTGTGAGCGGTGAACTTCATCGGGACCATCAGCAAGCCTTAAAGTCCGTGCATTGGCCCAATGAGCAGCAAAAGGGAAATCATCGGAAATCCCGGCAGCTCCAAAGCCTTGGATGGCCCTGTCCAGCACATTCAATGCCATATTTGGCGCCACCACTTTTATCATCGCGATCTCCGCCTTCGCTTCCTTGTTCCCGACGGTATCCATCATATAGGCAGCTTTTAAGGTCAGAAGTCTTGCTTGTTCGATTTCAATCCGTGAATCAGCAACCCACTCCATGATTACACCTTGTCTCGCCAATGTTTTACCAAAAGCGACACGCTCTTGAATGCGCTTACATAATTCTTCAAGTGCTCTTTCAGCAGCGCCGATCAGCCTCATGCAATGATGTATCCTTCCCGGTCCGAGCCTTCCTTGGGCAATCGCAAATCCTTTTCCTTCACCCCATAGAATATTCGTTGCCGGGACCCTTACATTTTCAAACGTGATTTCGGCATGGCCATGCGGGGCATGATCATAACCAAACACAGGGAGCATTCTTTCGATTTTGACACCAGGTGTAGCGAGCGGGACAAGAATCATTGACTGTTGTTCATGCTTGGCCGCCTCAGGATCTGTCTTACCCATGACGATGGCAATCTTGCATCGGGGATCGCCTGCTCCTGAAGACCACCATTTTCGGCCGTTGATGACATACTCATTACCCGTCCTTTCAATCCTGCATTCGATATTGGTCGCATCGGAAGACGCCACTTCCGGTTCCGTCATCGAGAAGCATGAACGGATTTCCCCAGCAAGCAAGGGCTTCAGCCAGCGTTCTTTATGTTCATCCGAGCCATATCTCACCAACACTTCCATATTACCAGTGTCCGGCGCATTACAGTTGAAGATTTCAGGTCCTATCGTTGACCTACCCATGATCTCGCAAAGCGGGGCATATTCTAGATTTGTTAAACCCGCGCCATAACCGCTATCAGGTAAAAATAAATTCCATAATCCTTCTTCTTTTGCTTTTGCCGTCAATTCAGATAAAATCGGGGGAATTTCACTCCAGCGGCTTTCCTGTCCTTCGAGCTGCTTTTTGCAGGTCGATTCATTTGGGTAAACGTGCTTCTCCATGAATTCCGTTAACTTCTTTTCCAGATTTTTCACCTTTTCAGTATGTTCAAAGTGCAAATTGAATTCCTCCTTTTAAACTTACTAACCGGTTAGTATGTTATTACTTTTAAAGTATATACACAAGATTCTGATTTTTTCAAATAATTTAATCTTTTGTTTTCTTGTCATTCAAGATCCCGCATCTTGACCTTTTCGTTCTCACTATATTGCTTTTGTTGCACGGTTGGAAATATACAAACGATTTTCGTACCTTTTTTCAGTTCACTTGTGATGAATACTTTTCCTCCATGCTTTTCGATGATTCTAAAACAAACGGAAAGACCCAAACCCGTTCCTGATGTTTTCGTAGTGAAAAATGGTTCTCCTACTTTTTGAAGGGAGTTTTCCGGAATACCATCCCCTTCATCCAAAATGCTCAAAAAAACTTCCCCATTTTTTTCATTTATGCTCACAAAAATATTTCCGCCATTCGGCATCGATTCTATGGAATTTTTTATCATGTTTATTAGCACTTGCTTGATTTGGTTTTCATCAAAGTACATAAAAATTGGTTCTGAATCATAATTTTTATGAATTTGAATATTGTTCAGTACAGCATTTGTCTCCAACAGCGTTACGGCATGGTTGCAGCTTTCCTTTATATCCTTCTCAAGGAATACCGCCCCAGTGGGTTTCGATAGCAGCAAGAGCTCATTCAGCACTTTCTCGATTCGATTTATTTCCGAAAAAATAATATCGTAGTATTCCTGCTTTTCGGCACCGCCATCTTTAATCAGCTTCACGAATCCCATTATCGCCGTCATCGGATTCCTGACTTCATGTGCAATCCCAGCCGCAAGTTGGGCAGCCGTTGATAACTTGCTTGATGTGATTGCCAAATGTTCGTTTAGGCTCACAAGCTTTTCCTCCGCATGTTTACGTTCATTGATTTCCGATAATATGCCCGCTGTCCCGATGAATTTCCCAGCGTCATCGTAAATAAGTTTAACGAATGCCTCAACCCAGCTTGTTCCCTTTTTCGCATTTAGTTTAATGTCCGCACGAAAATATTTATCCCCTCGATGAAAGGAGTCCGCAAAGGCCTTTAATACGTCTTGATAAGAATTGTTATCCATATGTTTAGAAAAGTGAAGCCCCAGGGATTCATTCACGGATGCACCACTCATCGATTTCCATGCCGGGTTTAAGTACAACCATTTTCCTTTATCATCCGTTTGGAAAATAACCTCATTGAAGCTATTGACCAATTCTTTAGAGTAATTGGAGAATATGCGATAACGCCCTTCACTATCCTGCAATAAAGCTATCGTTTTCCGTTTATGATCATAGATGGCACCCAAACACCAGGCTATGGTTAAAATTACGACTAAATATATTCCTGCAAAGGCGGAAAAACCGCGTTCTTCATGACCCAGCCACCCTACATAGGGTAATATCAATACAAAAAAAAGAACAGGGACAATGATCCTTCCAGTATATTTCTTCACATTCTCCACCTCCTTACCAAAATGATTTATACTTCATCCGATCGAATTCCAAGAAAGGGATCAAATTATGCATATTTGAAATGGTAGGACACTCACTTATAGGTAAATTTCAACATTTTATCCATGATTCCTGCAAACAACACAAAAAACCTTCCCACGGGTGGAAAGGTCACTGTTCAACTTAAATCATTTACCCAATGATGACGCGTTCTTTTGGATAATGGAAATTTTCCGTAACTTCTTTATGGCCTATGATATACAGGAGGGAGGTTATCCCGACACGGCCAATGAACATAATGATCATAATGACAATTTTACCGGTATTGCTGAGGTCAGGTGTAATTCCCATCGAAAGGCCGACTGAACCGAAAGCCGAACATACTTCAAAAATGATTTGCATCAAAGTGAAATTTTCGGTAATGGATAATATGAAGACCGCCATTATGCAAAGAAGCGATCCCATGATCATAACCGCTGTCGCTTTTCGGATATCATCGGGATGAATCTCCCGTTTGAAAACTTTTATGGAACGCCTTCCTCTCATGAAATTCCATAAAAATAGAATCATGATGGCCAGTGTAGTTGTCCGGATTCCTCCCCCGACTGAACTTGGGGAGGCTCCAATGAACATCAATATGCTCAACAACAAAAGGGTCGGTTCCGAAAAGTCACTCACATTCATGGTTGCCAAACCGCCGCTCCGCGTATTGGAGGACATAAATAATGAGTAAAAGAACGATTCATGCCAATTCTTATTTTTAAAGAACCCATTAATTTCCAGAAGGTAAATCAGGATCGTTCCCCCCACGATAAGGGAAAAGAAAGTGACTGAAGTCAGCTTCGTGAACAAAGAAAAATGAAACTTATAAGTACGTGCACTATTGGACAAAAACTCTTTCAGCTCAATCAAAACAGGAAATCCAATGGCCCCAAGGGTAAGCAGGATAATCGTGATGAACTGTACAAAATAATCCCCTTTAAAAGGAATCATCGATATACCTGTGATATCAAATCCGGCATTAGTAGTTGCGCTGACTGCCAAAAATAAACCATTTAAAAAGGCGTCTTTCCAGTTTGGATAATAATTCAAAAAATAAATGCCCAATACAAGGGCGCCAATCATTTCAATAACGACGAATATCTGAATGATTTGGATCAATAATTTAACAAGACCCGAAAGATTCGATTGGTTTTGATCAGTCATGATCAATTGCCTTTCCTTCAAACCAATTTTCTTACCCAAAATCAGCCAAAAAAAGGTTCCGAGTGTCATGATGCCAATCCCGCCAAATTGGAGAACGAACATCAGGATGAAGTAGCCAGTTTCACTAAATACCTCAGCCGTACTGACTACAGTTAAGCCTGTAACACTGACTGCACTGATAGCTGTAAATAATGCATCCATGAACTTTAACTCAACACCAGGTTTTAGGGCAACCGGCAGACTAAGCAAAACCGTTGAGATGCTGACTGCCAAAACATAATAACCGACGATAAGCTGAGCTGGTGTTAACTTTGATAATAATTTTTTGATAGCAAACATAAAGAGTTTCCTTTCTTGCTCCTTTATAGTTATGCAAATCACATAACCATTAAAAATCTAGTTTACCCTTTTTTTCATTCTTTTTTCCATTCTCTTTTAAAACTGACTTACTTACAACAAAAAGGCAGGTTTACCAATAAGTTTGATGCTGCTCGCATAAGTAAAACTCCACATTCTACTTATACTATCATTACAGCGGCAAAAGCCGTTGAAAAAGTAAAGGGGAGATTAAAATGGCTAACAGCAGTAACAACCTTCTTGTTCCAGGAATCGAACAAGCATTAGAACAAATCAAATATGAAATTGCATCTGAATTCGGTGTACAATTAGGTTCCGATACTTCAGCACGTGCCAATGGTTCAGTTGGCGGAGAAATCACGAAACGTCTTGTACAACAAGCACAATCTCAACTTAAAGGTCAATAATTCACAATTAAATATCCATGGCTAAGAGTCCAGCTGCATGCTGGACTCTTTTTAATGATTATGTCCATTTCCATTTCCATTATTGCCTTTACCCCTTTTCGACTTATCCCAATCTTTCCTATCTTGTTTATACTGCTCACCCTGTTTACCTTGTTTTTCCTGCCTATCCTGCGTATCCTGTTTATCTTGTCCATCATGCCTACCCTGTTTATTTTGCTTATTTTTATTGTCGGGCTTTATAGAATCATCACTATTCTTTTCTTTGAGTGATGAAACTTTTTTTTCATCGAACTTTTTATCATTTTTCTGCTTGTCCTTTGATTGGTTGCTGTGATATCTATCCGATTTCCCTTTTGACTCGTTGCTTTTTTCCTTATATCCATTTATCGCATTCCGTTTTCCACTTGTATCTTCCCGTTCGGTTTGTTCCTTAATTTCGGTAACTTCCGCGTTTTTCCGTTCAGTCGGTTTGGCTTCATTGGCCGGCTTTTGTTTTATTTCATTTTCATTATTCTCTTTTTTCTTTTCTCCATCCGATTTGTTTTCCGCACTTAGCATTACGCCCTTTTCTTTCGGAATAATAACGTTTTCCTCGACTTTTTTAACTGGCGCTGGGGCAGGCTCCCTCTTATTGACCTTTATCTTATCTTTATCTTCATTCAACTTCTTTTCGAGATACTTACCCGTGGATATGCCTTGTTCCCTAGCGTGCTTCCGATCGCTTTTTGTTGCCTGGATCACTTTCATCTTTGTTTTGGAAACACTATCCTGCTCAGATATTTCTTTTATCTCCGCTTTTAAATTCTTATCCAGTTCTTTATTTTTTTCCATTAACGTTGTGGAAACGACTATTTGTTTATTTCCTTTCAAATAACCAAGTTGCTTCGTCGTTTCAACGATTCGGTTTGTAACAGCCTTTATATCCTTGCCTTTCCAGTCCTTCAGCTGACCGATCACAAGCTTTCCGTCTTCATTTAATCCTGTAAGCTTAAGAACTTCTAAATCATCGTCAAGCTCCAATTCAATGCTTGGATTCACATCTATCGTCATATATGCCGACACAGGACCAGAGAAATAAGAAGGAAGAATTGAAAAGAGAATCAGGAAGGTGGAGGCAATGCTTAGCACGGCCGTTTTTTTGAAAGATGAATGAATATTGGAAAAGGCTAAAGTGAATTTTTGTTTTGCAGGTGAAAAAGTGATTTCCTCACCCACTTCATATTCCCTTTCCTGCCTTTTGGTTTTCAGAAATTCACCCTCGGGGGTCAATAGGGTTACAAATCGTTTATTAACTGAAAGAATAACTCCTTTTTTCATTCATCGATAGCCCCTTTTATATAATCATTCAAATACAAAAAATCTCCGTTTATTATGATTGCCACGGCAATGATGTATTTTCTGTTCCGTTCAATCGTTTTTCTGCTTACTTCCACTTTTCCCTCAAGCTGTTTTACGGGCAGCCGCTTTTTTGCAAACAGGATGTCCTTCAGTTCGTCATCTTCCATTAACAATTTAGCGATCATAATAGCTCCCTTCCTGGCATCTGCATGTTTGGGAGAGTTTTCAACTAAATCCTCAAATGACAGACCAAAATCCTCTAGATGGCTTATATAAAGCTGAATTTCTTCTTTTCTTCTTTCCGATTCCTTCTGCATCTCGTATTCATTGATGGAATTTTCATTATCGATATATATTTGGCTTTGATCATTCTCATCATTCAGTGTTAAATCCAATAGGATTTCTTTATGTTTGGACTGGCTTCTTAAATAATCTATAACCCTTCGTTTAACGAGGGTTTCGGCAAATGCCAATAAAGAACGGCCTTTTTCCGGGGAGTATTTTTCAATTGCCTCGTTAAAAGCAATCATTCCAATACTGAATTCATCATCTGATTCGTATATGTAACGTTTGCAAACCGATGAGACTGTTTTTGCAATAAAAGGTTTGAATGACTCTATAGTATCATTACGAAGGCTATTATCGCCTTGTTGAATTTTCAATACGGTTTCTTCTAAAGAACGCTTTTTTTTGAATGCTGTAAACAACAAACCAAGCATTTGCTCACCTCGCTCCTGTTGAACATAAAATACGCATCAACATACTTATCTTAAGCGGAGGGAGTCTAAAAGACAGTACCAAAAGAACTATTTTTGCGATAAAAATGAAATCACACAATTTATCAACATGATAAAATACTTAGTTTTTTCTCGTTTGTTACAGTGCAATTACAGTAAAATATCTTTTTCAGTTTTTTTGCCCAATACAATGGGACAATTGTCATTTTTATAACCGGAATTTAATATTCACATCTTTTAACATATCATTCGTAAACATACCTGCGCTTTTGAGGGTCATCTCCATAAATACTTTAAGAAGCAAAAAAAATAGGCGTGACCTGCACGCCTCAGACTGTAGACAAACTCGATGAAAATCGAGTTTGTCTATTTTTATGGCTTGTACAATTTGGACGTTGATTGGAACGTAGGGCACTCGCTTTCCGCGGGCGGTCGGCCCTCGGCTTTCGCCTGCGGGGTCTCCCCTAGACGCGCTTTTCTAAGCAGGAGTCCCGAACACCCGCTCCAATCAACTTTGTCTTACCTTTTAGATAAACACTTTTGCCTGGAGTCATTTTTGTTTTAAGATAGAAGTATTAAAACTTGAGGTGATGAGGATGATTTCTAAACATGATTCTATTCAGCGAGATCAACTTGAAATGATTACGTTAGATCAACTGGTGCCACCGAACCATTTGGTTCGTAAAATGGAGGCTGCCATTGACTTCACTTTCATTTATGACTTGGTGAAAGAGATGTATTCAGAGGTAGGACGCCCAAGTATTGATCCAGTTATTTTAGTTAAACTGACATTCATTCAATATACCTTCGGTATTCGTTCCATGCGTAAAACGATTGAAGAAGTTGAAACCAATATGGCTTACCGTTGGTTCTTAGGCTATGGTTTCCATGATAAAGTACCTCCTACTCCACGTTCGGGAAAAATTATGAGCGACGCTTTAAAGATACAGACCTGTTTGAACAGATTTTCTATCGCATTTTAATGACAGCTGCTAATAAAAAGTTAATAAGTGCTGAACACGTTTTCGTGGATTCCACACATGTGAAAGCCAGTGCGAATAAACGGAAATTTGAAAAGAAAATCGTTCGTAAAGAAACACGAGCGTATCAAGGGCGTCTTCAAGAAGAAATCAATCAAGATCGTGAAAACCATGGAAAGAAGCCTTTTCCATCAGATAAATTTGATAAAGAAGAGACCAAAGAGATTAAAGAAAGTACAACGGATTCTGAGAGTGGCTACTATGTGAAAGATGAACGAACAAAACAGTTTGCCTATTCATTCCACGCGGCTGCAGATCGCAACGGTTTTGTATTGGGAACGATTGTAACACCTGGAAATACACATGACAGTCAGATCTTAGAGCCACTAGTTGAACAAGTGATTGAGAAAGTTGGAAAACCGGAAGCCGTTGCCGCAGATGCAGCTTATAAAACACCAGCGATTACAAGCTACCTATTTAACAAAGAAATCATACCGGCTTTACCTTATACACGTCCTCGCACCAAAGAAGGATTTTTCCGCAAACAGGACTATGTATACGATGAACATTTTGATTGTTACCTTTGCCCTGCGGCCGAAACTTTAAAGTACTCAACAACAAATAAAGGGGCTATCGCGAGTACAAATCGCCAAAACAAATTTGTACAACATGCTCATTTTTATCTCGGTGTACAGAAAGCAAAGACTGTCAAAAAGTGGTGACACGGCATATCTGGCAAACACATGTGGAAGAAGCAGATCATCTGCGTCATCATCAAGATGTAAAACCTATATATGCAAAACGTAAAGAAACAATTGAGCGTGTATTCGCAGATGCAAAAGAAAAGCATGGTATGCGTTGGACTACTTTAAGGGGACTTAAAAGATTGTCAATGCAGGCGATGCTTACTTTCGCTGCCATTCATTTAAAGAAGATGGCCAATTGGACATGGCGAGGTCCAAAAATGGCCTAACATGTGGGCTCGTAGAGCCGCAAACTCTTAACTTTAGGCGGAAATTCAAAGGGAATTTCAAAAGGGGTGCAGAATTTTTTAATTCCGAACCCCTTTTGTCTACAAACTGTAGGCGTGACCGGCACGCCTGGTTTTTACGCTTCCTGTATTTTTTTCTCTTCTTTCTCTTTTTTTTCTTTTTTGCTTGAAATGATCCATGCACCTGCTGCAATTCCAATCAATACAGTCCAGAAAATCGATTTCCAAAGAGTTGATTCAGGGAAATGATGATCAATGAAAGCAAGTGAAGGGTGTGCAAGTGTGTGTACCGCCAATTTCACACCAACCCAACCCACAATCAAAAATGCTGCCGTTTCAAGTGAAGGACGCCGTTGAAGCAGCTTAACGAACGCATTTGCTGCAAATCGCATAATGATCAACCCGATCATGCCGCCGAGGAACATGACAGCGAATTGCCCTCCGTCAATACCGCCGACTTTCATCCAGCCTGTTGCAGGAAGTGTAACAGCCAGCGCGACGGCAGCCAACATGGAATCGATTGCGAAAGCGATATCAGCCGCTTCAACCTTTACCACGGTCATCCAGAAGCCGGATTGCTTTTTAGGTTTCGTGATTTCCTTCTCACCTTTACCAGCGTATTTTTTGTAAATGTGCTGAAAAAGCGATGAAAAGTAAATAAATCGCACCGATTGCTTGAACTTGCCACACCTCGACAAGAAAGGAAATAAGGAATAGACTGGCAAAACGGAAAACAAAAGCTCCCATCAAACCATAAAACAAGGCTTTCCGCTGTTAAGAGTTTGCGGCTCTACGAGCCCACATGTTAGGCCATTTTTGGACCTCGCCATGTCCAATTGGCCATCTTCTTTAAAT
>Ga0139313_100061_pt1 | contig 11735 bp, 8 predicted proteins | sample In1P11_FD_99375 | JGI IMG/M metagenome (GOLD analysis project Ga0139313, IMG submission 99375) | reverse complement strand
GTTATTTAAAAGCAGAATAAGTCATTCAATGATCATGTGTTGATCACTCTCATCCAAACGCTTGCTTGTGCGTTCTATCTTCTTACAATGCTACGCGAGGCTATACACAAAGATGGTTGATTGTAGAGGGCGGCCAGACCGTAAGCAAAACATGTTTCTACAGAATGGAAAGGTCGCCAAACTTCTCCTGTAATGGAGTCAGCACTGCCCGGCGTGCGAAAGAACGTCCCCAAACAGGACTTGCAGTGAGGAACTTACCTTGTAGCCAGGTACTTGCCAGCGACCCTTTGACACAAGCTGAGCGGTGCGCTCGTCGATGTCTGGACGGGCAGCGGCAACCTCATCCTGCACGTGAATTTGATCAGCAAACATCCGTACGATATCCCTCGCCCACAATCCAAAGCACACCCCAGGGGCGGTATTCCAGGTGTAATACGCACCACAGTGAGTTGCTCAAACGGCCTTGCCTCCTCAATGTTCTTCAACGTCTTGTCCAACTCCTTCAGCTCACGATCCACAACACCCTTTGTCTCCTCCGCGCTCTTCAACGCCTGCTGCTCAAACGCCTCAATGGCCTTGATCTGCCTGTCAACGTCATACTTCGCTGGCTTGAAATCCTTGAATGCCCGCTCGATCTCCTCGATGACACCCTGGTTGCGTAAGATCTGGCGGTAGTGCGAGAAGTCCACGCTCTGCGGCTGCTCCGAGAGTATCTGCACCTTGCGGCGCGCATCGTCGTTGCGCTTCTTGAAGGCCGCGAGGGCATTAGCGGTGCTGCCCTTCAGGCCAAGCTGGGTGCCCAGCTTGGTCCAGTCGAGCTTCATGGCTGCGCTGCGCTGTTGGGGAGGGCCGGGTTAGCCTCGATAGTCCGCTTAATGGCCATTGTGCTCATGCAGGGCAGATTAACGTACTCCGACGGCCATTGTGACGGTTGTTAGCTATGAGTTGAGTGGAGAGGTTACTTTGCTGTGAGAGTGATCAACACATGATCATTGAATGACTTATTCTGCTTTTAAATAACACTAGGTTTGACTAGTACTAGTAGACAACTGAGATACTCATGCCAGTGCCCTTCGTAGACAGTGCTAGTTGCTGTCTTGTATAACCTGGATCCTTCCACCGTTTACGTCTCCGCTAGTACAGTCTTAAATACGAACACTGTATATGGTCCTGCTTGATAAAGATTGTGGAATCTGCTTGAGAAGAGCTCGAAACTCCACAAGACCTTATGGAGAGACAATGGATCTCCTATCGTTAGACGGCCAGTCCTACCAGCCTGAGCACTCAAACACTCAGGGTTTACTTTCCAGCGTCGTTGCATCGTCAGCCAACCATATTCCTCCAGCGAACCAAAGAAACAAAGCAAAAGGAAACTTGGTCTAAACGCTTGATAACCGGACAAGTCCTATCTACCAGTAGATGTCTCGTGTCCACCGATATTACGAAGTATTCGGTTTGCTAGATAGTTCAAATGCATTGTGTGAGCATAATGTCTCACTTGTTATCGTACCCTCCCAAACAACAAGACCCGCGAACGACGAAGCGCTGTTCTGTTGTACATGTCGGTGAGTTTGCATTCGTGGCATGTTTCGGTCCTCCCCTGATCAAGTATACGGCAAAGGATATAATGGAAACGTTCCGAGGGGTTCTAATGAGACTGTATTCGCAACTGGACCTTGGAACTGAGTGTACGTCCGACCAACGAAGGCCCTCAAGAGTTGTAACAGATGCAGTACAGCACAGCGAACCAATGCTTATGCAGCGCTTTCTTGATATTCACGCGGAAATTTTCCACTACTCGCGGGTACTACCACACGCATGGCAGAGCCGCAATGTCCTAAACGTGGGTTTAACAACCGACGGTATTCATGCCGCTGTTGCTTGCTTGCTAACTACCAGTACCAGTACTGCCGCCGTCGCTTGCGGGGGGCTCCGTCAGCTTCCGAAGCATCGGCGTCTTTCGGGTCGGATGTCTTCCACCCTCCAGTGGCTCCATCCATTCAAACAGAGCTTAACACAGCAAGCCTGCGGCAAGACACTGCCCAAACTCAATATGATCAGAAGCCTACAGCTTAGCAGCGCTACAGGCATTACTGCAGCCAGAACTGGCATCGCTAGCAGTGAATACGGCAAAGTACAGCCTAGCGGTCCGGTAATAATGGTCGATCTTCCCCACGATCACAAGCGCTCCCCTCCGCAGCTCCGTCTCATCACAGCGGGGCTGGCCTCGGCCACATGCGATCATCGTGAGTCCCTCGGTTGCCAACGTGATGACATATGATATATTCAAAGCTACTCCTCACAGCGCAGTGAAAAGCCCAATCGCCTTACTATCCGGCACACACATACACTACCCTGAGAAAACAGAACAGTCACATCACGATGGCAGCCAACCCAAACGATATTCTCAAGGACGTCAACATCCTTGGCTCGCTCAATGACCAGACACGCACAATCCTGAGCAAGGAGGCCACTGTCTTCCTCGCTATCCTTCACAGAACTTTCAATGGCACCCGCAAGGCGCTGCTGCAGCGGCGCATGATCAGACAGGCAGAGCTCGACAAGGGCAACCTCCCAGACTTCCTGCCAGAGACGAAGCACATCCGTGACAATGATGCGTGGAGAGGCGCTAAGCCTGCGCCGGGTTTGATCGACAGAAGAGTCGAGATCACTGGCCCGACTGACAGGAAGATGGTGGTCAACGCGCTGAACTCCGATGTGTGGACATATATGGCCGACTTTGAGGGTGAGTGCGGGAGGTGCTATTCACCAATACGAGCACATAACGCTGACATACTGGGGACAGATTCTAGCGCGCCAACATGGGACAACATGATCAACGGCCAACGGAACCTCTACGACGCAATCCGGCGGCAGGTCGACTTCAAGCAGGGCGAGAAGGAGTACAAGCTACGGACAGACCGGACGCTGCCCACGCTCATCGCCCGAGCTCGTGGTTGGCACTTGGAGGAAAAGCACTTCACCGTCGACGGCGAGCCCATCTCGGGCAGTCTGTTCGACTTCGGTCTGTACTTCTTCAACAATGCAGCGGAACTCGTCAAGCGGGGCACCGGCCCATACTTCTACCTGCCAAAGATGGAGTCACACCTCGAGGCGCGGCTGTGGAACGACGTGTTCAACCTTGCGCAAGATTATATCGGCATGCCGCGAGGCACCATCCGAGGAACGGTCCTGATTGAGACCATCATGGCTGCTTTCGAGATGGACGAGGTAAGCTCATTAACTACTATCAGCACGGGACTGCGACTGATGTGAGTGCATAGATCATCTACGAGCTCCGCGAGCACAGCTCTGGGCTCAACTGCGGCCGGTGGGATTACATTTTCAGCGTCATCAAGCGGTTCCGCCAAAACTCCAACTTCGTCCTGCCAGACCGTGCCTCCGTGACCATGACAGTGCCGTTCATGGACGCCTACGTGAAGCTGCTGATCAAGACCTGCCATAGACGTGGCGTGCACGCCATGGTGAGTAATTCCACCAGTTCTCCCGAACGTCCGTTTTACACACGCGCACACACTAACACCCCCACCACAGGGCGGCATGGCAGCTCAGATTCCCATCAAGAACGACCCCAAGGCAAATGAAGCGGCCATGGAAAACGTGCGTGCCGACAAGCTCCGCGAAGCCCGTGCCGGCCACGACGGCACCTGGGTCGCCCACCCAGCGCTCGCCAGCATCGCGTCCGACGTCTTCAACGCAAACATGCCGATGGCGAACCAGATGCACGTGCGGCGCGAGGACGTGCACATCACGGCCAACGACCTGCTGAACATGAACGTCCCCGGCTCCATCACCGAGGCCGGCATCCGCAAGAACCTGAACATCGGGCTCGGGTACATGGAGGGCTGGCTCCGCGGCGTCGGGTGCGTGCCGATCAACTACTTGATGGAGGACGCGGCGACGGCGGAGGTCAGCAGGAGTCAGCTGTGGCAGTGGTGCAGGCACGGGGTCAAGACTGCGGAGGGCAAGACCGTGGACCGGGATTACGCGCTCAAGCTGCTGAGGGAGCAGGCGCAGGAGCTGGAGAGCAAGGCGCCGAAGGGGAACAAGTTCCAGCTTGCGGCAAAGTACTTTGAGGGGCAGGTCACGGGCGAGGATTATGCGGAGTTTTTGACCTCGTAAGTGCACGCTTAGCTGGGCAATTCTTGGCTTTTGGAAGACGACATGGCTAACCGTGAGTTACAGGCTCCTCTACAACGAGATCACGAATGTGGGTAGCCCATCACCTGCAGCGAAGTTGTGATTCCTGTCGTAGCCTCTTTCTTCTTTTCCTTCGTAATTTGACACCTAGTCCAAGCGTTTGTACGTCCAAACCCTTTGTAACGTATGCCAAACCGAAAAAGTGGAGTTTGAGAGCGTTTTGTAACCACACGTTCACATCTGTAACGGAACCCATGCTTCTTACCGTTTTGGAACCACGCAACGCAACGATCAAGAATAGCATATGCTGATTGCGCAACGTTTTCTCTTTGGCAGGTCGGATCGCCCACCCCTGCTGCCGACCTGTGATGCTCGTGCCTCTTACGTGACGGGCTGGCATGTGCGGAGCCTTTGGTCGGAAACAAAGAGAGCGGAAAGTTGCGTCGTCACTTCTGAGAGCGTTTATGAGGTTTGTTGTCGCTGCTGTATATAGTTTCTATCCTTCGTTTCTTCATGTCGGAGTCTGGACAAATGATCCGATATTGCCCCCTTGTCTACTAGCTCCACTGCTTGTGATGCGCGCCTGATCCCCGGATATCCTGCTGGCGTGGTGGGCAGGTGCGAATGCATACGATGAATCAGGATGTGCAGGACGTGGAATGACAGCCTAGGAGTCAAGCCGCTGCTCTAATACATGACCCGCAGCATCCATAGAGCGGTTATCAGGCTTGATCGTGAAATGTCGATCATTGTCCCGTCCAACGACCTCGCCCTTTTTTTTGGAGCTCACCACATGCGCAATGGTGACTACTTGGCTGTAAATTCATTGGCTGGGGGAGCATGGGTCCGTAGACATGGTCAAACTTTTGAACGCTTCACAGTATGAGAGGCCAGACGGCTTGAAATTACCCCCATCTCATTAGCAATTACAGGAGGATGAGCATGTAGGTACAAGTGCGCCCTTTCCTCTAAGACCTTGTTTCGATTCATATCCGTGGTTTTGCACGACAGAAAAACGTTCCTCCAACACCCGGTTCCCAAAAGCAAGTCCAACGTTCTCCCTTAGATGACGGAGCCCTTGCGCTCGACATCCTGCACAATGTCCGGAGCAAGCATGCCCTTCTCGGTGACACCCATCTCGGCCGCGTAAGTGGTGCGCGGGACCCACTTGGACGAGTTGCGCGGGGTGGTCTCCTCCAACATCTTGTCGACCTGCTCAAGGGTGAGACCTTTGGTCTCGGGCACGAGGAAGAAGGCGTAGACGATGCAGAGGGCGCAGAGGGTGCCCCAGATGAAGAAGACGCGGGCGCCGAGGTTGGCCTTGTCGCTGCCGACCATGTAGGGGGTGATGACGGCAATGATCTGGGAGGGGATGTTAGCGAGGCCGAGTGGATGACGTGTTGGTGAAAGATGGTGAAACTCACGCAGTTCCAGAGCCAGTTGGATGCGGTGGAGAGGGCAACGCCACGGGAACGGACGGGCAGGGAGAAGACCTCGCCGATGACGACCCAGGCACCCGGACCCCAGGTGGTGGCGAAGAAGAAGATGTAGATGCAGATAAAGGCGATCATGGCCTTGACGGCGGATGGATTATTGCCGGAGGTGACGCCGATGATGGCGACGATGAACTGGCAGACGGTCATGCCAATGGCACCGTAAATCAGGAGCGGGCGACGACCAAGACGCTCAATAGCCCAGAATGACAGGGGTGTGGAGCACACGTTGACGAGAGTAGTGACCAAGCCAATCAAGAAGGGGTCGTCGATAGTGCCGAGCTGCTGGAAAAAGGTCGTACCAAAGTAGAAAATGAAGTTAACACCGGTCCACTGCTGCATCATCTGGAGAGAAGTACCAAGGATGGTTCGGCGGAGGTTGCTGCTGGGCTGCGAGAGGCTGCCGCGGAAGCAGTTGAGCCAGCTGTTGAAGTAGTTGCCCTGGGGAATGTGCTGCAGCTCGTACTCGTGGTTGGCGATGATCTCAGAAAGCTCCTGCTGCACAAACTCAGAGTCGTGCGGCTGGCCACGGACACGGGCAAGGGCGTTCATGGCACGCTCAATGTTGCCACGCTTGACGAAGTAACGTGGCGACTCAGGGAGAAGGAAGAGCCCAACGGCCAGGATGATCGCCCACAGCATCTGAATAGCGATTGGGATACGGTAGGAACCGGTGTCGTTGCGGTTCTGGGTGGCGTAGTCGACGCAGGACGCGAGGAGCAGGCCGACGGTAATGCAGAATTGGTAGCCGGAGACGATGGCACCACGAACCTTGCGTGGGGCAACTTCAGACATGTACAGAATGATGATGGCCGAGACGAAGCCGACGCCGAGACCAGCGACGAGACGACCGGCAACAAGAAGACCGAGGGAAGTGGAGATGACCTGGAGGATGACTCCAACGATGAAGACCAAGCATCCGGTGATGATGGTGACACGACGGCCGAAGAAATCCGCGAGATCACCAGCGACGATGGCGCCGAAGAAGGTACCGGCGGAGAGGATAGAAGTGATTAGAGACTTCTGCCACGATAAAAGCTGGAAGTTGGGATTCTCCTTAGGGTCCGTGTCGAACGGCAGACCGGTGTAGAGGTGGATGAAGTAGGGCATACCCATGACACCGCTGATGTAACCGGAGTCATAACCGCTGGTGGCTTGTTAGCAAGTCACTCTGTCAAAGCAGATTTTAGCCTGAAGAGTGGCCTATCATGGAACACTCACAAGAAGATACCACCAAAGGCAGCAAATGCGCACATAAGGTAGGCCTTGAAGGTGACAGGCGCCTCAACGCGGCTTGTGTCGGTCGTAGCCGACAGCACAGCTCCACCAGGCATGATGACGGTGTTGTTTGAAGCAGTAAGAGATTAAAGAAAGTATTGATAAGTGGGTATATAAGCGAGTGAGTGAGAATGTAGCGTGAGGACTGAGGAGGAAGAGTCTTCGCAGGAAGCCTGTCCTTATGAAATGAAAGGAGAGAGAGACACTTGACGATAAGACGAAGACAACTGGGTGTTTATGGGGTCCGGGGTGTTTATAGCAAGTGAACAATCTCCGCATGGAGAGACCACCCAGACATTTCTCTGAACCATGTGATAGAATGCACGGTCTAGTGGCTGGGATGCGCACTGGGCATCTAGTTGTAGCCCTGGAATGCGTGCGCCGTCGTCCGTTCAACGCACATATGCCGTATGGAGCAAGAAATCCGTTATCCAGACTGTCATTCAGACCGTCCCACCGCATCGCGCCGGCTTCTCAGCTCGAGTCAGAACGGCAAGGTCGTGAAGGCGATGGTGGTGAGCTGAGTGCTGAGCAGCCGATACGGTACGCAATCGGTCGGTGAATTACTCGCATGATGGCCCAACAAGACCCAAGGGGATCACAGAACCCGCCATGTAGCGGGACAGAGCAGCGATCGACCACCTCTTCTTACTGTAACATCGGGGCGCAGTATGCTAAGATTCGTGTTCCAATGCATACTGTGGCGCTAGATTGAAGGCAGGTTATCCCCCGTCTTCGCGAGGCACAGTACGCGCCATTTTAATGGATAATCAATCTTGGTGCTCCTACGGCTGTCCAACCAGACGACTAAAAGCGAATCTAGTGTCCCTGAGGAAGCACCTGCGCGCGGGTCAGTCCCCGTCGGGGGCGGAGTACGTCGAGATGCAGTGTGGAGGATGCGTGCGGTCTCTGACAGCTGGCCCGTCTTCTCGCAGCACGACCATGCTCTCACATTACTAGCCCCCACAAGCACTCCTCTGTCTGCAGAGAGACCCGGATACAACGGTTGGATCGCGTCAAATTTTGTTGCAAACTACTCCAATAGCTGGAGTTGGAATTGGTGGAACGCGGTAAGCATGGCAACCTGGATGTTTCAGCAACCACGGCGCAGCACGGACGCTCCGTCGTGCAACACTCCAGAAGAACCAACCGAAGGTCCACTTGATCTCGGGATCCCTACTCCAACTCAAGCCCTGAGCAATGGATTATTGCGACGGGGAAACGTCCAACGGCCAACGACGAACAGCGCTGGGATGCGAAACCTTAGTTTTGTCAAGCTCCTTATCAAGCTTTTGGGCACAGAGGCTGCGGGCTAGCACGCATCCCATGTTGTCGCTTCGATTCTTGACCGAGCCGCCCCACCACTGGGACAGCAGACTCTTCTAGTCTGGCAGAATATTTGTGTCAAGTCGTAGTCACAATCTTCATCTTCTCACCGGAGCAATGAAGCATTGTGACACAGCTAGGCCGGATCGACCAATGGGAATTCAGCTCCGGCGTTGTATCACTGACTTCGACAGTCTTGACACGACGCCCTCCACCTCGACCTTAGTCCAGTACTCCAACTCGTCTTCACATACCATCACGCTCTTTGGTGAAAAAAGTTAGTTCATCAATGTGGAGCCGTCATCGTCTTATCTTCTCGTGCCGAGAGGTTCGATTTAAGCCGCCTGCTACGCAGCGGGTAACTTATGGTTGATCTTCCCTGCACAAGCGCAAGGCCAATCGAGTACCATCCCGCTCTAGGGCATTCACAAATCTTGGATGGACTACCATGAAGTTTCGCCGACGCGTTCCGTGTAGCGCAACCCTTCGCCTCTACACTGTCACGCGCATGGCAAGACACTGATTGACATGGATGACTCCGACTTAGAAGCTCGAGATCCCAAGCAGGCGGATCCTACTGTGCTCTAGAGGCGGATCTACCCTCGCCTCGCCAGCCACCGCAGGTCTGAGTTGATGCACGCGCACGAGACGTAAAAAGTCTTCGAAAGTTTCTTGGTGTCTGTAAGGCTGGGCCGCGCTCGCCGGCGGACTACTGCGGATATCCACGTGTTGGTTGCTCCTCAACCACTTGAGGACGAGTCATCTCTGCGCCGCTGTAGTTAGGAACCGATCTACTGGTCACCTGGAGCGTTGTCCAACAGTTCATGCAAAGGCGGCTAAGGCGAAGCAGATCGACGGACGTTCTTGCCATACTCAGAGGTGAGCGTTCATCGTTGCTGCGGCAGCCAGCCGACGGAGTAGTCGCCGAAACCCTGTGTCATTTGCTTCATCGCGCCAAATACATCGAAGAGTGCGCATCATCTCCAGTAAATCCGGTGTGTACAGAAGAAAATCAGAGGTTCTTGCAAAGTTTTCGGTGTTCTAAATCATCGTAACTGTTTTCCAGTGCATTCAATGGGAAAAACACCAAGTTTTGCGTCTAGACGAATCTTGCTGAGCCATCTGGTAGCACGCGCAACAGCCCACGTGAAGAGGCAAAGTCCTGGAGAGCTCCACATATCGGTCCTCTCACTCCAGCTTTGCCAAGTTATCCAGATCAACCTTGCTCAGTAAACATCTTAACTGTACACATGGTGGATCCGTGCTGTCTCTGCTCGATGTCGGAGATGTCACGGGATCTTCACCGCTTGATACTGTATCTCGACAAGAAAAACACACAAACTGATTCCATAGAGCACAGGCTCTCTGGATCCGGATCCAGTCTTCTTGACTGTCTGAACCGCTGTACTGAAGGATGGTAGTATCCGGGGTTTGGCAAAGTAATGGCTACGACCATTTCATGATAACGACTTTCCTTCTGATGTTGTATCTGCTTGTTCATTGTCTTTCGAGGTATACCGTTTTCTAGTCCTCCTACGATAGGACAGCACCGAGTCACGGATGCTCTGTTCTGAAATGCAAAACTTGCATACTTGTCAAGTGCATCATCAGTCTTCGAAGGTTGGCAGAATTGCCCTGACCCCCTGCACCCAGGGGGTTGCCCCAGGTCGAACTCTGAAGTCACCTGCCCTCGTTTGTCTCGCCGGCATTCATGAAGGCGGCCTATTTGACTTGAGAATCTCAATACTCTTTCCAGAGTGTCACGGATACCGACGTGATCGTTGATCATGGCGACCCGTGAGAGTTCTCGATAAGATCAAAGTATCAGAGCCACCTAACAGTCTTTTCTTCTGCTTCAACCTATCATTCTAAACTCAGCTCTGGGAAGTATACATTTGACAATATGTTCACAGGCGGCAAAGCATGTTTGAATTGGTTGTAGGTATGGACAGGTATAGTATGACTAGAGAATGAATATAAGGTAAACTCAGGCGTCAAGATCCCCATCCGATGAAGCAGCTGCGGCTGAGACCTGGCGTAGACGGAACTCCGCAGGAGAAGAGTGGGGCATAGTGAAGATTCTGTTGGCTCGTCCCTCGAGCATCTACGATAGCCCGAATATCGGAACGTGACAAGGCCCTGATTCTGCGCGGTTACGGATCGACAACGTCTCGCTGGCTGTTGCGCGCTTGCCGCACCAGGGATGCTCATATTTGCCATGGAAAAGCGAGTGACAACTGCGGAGGATGTAGAACGACGCTGAACGGCAGGGTCCTCGAACCTCTAGGCGCTGGTTGGTGGATACAGTCTTGTTTCCACATGACATACGCACCTACACTTTGGTATAGCGGAAGACAGTGTCGGAAACGGCATAGTTCAGCTGTCAAGCCGCTGCTGCACCTCGTCATTTGAGATCTAATGCCTTGCAGATGAGTTCTTCCGAGTGACTTCGATGAAAGCAGAAAGCTGAAACACGAGAATCCTACACTCAGAAAAAGACATTGTCTGTAAGAGGTCCAGCAGGTGTGCCAGTCGATACTACATGTGCGCACGGCCTTGACAAGGACTGATATCAACGCTGATATTTTGGAGATTATACGACGAGGTCGGCCTGCCGCTTCAACTAGAGACCTTACCGTAGAGCTCAGCTATGTCAGTGAAGTAGGAGAGTGTATGCAAGTGTCTGAGATACAGTGATGCGGTCACGGACAAGCGCGACAAGAAAGTAGCCCTTCGGCAATCGGAGAAGCTGTTGCTCCACCCCTTACAACACCCAATTACGTCCGGCATCCTTACCACGCGTCTCCGCCATGCATCTCCACAGCCGATATGTCAGACACGTTCAGCTGCAGGAGGCCTCCTTGTTCCTCTATCCCAACCCCCTTTTAATAGTCTCCTTGCTGCAGACTATACCACGCTCTTGAGGCACGATGTTTGGGGGCAGTCCGGCGGACTCTCCACGATCCCGTCCGGCCGAGTACTAGGGCCCGTCCTCCGCACCCCTGCGTCCCTAGCGGGTAGGAAAAGTACCGACTGGACTAATAGCGATACTTGGCGGCCCTCATGGGGTGTACACGTACATGAGGATGGGGAGCCGTCTCGGGCGACGACAAGACGCGATGAGAAAATATGCTTCAGGGGTCGGCCAGACTGGCTTGGCTGCGTTGTTTGCCGGAGGATGGACGGACTCCTTTATTGTAGGTATCTCTGGAGACGTACAATATAATAATCCTCTCTTCTGCCCATCAAAGAGTCAAGACCTTCAGAACCTTTCCTTCGAGCTCTACATTCCCAGCCTTAATTCAGCAGCCCTCTCCTCAAACCCAAATCAATCCCACGAACCAAAAATCACCATGCCGGACGTAATTGGGTGTTGTAAGGGGTGGAGCAACAGCTTCTCCGATTGCCGAAGGGCTACTTTCTTGTCGCGCTTGTCCGTGACCGCATCACTGTATCTCAGACACTTGCATACACTCT
>Ga0139313_100060_pt1 | contig 11771 bp, 15 predicted proteins | sample In1P11_FD_99375 | JGI IMG/M metagenome (GOLD analysis project Ga0139313, IMG submission 99375) | reverse complement strand
GCTGTCGTGATGGCGATTTATGCGTGGTGGAAGAACAACAGTGTGACAAAAGAAGCGCAAGCGGCTGATGAATACATGCGTGAGTTGAAGGAGCGGAAGAAATATGAAAATCAATAAGCAGTTACTTCCGCAATCCGCAAAAAACGTACCGGGGAGAACGATGACTCCGCGCTATATCACTATACACAATACCGCGAATACGTCCAAAGGCGCAAACGCCAAGTCGCACGCAAACTACATGTCGAATGGCAGTGGCGGCAGGCAAGCAAGCTGGCACTATACGGTGGACGACAAAGAGATATGGCAGTCGCTGGCTGACACACAGCAGGGCTGGCATGCGGGGGACGGACGCGGTCCGGGGAATACCCAATCCATTGGCATTGAGATATGCGAAAACAGCGACGGCGACTTTGAAAAAGCTGTGGATAATGCCGTGTGGCTTGTGAGGCAGTTGATGGAGCGACACGACATCCCGATCAGCAACGTAGTCCCGCATAAAAAATGGAGCGGTAAGAATTGTCCGAGGAAATTACTTGATCGATGGGACGAGTTTATCGCGGCAGTAAAGGGAGGAGAATATCACGCGCCGAAGCCGTCTCCTAAACAGGAAGTAGAAAAGTCTGCTCCTGTAAAGTCAAAAAGCGGGACTAGAATTACAGTAGACGGAAAATGGGGAAAGGAAACCACACGTGCTTTACAAAAAGCGCTTGGCACTCCTGTCGACGGTATTATTAGTCGGCAATTGAAAAACCACGTCACACAAGCGCTGTATAATTGTGTTCATTTTGGAAGCGGCGGTAGTCCGATGGTGAGGGCGTTACAAAAGAAGGTAGGCGCAAAAGTGGACGGCTATCTAGGTCCGGAGACGGTGAGGAAATTGCAACAGTATCTAGGAACACCTGTAGATGGCGTGATCAGCCGCCCTTCAAGTGTGATGGTGCGAGAGTTGCAACGAAGGATGAATCATGGGCAGTTTTGAATAAAAAAAGGAGGGCAACAGCCCTCCTTGCTCCTTCTAATCCGATTCTTTTATACCTTCCCAGTACTCGTAGAACCACTGGGAAAATGGCAGGTACTCTCCCCCTTCTTCCGGCACATCCACACCATCCATACCCGCTTCGTATTCCCTATACAGCAACAAAAAGTCATTCCGATTCATGTATGGGTTTCCTGTGTACTCTTTAATATCTTCAATTAACTTTTCGTTTAGTTCACTGTCGCAATGTTCTACGATCCAATCCCAATTATTTTTAACTGGTATCATTGTAAACTCTCCTTTTTAGATTCGTTTTAAAAACCGTCTAGATGAACTTCGTCGCCCCTTCAAGCCCGATCATCATGTCGGACTTCTCAACCCAGCCGTGTTCGGTAGCGGACCGACGGAGCGTAGAATCTTCAGGCGCTTTCCCGTTCGGGTGCTGAACAAAGAAAATGTATTCGCCCTTGAACGTGTCCATCTGGGAAGCGCCGAGGACAACCTCCCACCCGAACGTCAGTCCTCCTCCCGTTTTATATTCGGTGCCGAAAGCCGACACCTTTATTTGGCAGCAGTCCCAGTCGACGCCATTCGCCGTGGGACGATCGAGGGCGACGTTCACCGCTAAGTTTTTGACCGCCTCCTTCTCCGTAGAGGGGAGGCGTCCGGTTTGCCACGTCAGCGCCTGTTCGGCGCTGAAGCTGACTTTTGAAAGTTCTTTTATTCCTTCCTCAAATGTGTTAAACTTCTTTGCGAATTTCATTTCAACTCCTCCTTTCATCAATTTTTATGAATGGGGCGGGTTTTTCAACGTCCCATTCGACATAAACCCCATCCTCGTCCTCTTGAAGGATGACGACATCTTCGTCTAGGACGACATGGGTAACGTGTTTATCCGCATACCCTGTCGTGTCGCCCTCTACAGGTGGGCGGGTATATGTATACCCGGCCCGGCGACCGTCGTAGAAGTTGTCGTACCCCCAGTAGTAGTAGGAGTACGGGGGTAATTCATACACTTTTTTGTCATTTAGAAATTTCTCCATTTAAATCATCTCCTTGTTTTTTTTGATCTTGCCGGGATAGGCTCCCGGCGGGCCATGTCATTCCATTGTCAATTCTACCGCGTCCACTGCATCCTGCATGGCGGTCAACGCTTCGTCCGCCGTGCCGTGGTAGCTGATCCCGCTTTCTCCGTCTTCTATATCGTAAGCGGGCACTTCATCTTCGGCGGGGTAGTCCGGACCCCATGCGAAGAAGTAACGTCCGTCGTCTACCTTCCCTACCGTGAAAGATTCGTCTACGTTTGGAAAATCTGTTTTTTCCTCAATAATCTCAATTACTTTTGTCATGATTTTCATCTCCTTCTCCTTTTCTTCGGTATAAGTTTCAATCCACTGCCGAATTAGTTTGCTTTTGTTTACCGCTCCTGCCTCGACCACGCGGTCGAAGCGATCGCGGAGTTGCTTCGGGATTCGGAATGATATTGGCGCTATTATTTAAATCACCTCCTCCTTTGTATCTTTATTGTAGCACTACATTACACTACATGTCAAGTGTTTTTTAAAAAAGTTTTTTTGTGCAATTTAGGCTATGCTGACCAGTACAGCATCAGCCGTGATACTAACAACTTCACCATTTTCCACTTTCACAAAATATCGGCCGTTGTATGGCTCGCATACTTCGTAGATGCGACCTTCTTGTAGCTCAAAGTATGTTTGTCCAGTCTTACCACTACTACTCCATCTACGTTCAACAGGGGCTTCAAACTTGCGATCCAGTTTGTATTTGGGGTGGCGGCCTACGATCTCGGCCACCCATTCACGCCCGCCACTGGGCTGATGGCGAACACCATATACGACTGATTTGGGTTGGCGTGCCTCTTTCCATGCTTGCCGCAGAGCCAATGCCATCCGTGCTACCCAATCTCCTTCCATCTTCCGTGCCAACTCGTGCGCTCGTTTCATGATTTGTTTCATTCTTATCATCTCCCGTTTCTTTGTTACTTATATAATACACTATATTGCACTACACGTCAATACATAACACAATGTTTTTATTTTCTGATTATTCCATAGCGGCGTCAAACCGTTCCAGTCTATGATGTGCAGGGGAGTTACCCCTGTACCAACTTTTCTAACTCGGCTTTGTACTCCTCCGTGGTTATTTCTTCAAACTCGTGCTGGTCAATCAGTTCGCTAAGTTTGTTCATGAATGTGACTGCGTCAATCTCCCGGACGGTTCTTGTGCTGACTGCTAAATCCTCTCCGTCCGGACCCTCCCCGACTTTCTCGCCTTCAAAGATTGTAATTTGTTTGTTTTTAAATTCGTTCGGGTCGTAATATGTAGACGCGTATGTTGTCCAATATTTCCAAAGTCTTTCTATACCGTCTACTATGTCTTCTAAACTGTAGCAACTAGCACCTTCGTGTACCGCCCCGGCGGTACTGCTACTTATATGTTTTTTTATCTTTCCATTGACTTTTAATGTCGATTCTAATGAACGTTTTCATTTCCGATCATCTCCTGTCCTTTGTTACTTATATAATACACTACAATTTACTACATGTCAATACCTTTTTTAATTTTTTTTCTCGGATTTTTCTTGTGCCCATGGGCGCACCCACGAAGCACCCACAAAAAAAATGAAAAAGTTTGAAACGATATGAAAAGCTGATTTTAAAAACCTTGATATACCAAGGTTTTTAATAGCGTTTAAAACGCGCTGAAACCCTGCTATAAAAGAACGGAAGAAATACGGTCTTAAAGCAGCACGTCGCGCACCGCAATTCTCGAAACGGTAAAACGTTCGGTACAACGCAACTGGCTGACAGCCTTTCTCACATTGGATGAGGAGGGCTGTTTTGTTTTCACGTCATCATCACTTATGTTGATCAACCGTGTGGCGCCGTTCGTTTCATTTGCGATAAATGCTACCACCGGCCTGGTGGTAAACGTGGAAGGAAGCAATGCTACGCGGCTAGACTGGATACCTTCACAGAAAAGCTGTAGGGATAGGGCTCGCTTTGGACTGGGACGAGGAATGGCTTGGATGTGTTTGTCGTGACTCCATATGGTGATCGGGAAAATGGGGTTTTTCATTCGAAAGTACTCCAATGGGGGATGGCGAGCTTGTAAAAATGGAAAAGGGAAAAGAATGTTTACGTCTTTTTGGCAAAAAAGTGTCCTTCTCCTCGGGGCGGAAGTGTGCATTTCGCTGTACCCGGAAAAAAGTCTTCTTAAACGTAACATAATGGCTGCCCTTGTCCCATATGTTGAACTAGGAGGGACAGGGGATGCCGCACACGAAAAAAAAGCAGCGATGACAAGATGTTAATCGAAAAAAAGTGGGGAAAGAAAAAAAGGTGGGTGTTCCTCGCTTTGCTCGGGCTGGCTCTGGCAGTCTTGCTGTCACAGCCGACCTTTGAAGACAATTGGACGGTGTGGAAAATGCCGTTGGCTGGCCAAGTCATTGTGTTGGACCCAGGGCACGGGGGGGATGACCCCGGCGCCATTAGCAGGAGTGGGGTAAAGGAGAAGGAGGTGGCGCTGAACATCGCGTTGGCATTAAGGGATTACTTGCAGCAGGCGGGCGCTTATGTCGTCATGACCCGGGAAAGCGATACGGACCTTGCCAACGAAAGGACAAAAGGCCACCGTAAGCGCAAAGTGGAAGATTTGAAGGCCCGTGTTAAACTCATTCGGGAGACGGAACCGAATTTCGTTGTCAGCATTCATGTGAACAGTATCGGTTCCTCCCGTTGGTATGGGGCCCAAACTTTTTACCATCCGGCGTTTGAAGAAAGCAAGCGCCTGGCTCACCTCATTCAACATCAATTTATTCAACATTTAAGGAATACGACACGTGTTGCAAAACAGGAGAGCAACATTTTTTTTGCTCAAGTCGCCGCATGTCCCTGCGGTACTCGTCGAAGTCGGATTTTTTGTCAAACCCGAGGGAGGCCGAATTGTTAGGACGGGAGTCATACCAGGATCGCGTTGCTTCCAGCATTTATAAAGGAATTCTCTCGTATTTTGCCGGTGAAACGCTCCCGGAAGTGCAATGAGTGAGTTTGGGTTGAGTCCAAATGTGTTATAATGGCAATGAACACGATATCAATATTGGGGTGTTTCACTATGTTGACGGAAGACAAAATTCTCGAGGCCTTAAAAGACGTAAAAGACCCGGAAATCAACCAAAGCCTCGTGGAATTAAATATGATTCGCGATGTTCAAGTAAACGGAGACATCGTCTCTTTAACCGTTGTCTTGACCATCCCCGGATGTCCGTTGAAAGCCAAAATTGAAGAAGACGTCGTAAACAAAGTGAAAGCGTTGGGGGCGAAGGAAGTTCACGTCACATTTGGCTCCATGACGGATGAAGAACGGGCCAAACTGTCGGCGAAGCTTCGCGGCCAAAGGCGAGGAGACGCGCCCAAATCCCAAAAACTTCTTTCCCCGATGCTGGCAGAAGATTCACCGACCCAATTTATTGCTGTGGCGAGCGGCAAGGGCGGGGTTGGTAAGTCGACCATTACCGTCAATCTGGCCGTTGCCCTGGCACGCAAAGGGAAAAAGGGTCGGAATTATTGATGCTGACATTTACGGGTTCAGTGTTCCGGATATGATGGGAGTCGACCAGCGCCCCACCGTTATAGACAAAACAATTTTACCCGTCGAACGGTACGGTGTGAAAATCATTTCGATGGGATTCTTTGTCCAAGAGAACGCCCCTGTTATATGGCGCGGGCCGATGCTCGGCAAAATGTTGCGCAATTTCTTTACTGAAGTGCACTGGGATGAAATGGACTACATGCTCATCGACTTGCCCCCGGGAACCGGAGATATGGCGCTGGATGTCCACCAGTTAATCCCCAAGAGTAAGGAAATCATCGTCACGACACCCCATCCGACTGCCGCATTTGTGGCAGCGCGGGCAGGCGCCATGGCGTTGCACACGAATCACGAAATACTCGGCGTCGTGGAAAACATGGCGTATTACGAATGTTCCGACTGCGGTCACAAAGATTACATCTTTGGACAGGGCGGCGGTGAGAAGTTGGCCAAAGAGTTGAAAACGACGCTGCTAGCACAAATACCGCTCGGTGTACCAGATCACGACATTTCCGATCCGGACGCGTCCCCTTCGGTTTATGCAGCAGACTCCCGAACAGGAAAAATTTACGATCACTTGGCAGACGAAGTGCTGGATCGCTGTCCCCAACCGGTTATGGGTTAATGCGTGCCCCAGGGTCAACCTGGGGCTGTTTTACGTCGGTTGCGCGAGAGTGAGAGGCGTGTCCTTGTCTCCTCGCGCATGGTCCTCCTTTTTCCAAAAACGTGCCCGTGTTGGTACCGTTCCAGTGTAAGACCTTTGCGTTACGATCCGCTACCCCCTCCGCTTTGTCCACTGTCACCTCCTTGTCCTCCTTGATCCTCTTTCTTTAACGCTTCCTCGTTCGCCTTTATCATCAGCTGCATGTACTTTTCTTTAAACACGGGGTTATCGAGGGCTTCCGTCATGATCACCATGAGCTGTTTGCGGTAAGGTTCGGTTTTCATTAAGTCTGTCATCTGTTTCTCAAAGTCCGGGTTTTTCATGACGTCTGTCAACATTTTCTGGTATTCCGGGTCTTTCATTAATTGCTTGATCATTTCTTCGTGTTGTTTCTGAGTGGCTTTGGCAAAATTGGCGGCAACCTTTGGATCTTGAAACATTTTTTGTAGGTTCTTTTCATTTTTTTGGGTCACTGATCGCCTTATTGACCGCTTGTGCCATATCCGTGTCCGTCATCATAATTTTCTCTTTGAATTCCGGATCCTTCATCATGTCTTGTATCGTCTTTTTGCCGTCTTCCGTCTTTAAAATGTCGATGACCATTTGTTTAGTTTCCTGGTAATCGGGCGAGCTTTGTGGACGTTCCTGGGGTGTACACGACACGATGAGAAACGTCAAACAGATGGCTACCAGCCACTTCTTCATTGCGATCACCTTTTGCACTGGGTCTTTTGGGATTACTGTTTAATATGACATTGTCAAGGAAAGATCATACTTATTAGAGGGGTTTGGGTAGTATTGGCAGGGGGATTTTTGGTAAGATGATTAAGATGGCCGAATAAGGATTGTCAAAGGAGATTCACCAATCATGACCGTCAGAAAATGGGTTTTCCTCTTTTGGACGACCTTGCTCATCGGGGGTGTGGCAGCCCTCGTTACCGGATTCGTTCAGGAGTTCATTTCAGGGGTTAACTACGGAGAAGATTGGGGAACTGAACTGATCTTTAGCGTTTTTGGAAAGCTTTGGGCAGGTGCCATGTTTAGCGTCGTCGCACAATTAGGCTTTTTTGCATTTGTTGTGTTGAACTACCTTTTACTCAGTACATTTAGGCACAGCCTTTTGTACCAAGGTGTGTTGTGGGTGTTGCTGGTGTTTGTGTTCGCGGACATGGTATACTTGCGCTACGCCTTTTTTGCCCAAGAAGGCGATACTGTGTTGACGTTTATGTGGTTCCCGTTGTTTATCCTCGCTGTGTCTGCACTCGTGGCCTGGTGGAAATCCCGGGAGACCAATTTCAAGGCGTTTGCCTCTACGATTTTCTTTATGTTTGTGTTTACGGTCATTGAGTTAATCCCTGCCCTGCGGGAAAACAACGTCAACTCTCTATGGTTTATGGTGATTCCATTGCTCGTATGCAATACGTGGCAAATTATGCAGTTACACCGTCTATTGCCGAAAAAACAGAAGTAGGAAGATGGACCTCCCATATGGAGGGATAAAAATAAGGCGGCGATTGGAGATATAGACTTCGCCGCTCACGCTTTCATCACTTACTCGGATTTGGCGTCTTCAACCGGATCCGTCTCAACCGTACTTCCCGCAATAAGTTCAGAAACGGTCACCAGTTTGTACCCTTTGGCGCGCATTTCTTTGACGACACGGGGCAGGGCTTCTGCCGTGTTTTTAGCTGAATCGCTGGCGTGGAATAAAATAATGTCCCCAGGATGGACTTTAGAGACGACGCGATCGACGATTTCATCTGCGCTCTTCCGCATCCAATCAAGGGAGTCGGTGTCCCACTGGATCACCCGGTACCCCATGCTGTCGGCGACTTCCAGGGTACGTTTGTCGAAATCGCCGTTGGGGAGCCTAATCAAGTTGATTTTCTGACCGGTTAACTCGGTCAGAATTTGGTGGGACTTCGTAATTTGGTCCCGCATCCACTTTTCGTCCTGCTCGCTGTAATTTTTGTGTTCATGACCGTGGTTGCCCACTTCGTATCCCATGTCCACAATGCGCTGAACAATGTCGGGATGATTTTCTGCCCATGGTGAAGAGAGGAAGAACGTTGCTTTATCGACTTCGCTTTCCTCTAAGGCGTCCAAGACCGGGCCAGGGATCTCCTCTCCCCAGCTGATGTCAAACGTTAAAGCGGCGACCTTTTGATCGGTTTCAACCGAGTAGTACGCTTGCGGCCCTTCTTCTTGAAGAGAGAAGACGTTGATTTGTTGTTGGTTGGCGTAGTACAGACCGAGTGCGAACAACAGCGCCGTACCGATCACGGCAAACCGCTTGATTTTTTTTCCAGACAGTACCCAAAACACAACTGTCACCTCCCCTTATAGGCTTATCCGCTCCATAGTACAATCTATGCCTGTCTTAAACGGATATGAATCGGGGAATAAGAAGGTGAAGGGGGATGACTCATGCGATCATTTGTCAACATTTTGAAGCAAAACCGGGTATTCCTGTGGATGGCGGCAATACTGCTGTTTGGAAGCAGTGTGTTAGGGTATGTCTTTCACAACGAGGTTCAACCGTTTGTTCAACTTGCGCTGGAACAATTGGAGGAGCTCGCACAATCGCTTCAAATGGAGCCCGGGTATTGGAATGCGTTTAGCACTATTTTTCTCAACAACTTACAGGCGTCGATCGCCATGTTGGCGGCAGGGTTTTTCTTTGGCATTTTTCCTGTCTTCGCGTTAGTATTAAACGGGTTTATGCTCGGCTATGTCTTGTACGAAGCGGCTGAACAGTATGGCATACATCCACTCCTTGTGTTCGTCCAACAAATTCTGCCCCACGGCGTATTGGAATTTCCGGCGATCATTATTGCTGCTGGGTTTGGCCTGAAATTCGGGTGGCTGATTGTGCGCGGAATCGGTTCTATCTGGAGTGAAAAAGCGCGCATCCGTGTCGGTCGGCAGTTCCGCCAGTCGTTTCGTCACATGCCTGTCGTGCTACTCGGGATTGTAGTCTTGCTGTTTTTTGCTGCAGTCATCGAAGCCGGTCTCATCATGTTGGCACAGGTTCACTTTTAAGCCAGGCACACTTACCCTTAAATACATTAAGCGGCATATTTGCATTTCCTTCGACAAGGTGGACTTGCAAAATTTGTGCTGCTGTGTATAATAGATTTTGTTAGCAGCCGTTAAATGTGAGTGCTAATTAATTTACTGAATTATTATACGCGCGTTGTTTGGAAGGGGCTCTTTATTTCTTGTTTCGTTACATGATTTAGGGAGCGTCTTTCTTGTTAGAAATGTGAATAAGTCTTGTGTTCACAATCGCTCCCTTTTCTCAGATGGGAGCTTTTTTAATGCAAAATACAGAAATCACGATAAGGAGGTGATGAGTGTTCTAACGGGAACGTTTACCACTCATTAAGTTTATCGGAGTTCAAGCATCAAAACGAGGAGGAGGTATGAAAATTTGGGTAAAATTAACATCGCGATAGCAGGTGTCGGTAACTGTGCGAGTGCTCTATTACAAGGAATCGAAATGTACAAAGAGATGTCTGACGACCCCATCGGTTTGATGCACTATGATCTAGGGGGGTACAAACCAGGCGACATCAACGTCGTGGCTGCCTTTGACATCGATAAGCGCAAAGTCGGGCGGAAATTAAAAGATGCCCTCTTGGCTCAGCCCAACTGCGCGAAAATGTTTTACGACAACTTGCCCGATTATCCTGTCGAAGTCAAAATGGGACCGGTGTTGGACGGTGTCTCAGAGAAGATGGACGAATACGACGATGAGTACAAGTTTATCGCCGCTGACGAAGAACCTTGCGATGTCGTTCAAGTGTTGAAAGAGAGCGGCGCCGATCTGTTGATCTCTTATTTGCCTGTAGGGTCTGAAGAAGCGGTTCGCTTTTACGCGCAAGCGTGCCTGGATGCCGGAGTGGGCTTTATCAACGCGATGCCGGTTTTCATCGCCTCCGATGAGACATGGGCAAACAAGTTTAAGGAGAAAAACATTCCGATTATCGGAGACGATGTCAAGAGCCAGGTAGGGGCCACGATCGTTCACCGAACGCTGACGAAATTGTTCGAAAACCGAGGCGTTGCGTTGGATCGCACGTATCAATTGAATTTTGGCGGAAACACTGACTTCTTGAACATGCTCAATCAAAACAGACTGAAGTCCAAGAAAAAATCCAAAACGCAGGCTGTACAAGCCGAGCTGAATACGCCGTTGGATGAACATAATATCCACATCGGACCGAGCGACTACATTCCCTGGCTTGAAGACAACAAAATCGCATATATTCGCATGGAAGGTCGGGGCTTCGGTCACGTGCCACTGACGTTGGAAGTCAAACTGTCGGTGCAAGATTCGCCCAACAGTGCCGGGGTTATCATTGATGCTGTCCGCTGTATGAAACTCGCTTTAGATCGGAAGATCGGCGGTCTGTTAACATCGATTTCCGCTTATACGATGAAATCTCCACCAGTCCAATACACAGATACGGAAAGCAAAAAAATGGTGGAAGAATTTATCGAAGGCAGGAGAGAGCGGTAATGCGGGCTGCTATTTTAGCAGCCGGCAGTGGGAGCAGGTTCAGGCGCCACTTCGATGGCCCTAAACCGCTCTTCCCTTTGATGGGGATCCCCTTGATTGTGCGAAATATCCTCGGTTTACGTGAAGCCGGAGTCCATGAGTTTGTCGTTATCACGGGGTGCTATGACCGCGAATTGCGTGACTATTTGGGCGACGGCAGCCAGTGGGGAGTCTCCATCCGCTATGTGCACAACTCTCGCTGGCAGTTGGGCAATGGCACGTCAGCCCATACTTTTCAGGAAGTGTATCGTCCTGAAGAAAAATTTGTATTGCTGATGGCAGACCATCTTTACGAACCCGAGGTCTTTCAAGATGTCATCGCCGAGGCTGAACAGCTTGACGAGGGAGACGTGCTGTTGGCTGCGGACCGTAGAGTGAACGACGCGTATCGTCTGGAAGAAAGAACGAAAATTGTGGCGGACGGCGACGTGGCGCGACAGCTTGGGAAAGAGTTGGGTCAATTCGATGCTGTGGACTGTGGTCTGTTACTTTGCACTGGAGCGTTGCTTGAAGCCCTGTCCCAGGCCATCGACCAAGGGCGCTACACACTGACAGACGGAGTTAATATTTTGACCCGCGAAGGTCGTGTGAAACTGCTCTTTGTAGATCGGAACTGGGTGGATGTGGACGATCTGGAAAGTTGCCGGCGCGGCGAAAACATCTTGCTAAAATCGTTAATTCCAGAAAAAGACGGATTTGTGTCCAAACACCTTAACCGCAAAATCTCCCTCAGGATAACCCGTTGGCTTGCCCCGACTCGAGTAACGCCGAATCAGATCAGTTTCTTTTCCTTTCTCATTTGCCTTTTTTCTGCGTTGTGTTTCGGTTTAGGACATCCCTTCGCTGGCGGGATTCTAGCCCAGCTCGGCTGCATACTGGATGGTGTCGACGGAGAAATCGCCCGCCTAAATCACAAGAAGAGCTCCTACGGAGCCCTGTTCGATTCTATTTTGGAC
>Ga0139313_100015_pt1 | contig 11794 bp, 5 predicted proteins | sample In1P11_FD_99375 | JGI IMG/M metagenome (GOLD analysis project Ga0139313, IMG submission 99375) | reverse complement strand
AAAAATAAATAAATAAATAAATAGCTTACCGCATTATTATAATAGCCATCGGGGGGGGGGTAAACGCGTACAAGAGTCGAACTTGTATCTTTGTGTCCGTAGCACAACACTTTAACCATTAAGTTAACGCGCCTTTTTTTATGTATAGTAGAGATGGCTTTGCAACCCCCCCCCCATTTATTTTTTTGCGCGTAGCGTGAAAAAGGCTAAAAATTTTAGCGATAAAAATTTTTTTATTAGTCTTATTACACTAAACGTAAACACATTTAATTTCCCGTAATAGTACGCTTTTATTCCTATCCAAGACTCGAACTTGGACCCAGATATTAGAAGTATCCTGCTCTACCATTAAGCTAATAAGAGTTTTATTTCTTTACTTCCACCGAAGTAGGATCCAGCCAGCCTAAAAAAAACTAGAAAAATATTATGGCATTAATTTTGTACCACCGGTACAAAATTTTAGGATCTTTTTTTTTATTCTTTTTATTTTTTTTATTTACACTCCAGCATAGCAGGTTCAATCCACTTTGTGGCGCCGGGTACTATCGCTTGAAAATAAAAAAATATCTAAGACGAAAAGCTAGCCAGGAGAGAAAATCGAATTCTCATTCTTAATGCATGAAATTAACGTTCTAACCAATTGAACTATCCTGGCTATTATTTAGATTATTTACTTTAGCCCGGTCTAATTATTTTATAAGAAAATGCATTTTCTTATAAAATAATAATGACTTCGAGGATGTAATAATTAGAAAAATAAATTTTTAATTACTGGTAAGCGAAGGAGAGGAAATAGCTTAATAGTTATACCTTTTTTAGCAACGAAGTAGCCACCCCCCCCCATTTAAAAAAAGATATTTTTTTAATGGGGGGGGTGGCAACGAAGTAGACGAGAGACAAGTCTCTCTTCTGGCTAGTCCTTCGTCCAGGGTTACCAGGTAAAGGACCAGGGCACCTAGCTTTCGCTTGCATAAGCGAAAAGCAAGCTTTTCTTAATGCTAGGAAAGAAAAAAACTATGTAAAATATGTAATACTAATTACTGTATAATTTATGGGGTGGATACCCCGAGTTGAACAGGGAACTTGCTGTGCCACATACAGGTGTTCTACCTATTGAACTATATCCACCTATATATTGTTATATATATCAGCCATATTTATATTATGCGTTATTACGCTGTATAAAAATACAAAGGGCCAAGCTTATATTTAAGGGTTACGCAAGAGCAGATTACTTAAATAAGAATAGCATTTTTTATTATTGATTTCTGGTTTTTTTAGCGTTTTTTCCATTTTTTTTTCTCTGGCGTAGCCCCTTCGCGCTATTTCGTGGCTGAATAAGATATAACAATTCAGCTCTTCCTTTAAAGTAAATAAAAATCTAAATCTAATATTATGTTGGAGTGATTCGAACACTCAATAGTAAATACCAAAAATTTATGACTTACCGATTAGTCCACAACATATAGCTTTTTTTTTTAATTCATTTATGTAATAATGCGCATAATTATTTAATAAAAAGCGCGAAGCAGGAGGAATCTCACCTTCCTTATTTTTCTACTTAATTTTGCTAAAATTTTTAGGAGCATAAAGTCGATGACTTTATTCCAGCGGAGGGGGTACGCCAGATAAAAAAAATAATGGAGAAATCTCACGCGGAGCGAGCATTAAAAAAAAAGTTCTTTTTTTTAAAGCGTTAAATTTTTACAAATTAAGGTAAATCCGACTTGAACGGATAAAATTTAAAAATCAAATAGTCCTAAGCTATTCCTGTCTACCAATTCCAGCATTACCTTTTATTCCACTATTATATATCCGCTTCGCAGCAAAGCCGATTCCTTTAACATAGTGGAAGTCGTCATTATTTTTTTCTCCAATTTTTACCCCTGTCGCCCTCTGTGGTGGGGTTTTAAATTTTAATCTTCATTAAATATTTTATGCGTATTCTCCCCCCCCCCGGGGTTTTATTTATTATGTAAAAAATACATTTTTTAATAATAAAAATAAATTCTGCTAGAAAGAGTCGGGGTATAAATTATTATTTTGCCCAAGATAAGATTCGAACTTATAACCTAAGCATCTTCAGAGCTCCGCTCGGCCAATTGAGCTTCTCGGGCGTTTTTATTTTATTTTATTGTTCTTGTAATCAAGATAAGAATTTCTCCAGAGAAACTGATTCTATTACGATTGGCATAGAACTGTGTAAGATTCCACATATTTCACTACATTGTCCATAGAATAATCCTTCTCTGTTAATAAGAACAGAAACTTGATTTAATCTTCCAGGGTAAGCATCACATTTAATACCTAAAGCTGGACAAGCATATGAATGTATTACATCTCCAGATGAGATAATAAATCTAACATGTGTTAACTCAGGAAGGATAACTCTGTTATCAACTTCTAACATTCTTAATGCACCATCTTCTAAATCTGATTCAGGAACTAAGTATGAATCAAATTCTAATTCTTCATCATCTTCATTTAAGAAATCCGGGTATTGGTAGCTTCAGTATCATTGGTGACCTTCTACAAAAACTGTTAATGAAGGGTCAGTTACTTCATCCATTAAGTATAATAATTTAAAACTAGGAAATGCAATTAATATTAATATAAGTGCAGGAGTTATAGTTCAAATTAACTCTATTAATGTTCCGTGGTTAAGATATTTGTTACTAATAGGAGATCTGCTAGAAACATAATTTCTAATAATAGAAACTAATATTCAACTTACACCAAATAGTATAATAACTAAGTAAAACATAATATTGTCATGTAATTCTACAAGTGCTTCCATTTGAGGGCTAGCACTATCTTGGAAATAAACACCTCATGCTCTAGGTGCATCACAAATTAAAAAAAAGTTTGATAATAATGTATTCATAATATATAATATAAAAAGAGTTTAATATCTATAGTTTTATAGGGAAGATGAAAAATATTCATAGCTTTTCTTTTCGCATATAAATATATAAAACTTTAAGATCTTAGTCTTAAAAAGATCTAGATATATACCAATAAGAGAAAAATTAAGGAATTTAATGTTTGAGCCCTTAAGATGAATCGAACATCTATCAAAATATTAACAGTATCTCGCTCTACCGTTGAGCTATAAGGGCTAAGATGTATATCTTAAATATATTAGTGTTAGGGCATTAAAAAAAATATATTTTTTTTTTAGCGCGAAGCGAGCCATCCTTAATAAGAAAAACTAATGGTATTTTCGCTAGATAATAAAATCTCTCAGAGGAAAGGCATAATTTTTTTTTAATGCTTTTCTTAAGATAGGGCTTCGTCATTATTTTTTTTTTCTTAAATAAATGATAAAGACTTTATTTAATCCAGCCTTTTTTTTTCTAGAACGAACGAACGAACGAACGAACTAGCCACCCCCCCCCCTGGGGGGTGGCAACGAAGTAGGAGAAAAGAGATTCGAACTCTCAAAAGCATAAAGCTACTGAGTTTACAGCTCAGCCCGTCTTACCAACGATGGAATTCTCCTTTATTCTGCAAAGATAACCCGGTTAAAAAAAACCCCCGAGGTTTTAGTTTTAATGCCGGTTTATCTTTCTATTACATTACTAATGAATTTTATAAAAAGAATCATTAATAAAGTCTTCCACTTTGAGGATGACTTTATTTAAGACTTTGTTGCTTCCCTCACTCCCACTAGGGGAGTGAGGAAAACTTTTATTTTTTTTTTAACGCTTTGCGATTTTTATTTATTTTAACTTAAATCTTAGTTAATGTGGGAAAGTTTTTTTACTAGTATTATAAAGAATACTAGAAAAAAAAGGGGAAACCTGTATAGGCTCTATTTAATAAACTTTGTAATAAATCTGTATAGAACTGTGGTGTTAATCATGGGTATCTTGACACGGGTTTACCATAAACTAATTGTAGATACACCATGTGTAAGAATACAATTGTAGCTACCACAGAAATAAGAGATCCAAAACTACTTACTAAGTTTCATCCTGCAAAAGCGTCAGGGTAGTCACTTATTCTTCTAGGCATACCTTGTAATCCTAAAAAGGTTGCGAAATGAAAATTTAATTAATCTAGTTCTTTGTAGTAACTAAGCATATTACCTATATATCAATAAGTATAACGCGAATTAGGCCTTACTGGCATATCCTTTGTTTCGTAAGGGTTTACAAACGGCGAATTGAAAGCAAAATCACGCGCTGTGTTAAGACCCAAAGTACTAGTTGGCTGACTAGTAACCCCGTATAAGGGTTTACCCTTACTTAACAGAAAGCTGATTAAAGAATAGTTTTTATGCATATTTTCAAAGAGATCCACCCTGCAGCCTTTATTGCTTTTAGTTAATGAACGATATTGGTAATAATCACCTAGCAGATTATAAAAAAATGAATTTTTCTTTAAATGATTTTGGCATACCTTTTCCAGATCTGCATTTATCTCCTGTATAAGATTCTCTTTTTCAGAGATTGTAAGGCCGTCTGTAGTGTAAAATTTAGTTAGCGAAATAGATTTGTTTAAGAACTCCAGACGCTTAAAACTTAATATGTATTTTAATTGTACGTATAATGTGTTTTCTATTAATTCCTGGTACGCCTGATCTGAAGAAGTAAAGTCTTTAACTAAATAATTAAAGTCATTAGCGTTAGGATACAAAAATTTTACACTTGAGGAAGCGATTATAATTTTTTGTTGTCCTATTGTGAAAAGATCTCTAGTAGGTACTCCTCCAACTAATTTTATCTCCCTGTTTAGATTTAAACCAAACTTATTTTCACATAACAGCCTTTCTAACATGTCCCAGTGATATGTTAGTTGCCTCTTTTTAAAAACTTCAAAAAAATATTTTTCGTCGTCGGCTGAAGAATTAAAACTTTTTAAACCAGCGTTTAAGAAGTCTAGCTCGTGTTGATAATTTACAAATTCTTGATTCAGCTTTTCAATATCAAGAGGAAGGTGCTTAATTATGTTTAGGTAACTTTCCTCGTACATATAATAATCTAACCGCAGGGCTCTAGCTAAGCTAAACCGATTAAAATTATTTATTCTCAACCTGTTATGTTGAGCTACAAGGTTCTTTAATTGGAAATTGCTTAATCTGAAGGGTTCTAGCAGATTTATAGGACCGATACTGTTAAATATAATATAATCTTTATAGTTTAGGACAGCAGTATTATTTGATAATGTTCCACGTAAAAAGTCACAATAGTCCGATATGTCCATTTGCGACGGTCTCAATATACCGTTTAAGTGAGTAGAGGTTAAAACTTCATTAGGCAGGTCTCAATTATAGATTAACTTATTAAGTTTTTCGACTGAGCGTTCCATCGACCCCAAATTACGATGTTTAATTAAGTTAAAGTTATCTAATATAACTATTCTTTTTGCTATCCACTCTTTTGTGTTAGCATCACTGTCACAATAATGAAGGTTGTAACTTACAAAAAATAACCCCCCGATTAAAAGGTATTTAATTAATATTGCTAGCCCTATAAATATTACAAAATTTTTAAATCTAATGTGCTCTACTCATTCTGAAATTATAATTTTAGCCAAAGAATGTATATATTTGGTTTTTTTTTCCAAATTACTACAAATATAGGATGATATTGCAACCCTAACCAACACAATGTAAGGATATAACACAACATAAGCATACGCAAATTGTGTTATGCGGGATAAATTTAATGTATTAAAAAAGAATATTTTAAGACCTAATACAATGATAAAAGATGATACTAATTGAACGAAAATGATAAAAACCTCTTCTTTATTTAGACTTAATATGTACATAATTCTTTCATATAGGGTCTTTTTACTTGTTAGGTCTTTTTTTTCTATTAGCATAAGTGTTAACACTAGGTAATTTGAGATAGAGCAAGTAATAAACAAAGTATCTCATCTGGATAGACCAACGAATATTACTATTCCACTTAAAACGAACACAATTATTAAAGAATATTCTAATATTCTAAATTGACCTACCATTTTATTAGAAATTTTTGTTTTGTTATAGTTAAACTTACCAAATAATAAAAAAGATAAAGATGATATTTGGTTTAATAAAACTTTTCTAGGGTAGAAAGATGTTAAAGTTAATATTAAAGCGCTCAATATAAAGATAAAGATATTAAAGATTTGTGTGAACACTGTAACATGGAATAAACCTCCAAAGATACCAATTCCTTTATCTAAAGCTAAAAAGAATAGATTATTATAAGCTAAAAAGCTTGTATGGATTAAAGAAACCATTACTACTCTAGAGAATAATATGGACTTGTCTTTTCTTAAAGTAAGAGCATTTGAAATTAGTAATAAAGCTAAAAGAGAAATTAACATGTTTTTTTGGTTTGTTATAAATTTAAACCGAGCTAAAAAAAAATAAATATTATTTTTTTATTTAATGTGGGGGGGGGGGTGTTGTTAATTTTTATTAGTCCCGTGCAATTTCCACTACACGAACCGTATTTCGACTTAACACCAATCAGAGTCACGCATACGAAGATTGCTTGAAAAAATATCATCGCCTTATTGCGATGAGGTTAGATTAACAAGAAACCAAACTTATTGCACATACTCCTTTCAGCGCCTGACGAGTGGTTAGTACCTATCTGAGATTAAATTCACCGTGATGTGGTGATTCACGATTACTAGTAATTCCTTTTTCATGCAGCCGAGTTACAGGCTGCAATTCATTTTATATCCAATTTTAGAGATTAGCTCAAATTCGCATTTTCGCCTCTCTTTGTAAAGGCATATGTGGCACGTCTATAGCCCACAATATTAAGGTCATGATGACTTGTCTTGGTCCCTGTTATCACATCCAATATAGCGGTGAACTACTTTATAAAAAACAAATAAAGTAAGGGTTTACGTTAATTTAATGGATCTAACCAGAATCTCACGACATTAACTGAAGACAGCCGTGCAACACTTGTACAACGACCTTTGGTCGAAGTATTCAAATTGTGGTAAGGTTTTTCGAGGGTTATCGAATTAAATAACATACTTCACTACTGGTTTCAGAAACGGTCTAATGATTTCAGTTCCTGCGTTGCCACATTACTCTTGAGGTGGAATGCTTACACTTTCATTTATACACTTACATTCGCAAGTCTATAACATTCATAATTCTCTGCCTGGACTACTAGGGTATCTAATCCTATTCGCGACCCAAGCCTTCGTCCCTCAACGTCAGTTTTTTACATAAAGGTTTGCTTTTGCTCTTATCCGTCCTATTAGTATCAAAGAATTTCATCTCTACACCAATAGTACTAATATATTCCTCTCACATAAAACTCTAGTATATCTGTTCCCTTTTGGGGCTTGATATGCCGTCTAGGTACCCTTTAAACCTAATAAAGATGAATAACACTAGTCTTCCTCGTATTGCCGCGACTGCTGGCACGAGATTTGGTCAAGACATATAGATAGAAAATTGTCATTATCAGTATTCTATCTAGAACTTTATACGACGTAGTCGAAACGCATATGTAAGGCTAACCCTACATATACTTACATTCCTCCAAGTTGCTGGTTCAGCCGTTAGGCTATTGACCAATATTCCTCACTGCTGTACTATACGTATTGGGGTTTTTTCAGACCCAATGTGGTCGATCAACCTCTCAGTTTCGACTACGGGCTTAAGCTAGTTGAGCAATTACCTCAACTACTACTTACCCGAGAAAATTATAAACATCTTAAAGCGAAAATTTTTCTTTTAGTAACAAAAAATTGTTACCTTATAAGGGATTTTTCTCCTTACTCTAAGGCAGCTATAACTTCATTTACTCACCTGTACACCACTTCATAGGATTAGTCCTATGACGTTCGATTAGCATGTGTCAAGCATTTGGACAGCGTTCAATCAGAGCCATCATCAAACTCAATATTATCTGCTTCGCATTATTTTTTTAACGAAAAAAATATATAATAGTTTATCGTCCCCATAAAAAAAAAAAGATCTTTTTTTTATCCGGGGGGCAGGATAACCGCTTAAAAAAAACCAGAGGTTTTTTTAATGCCGGTTTATCTTTCTATTACATTACTAATGAATTTTATAACGCGGAGCGTGCAAATTAATTATTTTTTACAAATAATTAATTTTTTAGCACAAGGGTTATTTTTAGCCTGCAAGCGTTATCCCTCCGTGCGAACAAGGTGAAAAAAACCGAAAAAAAAAATATATATTTTTTTTTTAATGGTGATCATCGCAAAAAAATTATTCCTGGGCCGATTCCCTAATTAGTCTGCCACCATCAAGATGAGAATTATACCCGGGTTTAATTTAATTATTTTTTTATTTTAACTTAATTTTGTACCATCGATACAAAATTTTAGGAGGGTCTATTTTGCTCCAAATTTTAGGAGCGGTCGCGGAGCGGCATATTTTACTCTTTAAATTACGCAAAGCGAAAACCTAAAAATAGGCTTTACTCTAAAGCCTTATTCTTTTAATAAATGGTGCGAAAAAAAAATATTATTTCCTTTTTTTCTTTTTTTTCAAGGAAAAAAATCAGCAAAGCGCTACTTCGTTGCCACCCCCCCAGTTGGGGGGGAAGGCTAAGAAAAAAAAATCAGCAAAGCGCACGCAAAGCGCATGCGGTTAAATAAAGTCTTTATCATTTATTAATGCCTGCGCGGAGGGGCTACGCCAGAGAAAAAAAAAGTAAAAAGTGTTAATTAATTACTACTTATTCATCCTTTTAATCCAAAGGCTCCGTTACGTGTTTTAGAACTAATTTTTGTAAGTTGTATATTAGATCTAGTATTACCTCTTAACATGACAGTTGATAACCCTTTATAAGAAGAGTTTATGTTTTTTAAACTTCCTTTATATTTTAATTTAAATACAGATCTTGAGGCAGTTAAACGTCTAGATAATCTCCCTGCTGCTTCTAATCTCACACCATAAATATTTTTATGTTTAGTAGAATTTAAAATATTTTCTTGTAGGTTATTTTTAACCCGGAGCGCCTGTCTATTAATAGGAGAATTCTCCGTATTGGCTACCCCCCAACGAGGGAATATTTTGTATAATAGTTCATGTAATACATCTTTATCCTTTAACATAGAAATATATGAATTTAGGTTTAAAGTTAAAGATTCGTTTTTTAGCGCGCAAGCATTAAATTTTTCATTTATTTTAGCGCTAGGCAATCCATAGAATGATAATTTACTTAAAGATGGAAGTTTAACCAATTTCAAGGCTTTTTTAAGAACTCTTAATAATCTATTTTCCCTATTTTTTAATTTTATAGCAATAGATTCTGAAAAAATGTCACTATTTAAATGCAGATATTTTAAATTAACAAAATTAAATTCAACTTTTTTATGATATATTTTAGATATTATTTTTTTTAAACCTAGTATAAATCAGTTTTTTAATTTATTATTGTTAAGCGATAACATTTTTACATAATATAAGTATAATATTTCTTTTCTATAAGATTTATTTATAAAGTTTTTATAATACTTAGTTTCATAGTTTCTAAAATTTGTATTATTTCATTTAAGCGTTTTAAGAATGAAGTTTTTATTTTTTCTAGCTTTTTTTAAAATTCTTAAACCTTTTAATGAGATAGAGTTAATTTTTTTTAGCGTTAACGAAGGAGCATTAATAATTCTTTTCGCGCTCGCTTCCGCGCTAATTATTTTTTTAGCCTGGCCGCCGACTTCAAGGAGTCTGCTAGGCAGCAGAGCAGATAAAGTATTTTTATTTTTTAAAATGTTATAAAGATTTCTTAGTAAAAAATTTCTTTTTTTTAACGCAATGTCACTAGTTATTTCTTGGCCTAGGTACCCTGGTCTTTGACCTGGGTTCCCAGGACAAAGGGCTAGCTCAAAAGAATTTTTTTGATTAGCATTTATTATTTCACTCGCATTAGGGCTAATGTAGAATAATTTATGCAGATTTCTTAATTTATATAGGGCTCAGCCAGCAAAGGTGATAGTTTTTTTATGACTTTTTTTAACGGCAAAGCCGCTCCCTGCGTTCGCTTTTGCGCCAAAAGGTAATAAATTTTGGCTAGAACGTCTGCCTTCGGCTGATGTTCCACCCCCCAGAAGGACAGAACTAGCAAAAACGTTTTCAAAAGCAAATGAATTTTTTACTTTATCAAATAATTTATAGTAATTATTATTTATTCTTGTCTCCAGCTCTTCTTGTCCTGGTGCGAGACCAGACGCAAGTCTAGTACTGAAAAAACTCTGTTTTTTCAGCGCTAAAGAATAAAGAGAAAAATTAAGGGCTTCTTCTCCTTGTTCAACGCTATATAAACTACTATTTTCAGGAAGGAACGCCGCGTTGCCTAAAAGCGCCAGATTATTCTTTAGACTAGAATTAGTTTTAGCTATGTTAACATAGTTTAAAAAATAATTATTATTACTTGTAGTGTTAAGTTTGTTATTACTTAATAAAAAATAATATTTTTTTATTAGTGATTTATATTTATCTTTTAACGCCTTAACACCAGTATTTTTTTTGGCTATATTTAGCGCTAAAAGAAAGTTAGATAGATTTCTTTTGGTTAATTTAGTAAAATTTAGAATATAATTTGTTTTATTATCTCTATCATTACGCTGGGCTAGACGACCCCGTGAAGAATTTTTAAATCTTTTACTTGAAAAAAGAGATGAACCTTTATTTTTAACGCTAGGGGCAGAATTTAAAAGTATAATACTAAATTTTTTTCTCCCATTAGCATTTGTTATTGTACTTTTATTTAAACTGGAACTTGAATTACCTTTAACTAACCCAGTTCCTTTATGTTTTTTATTAAAAACAAAAGGTCTAGTACCGGCACGGTTTGTTTTCGACTGGTCAATGGCAAAAGGCAAGCTTTTCTTTTGAAATGTCCCTGGCCTTGCATCCCTGGTATTTGGACGAACGGTGCTAGATAATTTTTGACTTTTTTCTGCAATTTTAAATATAAATGTTTTATACAAATTTTTTAATTTGTATATGAAAAATTTTTTATTTTTATTGTATAGATATACAGTAATTATAACTTTGTTGTTAGTATGTTTCATTTCTGCTCGACTTACCAATATTCTATTTAAAGATAATCTTTTAAATCTAACTTGTACACGACTAGATTTTTTATTATTAGATAATGGATTTAAATTAAAATAACTTTTAATTAGTTTATTTACGGTATTGTCAACGATTGGTAATGTTTTAGTAAAATTCTTATTATAAGAATAGATGCTATTGAATCATTCTTTACTAGCAGGTGGATAATGTCTAGTTTCACCTATATTGTTATTATTGTGTAGGTCAGAAATATCTGTAGACTTAAAAAACTCTAATTCTGATTTAGCTATATTAGTTTGGGATTTTTTTAAAAATAAATTTAACATAATTATTATTATGTTTAAGAAATATTTGGTTCAGTTAAATATGTAATTGTAATTAGATTAAAGTTTGATTAATATTTTAAAGAAAATTTGGTCTTATTTTTCTCCCCCTCCCCCAGAGGGAAAGGTAATTTCTCAAACCACAGTAGGAGACTAAATAAACACCGTTTAATTTTTTAGGCCGTAGCCACGCCATCAATGAAAGAAAAAGCTCCTTAAAATTATCGCGGTGTTAGTAAGGTGTCTTTGACTTACTAATAAGGCATATTATAACGGTTTAATAGCCATAGAAATATAGAAAAATTCTTTTTTTTAACTTAATTTTGCTGCTCTGCTGCCTAGCCATTAAAATTTTATTTTTCTAAATTTTTTCATCCTTGAAGTCATTATTATTTTATAAGAAAATGCATTTTCTTATAAAATAATTAGGCAAGGCGTTAAAAAATATATT
>Ga0139313_100040_pt1 | contig 11956 bp, 5 predicted proteins | sample In1P11_FD_99375 | JGI IMG/M metagenome (GOLD analysis project Ga0139313, IMG submission 99375) | reverse complement strand
TGTGGGGCGGTGTGCCTGAAGACTGCATCCCTAGAGATATGGATGGAGACTTGCATCTACAGCCTATTGGTTCCTAGTGCCTGTATCTAGGGCTAGGGCCATGGGGATTCTTAGCTGGAGTTTCATGGTTAGGTAGGTCTTTCAGTGGAGCTCAGCTGACTTGATCCCTAGTTACGAGATCCGTAGTTGAGATGTTCTACCTTTTGGGCTGCTGATTGGAGTGACTGATGAGGGCCTTCGTAGGTAGGTGCAGTTGGGTATCCATATCCCTCTATGAACCTCTAGTGCCGGTGAATTATGGATTCATAGTGCGATCGGAGCTTAGCGTGAATAAGTAAGGAAGTAGGGTTGTCGAAATGACTCATTAATAGTGGGATCGGTAACCCGTCTTATGCGCTACCTTGGCCGACATAGGCATATTCATTTACCAGTATATGACGCTTTTTGCTCCCCACCATTGTATCTCGTCTGTCGGCTAAGCCCTAAGTATCTAAGTATATCCCCTTATCTCTCTTCTATGGTGGAATCCATGTTGATTCGGTTCAGGCGACTTGTTTGAGGAAGGAGTAGCATAAAGGAGTGGTAAGTGATTCAAGCCTGAATGTATTGGATAGAGCTAGCATTCGATAGCCGTGCGATAGTCCCCCCCCCAAAAAACCCAAAAGATGTGGGAAAATAGCTTGGAACTTCCTAATGAAATGGGTATGGAATTATCGGTAAGATGGGTAGGGAGTAAAAGTAGGCGGTTCTCGAAAGAACTTATCAGGATGTCGCAACTACCGCTTTCTCTCCTCTGCCTCGAGGCGGTCTTCCTCTCAATAGAGAGAATTGGGTAAGCAACTATCCTTCCACCCGTCTATTGGTTAAGGCTAAATTCCAAGTATTCAACATGTTTATATCCCTCCATTCTTAGTTCGGGAGCGGAAGCACATTCTATCCAACTTTCCTAGTGAACGTCGAGTTAGGAGAAGGGTTTAAGGGATTGATAGGTCAATTCCCAGAGGTCTTAATAAGGCTCATCAATATAGTTATAGTGGTGGGTTCTATTCTAGTCTCCGTCTATCGGCGAAAGAAACCAATAAAGTGGGCCGGAGTTATAGGTGGTTCTATTCCCTCCCATGGGTGTGGGTCTATGATTCCCCGCATATTCCTCGACTCTACTCGGTCCAGTAACCAATTACTACTACGTGGACGAAGCCCGGGAGTATAGGGAAATTGGTACCCTCTATCCTATGTTCTAAGTGCGGGCAAATGATGGTAAGGTAGCTGCGGTATTGGTGGCCCAAGCTTCCGTAACCTCCCAGGTGCGGAAGGAGCCGCAGTTCACAAATAAAGGGGGGTGGTTCAGGTGGTTAGCGAATATGACGGTTGAGCGTGGAATGGGAGCAAAGGGCAGCTTCCTTCGGACCCTTCCTTTCACTCGGGGCAGGCAGGACTAACTAGTTTGGGTGGGCAAGGGCGTATAGCAACGAGCGGAGGATACAGAGTCATACCCCCCCCCCCAACAAATCGCTGTTTCTATACCTCGTGAGTGGGCCATGGAACGAATACAAATTGCCTTTAAAGGTAAGGTCACTTTCCCGAGGGGCACTGCGATCGATAACTAAATTCATTTGCTAATTTCCTTCCTTTGTCTGGGGCCTGGGCGCCTGCCTTCATCCAGTAGTATGAAGAAATCACATATCTAAAGGCTAATCCGATCCGATCTAAACCGGTTCGGCTTTGTTATAAGTAAGATACCTGAATCCACCCACTAAGCTAAATGACCTGGCACAAAGGGAAGTAAGGTTATAAAGAAGAGTCCTGGATATTTGAAAAAAGGTGAGGTGGAGGATCGAAGAGGCGAAGATATAACAAAAGAGAAGGAGCGGAGCCAAGAATATTCCACTGAAGATGAGGTATGGGTCTGTCTAAAGAATCGACTCCTAAATAGAAGGCGGGGTCTGAATCATAGCAATAATCAAGTTCCGAGTCAAAGTTCCCGTGGCATATTCAACTCAAGGTTCGGTGCGCAGCGAATAGCTCTAAGAATAAGGTGATTCAGAATAGTGCCTGCCATCCCATATCCGGTCCTTATAAGAGGGGGGAATAGTTGTACCTCCTAAGCGCTTCATTCAGTAAGTGGAGGGCTACGTGGTATAGGGCTCACGGGTCTAGTTCTATCTATAGGTGGGTAGGTCTAGTCATTCCTTGCAGTAGGCTCTTAATTGAAGAAGAGTATAATAGGCTCGGCCGGACCCCAATAGGGTAATAGGTGGTACCCAAATTCATAGGGCAAGGCAGTAAGTGAAGTAAAGGGACGGAGTCACTCACTATTCATATGGTTAGGGTTCATAGCAGTCCCGACTCACTAAGTGCATTCATTCATCAAGTGAAGGCTACAGGTATAGTTCTTGGAGGTGGGTAAAGAGTGAGTAAACCAAAGTAAGGTAAGGGATATTCATAGTGCCGTACCCTACTGATATTCCTCCTCTCCTTTTAAGGCTGAATGACTGGGTTGGTCAGGGACTCCTCCATCGTTCTAGGGTGAAGGCAGTAAGAGAAGGGTTCAGCTCCTTGCTTAACACGGTAACTGAGCTCTCCTTCTCCCGCCTCTCCCTCCTTTCCTCTGGCCTGCCCCCTCTTCCTCGCCTATGAGAAATGAGCAGACAAGCGGGTAAACCTTGCCCCCGGAGGGACAAGCGGCTTCGCACCTTCAATTGACTTATTGGGTGGGGGGGCATCGGAATGAGTGAGTGACTTCGTCGATGGCGGCCTTAACAGTCGAGCCTGCTTGCGCATCCTTATCAGTCGAGTCACTAACGTACCTGGGCATGGTGGTAGTTAGTTATATATGAGCATGTGGTAGTTGCGGCTTCATAAAATAGAGATTCAGATCGTAATGACATATATAATGAGAGTGATTTCCTAGCTAGAGGCAGCCTTGAGCAATATATAAACCCCCCAAAGAAAGACCAGTCATTCATTCGAAGGTCCGGAGGGCTTGCGCTTCTGAGGGCAAGGAAGATAAGTGCTACCTTATTCCCTTTCTCTTTCCTTTTACAAAGTGAAAAGATTTCTATCATATGAATCTTTATTAGCCAACTTCTGTGTCCGAAGATAGGTAAGGATGTCTCTGTGCCATGGGTCTTTAGCAGTGAAAATGAAGAGATATTTGTCTGGGAATTGATCATTAAGTGGGGGGGCTAGCTCGATCAGTGGGAAGGTCTGTGATGAGCTCGGTGAGATCCATGGCCTTCTTGCTTTTGGGGGTTACAAACTCAAGATCGAATTCCTAGAGGATCATGACCCATCGTGCGAACTTACCGTTGATAAGTCGTCGGCCTAGTATGTACTGCATCGGGTTTGAGTTTTCCATTCATGTGGTTTTGCAAAGCAAAATGTAGTATCAAAGTTTCTGGACTGACAGTCTAAGCCAAGGCCAACTTCTCGTCATGGCTGTAATTCATTGGTGGTCCTGTCAAGGTCTTACTAATGTCATAAATTATGTGCTCTTGGTGATCTTCTCCCTATTGGACTAACATGTCTGCAACGACATAAATGGATGCTGAAATATATAGGATTAAGTCACGGTTGAAGTTGGGTAGGGAGATGAGGGGGGTGGATGTAAACACTTTCTTAAGTGTATCGAAAGACTGTTGCGCTTGATCATCCCATTGGAAGATAATGTCCTTCCGTAAAAGAAGTAATAACCCGTGTGCTTCAGTAGCGTAATCTTGGATGAACCGATAGAGAAAGTTGGCTTTCCCTTGGGGATGCTTTGCAGCTGGCGCCGGTTCATAGGAGGGGGCAGCTCGAGGATGGCTTTCACTTTAAGTGGATCGACGGTGATCCCCTTCTAAGAGATGATGAATCCAAGTAGGCACCTAGCCGTGATGCAGAAGACGCACTTGAGTGGATTCAAGCAGATATTGTCTTTCCAACAGCGTAAAAAGATGGTGCAGAGATCTTGTCAATGGTCTGTGCATTTTTGGGACTTGGCCGTGAGGTCGTCAAGGTAGGTCAGGATGATCCTAGTCAGATTGTGGAACACATAGGACATAGCACGCTGGAAGGTAGTGACCACATTTTTCAAACCGAATGGCATCACACGGTAGGCAAAGGTGCCCCATGGTGTCATGAAGGCAGTTTTATATTGGTCCCGTTGGCGGATTCAGATCTTATGATAACCGGAAAACCCATCCATGAAAGACATGACTTCATGACCGACGCAAGCATCGACAACTTGATCGATGAAAGGAGTAGGGAAGTTGTCTTTGAGACATGCTTGGTTGAGATCCTTGAAGTCGGTGCATACCCGAATGGTACCATGCTTTTTGTTAACAGGGACCGGGTTAGATACCCATGATGTGTATGTGATGGGATATATAAACCTAGCTTGGCGGAGTTTCTCAATTTCAGCTTTGATAGTTGGGGCTTTATAGGGGTGTAAAGGTAATTGCTTCTGTATTACTAGAGAGGCATCAGGCCATGTGTCGATATGATGTTCGACAATAGAGGGGTCTAATCTTGGCATCTTGGAGTATGTCCAAGCAAAGACATCGCGGAATTGTTGGAAGAACATTGTGTAATCGGTAACCTCTTTTCAGATTGGCTCTTGGGTGGCGGAAGGGGGTCCATTCCTGTCCGGGGCAAACGTTGACAATTGGGGGTATCATATAGATCGGGGGGATAACTCTCCTCAGCTAGAGCAAGCATAGCAAATAGCATATATAAATGTGCATAATCGTTGGAATAGTAAGTTCGGCGCTGACTCAGCGAGAAAGAACCCGCTGGGCATGTAGAATAAATAGAAAGGTGGCCCTTGCAGAGATTAAGCGTTACACAAGATATTGGGAAGCGACCATCTGGAGCTAGTGTATTTCCAGCATGTAGCTGTCCAAGGATGGAATGAAATGAAGCAAGCAGTAGGTAAGGACGATACGGTTTTGAACATTTGCTTAAGCTTCCTTGTTCAGTCTTTATTCACTTGAGTGCGAACATTTGTGAGCATAGTGTAAGGCATAAGATAAGGTAAGACCTGGTTGCACCCACCTACGACACTAGTCGCCAGATAGAGGGACCCTTTACAAAGGCTTAATGGATTGAGGAAAAAGCCTTACTTAATGGATATTTAGTTGCTTCACAGGTTTTGAGTGATCACGTAGACTTTCACCAATCCTCATTTGAAGGGATGACGTTGACCTTTCTGTCACCAACATGTTTCATAGTCGAGGTGAGGAATATCTCTTTCTGAATTATTAATGAACTGACTTCGTGATAATCTATACCGAGTAGATTAGGTTGGAAGAACCCGTAAGGCAGAGGACCTTAGGGCGAGACCAAGTAGGGCGGACTACTCTGGTAAGGAAGACTCTAAGGCAGACATTTAGGTGAGGGAGGGCAGGACCTTTGAAGACAGACTTAGGTCAGGCAGGCTCTGATCAGGTTAGGTTAAGGTAAGGTAAGCTTAGGCGAGAGATATATTCGAGTGGGGACACCGGAACATAATAGAGAATATTGTCATGAACAGCTAGTATTGGCCTAACTGCTTTCGTCAAAGGTGAGTAGCTGGTACCGACCTAACAGTTTTCGTTCAAGGTGAGTAGCCGTAAGTGTAAGAAGAGTGTAAGAAGGTAAAGACTCAATCACCTATTCTTTGTCAAACCTACCTTCCCTTCATAAGGTAAGAAGGTAAAGACCCATTTGTTACCCTGCCCTACTTTTTGTCATAAGCGTACGTAATAGAAGAACCCGCGGTAACCTCAATGGCTGCTGGTTAACTGGTCAGTTGCTGCTATAATAGCTATAAGAAGACATGGTCAGATGAGTATTGTTACTGTACGTATCTATTTTGATTGGTAGGGGTTGCGTGATGAGACATCGGGATAAGAGAACTTTCCCTTTGTGATAAAGCCGCTTGATAAGATAGCTTTGGGATACAGGTTCGTGAGAATAAAAGAGCTTCGGGTCAGAGAAATTGGTTGGGGTAAAGTAACACCTACTTTCTGATTGACTGAAGAGCGCATCCCCAGAGTAGGCATTCTCAAAAGGAGGAAGGTAGGGAAAGTTAGTTCTTAAATAATCCAGCGTTTGCATGCGCGCACCAACCCACCCACATTGAGACAATATGGGTATTCTACCCCACTCACTTCCATTCATTGTAGCATCTGAAGTTAATAGCACTAATGTTCTCAGTGCTTACCCCTTTGAAATCTCTGATCTTAAGACATTCCAAAGGAGGAATTTCGCTTCGCCCCTTAGCGAGCTGTCCAACTAGCATTATTCGAGTAAGTGAAAACAGTCAGTGCTTCCAATCAGGGTGGTGGGAGGTGTAATTAAGGAAGCACTGTAACCTTCCCTGCTGGGGTTGTGAAAAGAGGTAAGGAGTCAAGGCAGCGGTACAGCGAATAATAAGGTCTTTCAAGCCGAAAGAACATATCTAAAGCAATATACACAGTTGAGGTTGTCAAGAAGATCCCAATATGAAAAGGCATAAAGTAGAGGGCTGGCACCAGGTTTGGTAGGTCCGTCGAAACCTAAAAACCTCCCAAATGCATGCATGTAGATAAAGAAAACACCTTTTTTTGAGCTCGCTTTTTAGAGAAAAAAATAGCCTCGTCCCCTGAATGCTAAGTAATTCAATCATTTGCCCGACCTAAAAAGAAGTATCTAAAGGTCCCGGAGGGGCTTGCGCTTCTGAGGGCAAGGAGAAGTACGAGTTACTAAGTGTGTGCACCTAGGGGACAAGGGTTGAAACGGTTTACCTCGGTAAGTCATTACGTTTCTAAAACATAGGAAGCACGCATCACTAATTGACACACTTCCTTCTCCTCGTAGTAAAGACCCCCAAAAAGACTTATACATCTTCATTTCCATCAATGCAAAACTAAAAGAACAGTGAGTATTGAATAGGCCGGCCAGATGGATTTGTTGCTTAACAGAAAGGAGCATGCACTTTATTACTTTCACCAGCACTAGTTGAAGCAGATCGACCAAAGCAGAACTCAGACACTAGCAGCCCCAGATCGGCATTATAGGACAAGACATTCTCATCTATTCCCACCCAACACTTTCCCAAAGAAAATGGAATGGAGGTTTTCTGGTTGCCTTTTGCCTATCACCAGAAGCCTAAACAAGTCCAACAGATGCCTTTAGACGGAAGCCAGTCGATATCAGACATGCTTGACTTACGTTGATTCAGCGTTGAGCTGAGAGAGTCCAATCGATGTTGAATGATTAGGATTCGCGGTTTAGTTATGCCAACCGGGATTAGTCTTCAGCCAGTCAGTGCTAGCTGATCAGGGCAGCTCTAGTCAGTCATTGCTGTTATTAACTCTTCTCAGTGCCAGAAATAAGTCTATTCTTGGGAAGCTCTACTCAGTCAGTGCAACTCTCTTTTCATTGTTACAAGGTCATTGCCTCAAGGCGTCGATCATAGTTGAAAGCCAGTACCGATAAGGAGGTGTCATTTACTAGAGCTGCCAATCATAGCCAGTCTCATAGCTGCAGTGCAAGCACCTGACATAGCCAACAGAGCAATAGATCATAGCCGATTGCCAATCATAGCCAGTCTCATAGCCAGGAGGTCATAGCCAGAAGGTCTAGGACCATGTTTACATTAAGCCCAGTGTTTCCTAACTGCCGATTGAAAAGAACATGACATGACATGGCAAGGCACAGGTCCACCCATGTTACCAACAGCCGTGAACCAATAGCCCCACCCAACGGCGCACAGTGAAAGAAACGAAAGTCCACAGTTACCATCACACCTGCAGTTCACCGAAAGCCCACCAGTGGAGCCCGCTGATCGATTGCTGCTTGCCCGTTTAGATATTGCTTACTTACGCTAAACAAACCTAGGGAGGTGATTGAAACTGATAGGACCATGTTCCCAACATCGCACAGTTAGTCTGGAAAGACCAGTTAGTCTAGAAAAACCAGTTCACCCGTCCACGCACACACCCATCCCAGAGTGACACTGTTTTACCGAAAGCAGACCTACAAAAACCATATCGCCAAGTAAGTTAGTTCTACACGAACCATACCACCATAACGAATATACAACGAGTTTTGTTATATACGTTGATTCACAATTTGAGGATCATACGCAAAATACAGTGGCTACACAAACCATTCACCATAAGCCTAGAACACCAAGCCCACCTGGGACTACTCGAGCCACCACACCAAGTTCTTGGGACGTTCACCGAAAGCCCAAACCTACCCGCCTTCTCTCTTTGATCTTTATGCTCGCCTGCTGATACCTTTTACCTTTGACTCTCTTACTTGAACTGCCCGTATATCTCTTGCTAGCCCTCTCAATATGAAGAATGTGCCACCGTTTGCTTGCTGACTAGACATGTGGATAGAACTCACTAGAATGGCACCCATAACACCAATAGAAACCATTGCAGCCACCAGGAGAGATTGAGAGCCCAGTCGCCACCCGCGAGAAACTATGATTGCCCCCAAGTTGACATCGAATGAGACACGACGTGCACTGAAAGCACGAAGTTCTCGAATCAATCTGTTCTCATTCACACCCAGTGGAACCTGATGCTGCTTTTCATCTAAAGCTGTGGAACCTACCTGCTGCTGCTGTGATCGATCTATCCGCCTGCCTTCAAACTTATCGAGGAGAGATCTTGCTCCCTGGAGATGAAAGAATAACTTGATTTGATGGATGGATGAGAAGGCTTTGAGAGTCCTGGAATAAGGTTATTGGGTCTATATCCAACTGCGAATAAGACTTTGCGCTACAAGAATATGTAAAGGGCCTATCCTCTTCGGTGATAAGTCCTTCTTCAAAGTGAGAGGCTTTGAGGCCGCGAAAACCCTGAAGCGCAAGCACTAGTGATTGCCAAATACGCACTCGTCCAAAGACAAGAGTAAGCAACCAACCCACTTCAACCTTGACCATGGAACCTACTCACTCAGCCACCAGACATTCACATGTAATTCACTCTATGCGGGCATTCAGTAGATGATTCAATATCCAGATCCCGTACACGGGCAGGGATTAGGGAAAAACATCGAATTCCAGTTGATTTAAGCCATGTACTAATAGAGACTCTAATAGGCCAGCTATTGACTAATGGCTAACTAATAGGACCAGGGAAGAAAGGAAGGGGCAGTGGTCAGGCTAGATAGAAAAGACTACCTGCTATCCACTGAGGTAACCTCGCATACAGGCAATTGACCACGGCGGACCTGTACATAAGCATGTACTAGCACGCTCCAGGAGTTAACTCAGCCAATCGACTACGGTTAAGGTGGGTTCATACATTGGCATTCAGCCACGGTGGAGATGCAAGGGCACTATGTATACTCGTCCATCGGGGGTAGGGGCTAGAGGCGGATTATAGTAGGTAAGGGCCAGTAGCGAACCTATTGCATTGCAAGTGCGTCACAAGCGCCAGAGGTGCACTCAATCCAAGGGCTAGCGCTGGCAACAAACCTACCCTAAGAGCGCATCCATTCGGCCCACTAGTCACTCAGACGGAACAGACGGAATCCTAGGAGCGTATACACTAGAGAAGCCAGAAATACCCAACGTAGGCAGGAGCACATCCTATCACACACTCCCTTGCCCTAGGAAGCGCAAGCCCCTCCGGGACCTTGCCTTTCTTTCACTTGCCAGACATAGACCTGGAGCCAGAGAACTGGAATCACCTAGTAGGTCAGCCATGGAGAGCCTTAGAAGCCACGGATGGATCGTTGGATCGTGGAATGCCAGTGGGAATTTGAATTGGTTCATGAGCCCTACCTTGTAGAAACCCCAATAGAACTACCTGCCATATGCCTCAGAGAGTACATGAGTCCCAACCCTTACCCTTATATTTATACTGCTGGAAACCTAGGACCATGGAGGAACTTTACAACCCTTTCTTCAAACCAGGAAAGGAAGATCAGTAGGGGACAGGATTAGAAGACCTTGTAAACCTGCTACCTGCAATCACTATATATTCACAGGCCAATAATTCACAGGCCCTAGAACTTTAGGTCTTCCAGGGAATGCTATTAGACCTTCCCTTGTTCATACAATACACCTGCCAGAAATCAAGAGGATATTCTCTGTACCAGCCCTATACCATTAGGGATTACAAATAGGAGGCACTGCTATAAGAACTTACCTCTTTATACCTGAATCCTAGGAGCATACAGTACACACTAGAGATGCTAGGAAGACCCAAGTAGCCAGGAGCACATCATGCTATGACGGACGACCACACTCCCTTGCCCTAGGAAGCGCAAGCCCCTCCGGGACCTTGCCTTACTCTTTCTTTCACTTGCCAGAACTTAGAGACCTGGAGCTAGAGACCTGGAATGCACCAGTGTAAGTGAGTCAATCATCATGAGAAGACCTTTGAAAGCCCCCGGAGGATGCATGCATGGATGTATGGATGGAATTAAGTCATCACCTGAAAGGCATTCAATCATCAAGTTGCCCACTTACAAAAGCAAGTTCGGGAACTATGAAATAGGCCTACTCACCCAGAAAACACCATCTTCTCTCATTCAAATACGCGGTTGGACAAGCTTTTGGGAGGGATCGACCGAACCCACCTGGGTGCCTTAATACGGAGCCCACAATAACACATTTTTGACAGGCAGGCTGATCGGATCGGGCGGGCCTTGACAGCGGGCTTTTGAATTGACTCTTATTACGTATATAATATGACCACACTTTAGCTTGCCACTACTTACCGTCTTTCACGGCCCAACCGCCGCGTTAGGCTATTTCTATTTGGAGGGAGAAAATATAGAAAACCTATAGATGTGCCGGATCGGAGGACCCGGTAGGGGGCTCGACTAAAGGGAGAGGAATTACTTTCAGTTTGAACTACAGCAGTCTTTACCTTTGTTGTTGGGTGGAACAGCCTTCTTGGGTGGGATTGAATTCTCGACAGCCAGAATAAGCAGCTTATATCGTTTCACTGCCTGGATAAGTATATACAGCCACTTCAGAGACACGCAGCTGGATGGAGACCTTCTGTCGTAACTAACCTTCTTATCTTGATACCCATGCTTTCACTATCGCTGGATTACTGAATAGCGGTCATTAGCCAAGGAACCAAGTTGCATGCTCGGGGGGATTATGGTCCCGAAAAGGAAGAGGGAGGGGAGGGAAAACCTTTCTCGTTTTACAACTGCTGGATATCTCACTTATGGGTCATCAGAAAGCCTTGTTGGATGGTGGGTGGACAAGCTTAGTACTGATAGGATATTATCCCAGACAAGGATCTCTTTGCGCACTTGCCCTTAGGTAGCAATCTTAGGGAGATACCACTAGAGAACCAGAGAACCGGAGGGAGAACCGGGATTGGAATTTTATGGCATGTGCTTTGAAAGAAACCACCTTACCCTTGAAACTTTATTGACTGCCGAAACACTAGCAGGACATGGAGGGGAGGGAGTCATGTTCAACCTCTTATGAAGCCAGCAAAGAATAGAAGTAAGTTTCCTTCCTGTGCTGGGGCTCACCCAAGAATCTATATCGGGGACTCACCCAAGAACTCTTCAGTGGGGCACGAACTCTTCACACGAATTCTTCAATTGTCATACTTAGTGATTTCTCTCATATTCTTTACTGAAGAGTATCCTTATTATATCCCCTATATATATATTTTGATCAGTGTCTTAGCTACGATAGAGCCACGAATTTGCCATTTATGGGTTCCCGGCCCCATTAGAGATTGCTTGATTACATGGTAAGTAATGGCGGTAAATTACATTCCCTATTTCTTAGTTGGGGATAAATTGATTAGATATAGAGTCAATAGTTTCCTTCCTTTGGTGCTTCCTTTCCTTCCTTATTCCTTCCCTCGGTTGGAGAGAGAGTAAATATGCGCTATTCCTGATCGATTATGTAGATCGATTATTTATTTCTCTAAATACTGCTTTACGTAACTGCTTTAGGGCAACCAACTAATGTAACTTATTCACGTAACTGCTTAACGTCATCATACTTATA
>Ga0139313_100054_pt1 | contig 12240 bp, 11 predicted proteins | sample In1P11_FD_99375 | JGI IMG/M metagenome (GOLD analysis project Ga0139313, IMG submission 99375) | reverse complement strand
GTCCAGGCATGGCTGGATTGTTGATCGTGTGCAAGTGTCAGGGAAAGGTGCCCCCCCCATCGTAGCCATCGCAGTCCAGATGGAGAGTGTCATGATCAACATCCCAATTAGTCCAAACCCCAGAAGAGATATGTAGTGTGACGGCCGTGTTGTATGTCTCGAGTGCGGTGAAGGCTCGGGCAAGCAATTCAGTTGCTTTTCCGGATGTGTCGAGTTCGTGTTCTCGAACAGATCTGCTCAAGCAGCGCTGTAATGTAAGCTTTGAAGTTACGACCTGCTCCTGAGTTCTACTATCGTTGGCCAGCAGACCTGCGACCTTGCTCGCCACTTCTGCGATGTATCCTGGATGTATACGGCCAGAAGTAATGTGAATTCTACGGATAGATGGCCCGAATGATGGATGCTCACAAATAGCTATCAATCGGTCAAGACTGCGACGAGTCATCAGCGACGAGATTGATTCCATGTAATATCTCGAAAAGCTTCTGGTTGCCAAGCTCGATACTCTTTTGTTGACGAGTCGGAGCGCCATCAATCCAGCTTTGGTTGTGTAGTCGCATATCCTTGCGATCAATTCGCTAGGTAATGTCTCGATTGACATGTACAAAGCCATTTTCGATGACTTAGACGTTGGACAGCGATAAAAAGATAGAGTAGTTTGACATTGATGTTCGACAACTAGAGGAGGAAGAACAATTCAGAGCTTGGCATGCTGTTGCCCCACCAACCGTTCCGCAGGTAATTACATCTCTTATAGGCTTGCAGCTTCCTCCCTTGTAGGAATTATGGAGTTGCTAACAAGAATGTCGCCAGCAAAACAAGCTTCAACCCTTGTCAGTGTAGAGCTATCATTGCGGTCGCGCAAGATATGCTAAACGACAGAAGCCGATATACAAGCACGGAAGGACGTTAAAAACCAGACGGATTTTATGTCAGAGACCTGATCAACTTTCCTACAAAGACTGAGAAGTCATCAGACGCAAAAAGACATGATGGCATTGTTTAAAAGAGGTCGTGAAATCAATGAGTCAGAAGATTGGATATAACGGTGGTATCAAGTTTACTAGGTGTTTAAATGTGAATGTCACCCTTCTCGTCGTAGAAGATTTCTCTCGCCTTGACGCAACGCAAGTGATTCTTTCCGCCCGACAATGACGAGTCGTGGTAGAAGAGGTACCATCTTCCCTCAAACTCAACAATGGAGTGATGGGTAGTCCAGCCAACTACAGGCTCCAAGATGGTGCCACGTTGGGTGAAAGGACCATACGGACTGTCACCAACAGCATATGCCAAAAGATGTGAATCGCCGGTCGAGTAGGAGAAGTAGTACTTGTCCTGGTACTTGTGCATCCATGCTGCCTCGAAGAATCTCCTCTTGTGGTCGTCGGCCTGAATGGGCTTGCCAGCTTCATCCACAATCAAAGCCTCACGGGGCGTCTCGACAAACTCGAGCATGTCGTCGGTCATCTTGGCGACACGAGGGCCTTGAGCTGCAACGCCCTCGCCAGTAAGCTCTTGTGGACCGCTCCATGCGGCGTCAAAGTGACCCTCCTTTTGCCAGCACTGTAATTGACCACCCCAAAGACCACCAAAGTAGAGGTAGGCTGAGCCGTCCGTGTCGACGAAGCAAGCAGGATCGATACTGTAGCTGCCCTTGATGTAGTTTTGTTGAGGAGCGAAGGGGCCTTCAGGCTTGTCGGAGACGGCGACACCGCAACGGAAGATGCCCTCCTTGTCGCGAGCAGGGAAGTACAGGTAGTATTTGCCGTCTTTTGTAGCGGCATCGGGTGCCCACAATTGCTTCGAGACCCATGGGACATCCTCTTGCTTGAGAACTACGCCGTGGTCTGTTACAGGGCCGCTGAGAGAGTCTAGCGAAAAGACGTGATAGTCGTTCATGTCATATTGGTCGCCATTGTCGTTGTCTTGGATATCCGTCTCGCGGTCGTGCGACGGGTAGATGTAGATTTTGCCGTTAAAGGCATGGGCCGACGGATCAGCGGTATAGAGGTGAGTGATGAGGGGCTGCTTATCGGACATGACGCAGACAGTGTGATGTGGGATAGAATCAGGATAGACGAGCTTCAAGACCTACCGGCAGCTACATGGGAGTGTTTATAAAGCGGCAAGGATGAAGAGTATTCTCCATGGTCTTTAGCCTGGCCGCTCTGCCTGTACTGTACAGCCTGTGCCATGGACGCGGCTCCGGAACTCTTGATTATTGTCTGCCATGGGCATTGCAAGGAAAGGCGTAGTTTAGCCTAAAGTGGGTCGTCGTGGGAGAGGAAGGTGGAGGGAGGGGTTGGTGGGGCTCCCGTCTCTTCTTGGCGCCTTCCACAATTGCGAGCGCTCGACGACTGCTTCCTTTCTCAGATCCTCAGACAACAGACATTATGCACGATTTCCAATGCTGGAGTCTTTGAGCACGGTGCGCAGGAGAGGAATTCTAATATCTTGACGCTATGATTGATCTCACGGCAAGTTCGAATTCGTTGAGTGCCTGATCATTTGTGTTTCTGAATAGGTTCAGAGTATCATGCGCTGTGGTGCATGAGGCTCAATCATGAAGCGCTGCCTTTACCGGACATGTGCACTTGTCTTGAGCACATTATCTTCTCAAGACTGCGCTCTCCACTCGACTTTGTGCGCACTTTCACTGTCACAGAAACAAAATCTCGCTTGCTCTAAGCCCGATTCGCTCTATATCTTCGCTCTATGTCTCTTCCAAGCATCGTTCTTCATCTCTTCTGCGACAACCTAGTCAGTTGCTTCCGCCAGCTGAAATCGAAGAGCCCTTGTCACTTGCTCAAGAACTTGTCCCCCAAGTGGTCTCATTCACTGCATAGCACAGAAGTTTCTTTCTGGCGATCTACACGTATGATGTCGTGTTGTATCTTCCGAGATGGACAAAGGTGGTATCACATTCGAATGTGCTGGGATTGTGTGTTGTCTCACGCCTTTATTTCATCATGGCAAACAATGCAGTCTTCTGATAACGATCATAAGTTTACTTAGCTCCCAGGCTTCCTGCCTTTGCAACATCAACTCTGAATACTGGGCATCATCGAAATCGACCATGGACCCTCCACTGTCTTTCGCATCGCTTCCTAACGAGATGGTCACACAGATCTGCGAACACCCGGATCTTGATAAGAACGATCTCAATTCTCTTCGGCTTACCAGCAAGGCTCACGGTATCTACGAGGCTGCCACCAAAGCTCTGGGAAGGTGCTTCTCCAACACCACAGTACTCTTCACCCGTCACAGCTTTCGGACACTAGTCAACGTCTGCGAACATCCCATGTTCAGTGGCTCGGTCCAAAGGATCATGCTCTCGTCAATCCGCTGCAGAAACGACATGAACCATCGAGACATTATCGATGCGTTGCTTACAGAAAGTGAAGAGTCAGAAGAAGATCCTTATGAGGAAATAGACTTGGAAGCAGGAGAGTATTGGGAAGAAGATTCGGGAGAAGACCGTGCTACTCAGCTGCAAGCTCTTTACGATTTCTCAGTCAAGATGCGGTCCTACGCCTCGCGTGCCCGGAGCGAAGCTGCATTTTCCAAAAGTGAAAGTGTGAAGCTACTTGTCCGAGCTTTTCAATCGCTGGCTCACCTGGGTACCTCTGTGGCTCTCGGTGTGACAAATGACGAGCATCACGGTCTTGGCTGCAGCAAAATATTCTGTGCCGAGAACGCCAAAGAAGAGGGTCTTTGGCACAATCAACTTCTGGACACAACCAATATTATGGCCACTGCTTTGTTTCAAAGCAAGTTGCTCGTTTCAGAGGTCAATGTGGAAACCTGTCATAACCTAGCATGCTGGCGTACAGGTCCTCGCGGACTTCTTGAGGAACAGAACATAGAAACCAAAACTGTCTTCTCTCGATTGAAGGCACTAAGTCTCCACTTGGACTCCTTCGCCAACTGTCATGACCGTGGCATCATACTGCCTTTCTGGGGTTTGGACTAATTGGGATGTTGATCATGACACTCTCCATCTGGACTGCGATGGCTACGATGGGGGGGCACCTTTCCCTGACACTTGCACACGATCAACAATCCAGCCATGCCTGGACGCCATAGTACGCAGCAAGATGCCATTCACGTGCTTGCAACTGCTGGTAGATGATGATTCGGCCAACCCAGCTGAGCGAGGCTTCAATTTGGACAGTATGAATGAAGAGGACTTTTCGGTCTTTTCTAAACTGGAAGTGGCACATTTCGAAGCCATCACTCCTCTGGACGACTCTGGCCTAGAGGCAATGGCAAAAATCATTTCGCATGCAAACCGTTTGAAAATAGTGTCTTGTGCACAATATGACGAGTTTGGAGGAGATGAGGACGGCGAAACCGTCTGTACCGCATCGCAACGATTTGAGCTTAGCGACGATACCTTGCGGTCTATCAAATGGGACGGTATCACGGCACTATCATTTGAGAATATGCCCGTCTCAAAAGATCTCCTGTTCAACCTACTCAACAAGCACCGAAAAACTTTGGAGGATCTGAATCTCCACCGTTGCGCCCTTCGAGATGGTTCATGGACTGACATTATTCAATGGATCAAGGACAACTTGAAGTCTCTCACTAGCATTGAGATGACCGACCTGTACGATGCGGAGAGCCAGGCCAACACAGGCCAGTATCTTACACGAGAGCCATCTGTGTGTGGCACGCCAGGTGGCATAACTGGATCCGAAAAGGTGCAGGATGCGTTACAAACGATGATCGAACGTCCCCTGTTTGATGCAAATGCTGCAGCGTATGATGAGCTCATGGTCTGAGGCTCACACTGATTTTATCGACAAACTCGTGTGTTGCGATACCAGGGACAAGCTAGTGAGAACCTGACGGAGATCAGATCTCTCCTCTGACGAGGAATACGGAGGATACATATGCCTTGGGCATCTGTTTGACCAGTCTGTAAAACCACGATATCCGATTGGTGTTGGCCGAGTGGTCATTGAGCAGGTTTCCTTACTAAGCGAGCATCCGTCTCCCACCCCCTATTTAACCCACCTTCACCCTAATTCCCATCCTTCCTTCCTCCATATTCACTCGTCTCCGGACTGCAGTTGTGCAAATATTTTGAACCCACCTGAGGGGTTCGCAGTGTGCTGCAGCGCACTTCGAGCCTTTCTAACCCACCCACTTGCACCTTCCCAACCCTCACCTGCAAGAGTCCCGCACACTCATGGCGTCAAACATAATGAGCGCTTTTTAGTAATTCGACTCCGCCAAAGAAACATCCTTGCCCAATCTTCATCCACCGGGCCGTAATAGATTCAGTTGTCGCCAGCTCTTTTGCAACTGGATCGAAAGAGACCCCTTTTTTCTCATTTCCTGTAAGAGGCGGCGCCTTTTTTTTTTTTTTCCCCATTGGTGTGCTGGCTTTTTGGCTGGACGCTGGAGAAGAAGAGTGTTGGGGATGCTGTGGTCGCTCGCCGGGTGTCGTCGTCGCTGTGTGCGCGCGCGACCTCTTGCGACTTTTCTCATCTCTTGATTCTGTCGTTTCAGTCAGACTTGCTTGTAATGTTTTAGCGAGTTGATTCCCTCGTCTGTCTCCTTGCGTCTCTGGTGTAATTCTCATGCCGCAAGTATTCGAGCCGTCAAGTTGATTCGGGCGAGCTCATCGCGGCGTATAGTCTTGTTGCGAAACCGTTGTTCTGTACTCAGTACATGACGGCCAAGAGAGTGGTCTCGAAGGCTCGAAGATGACACGATTACTCCCATAGCCTGTCAGCAAGTCGACACGTCGGGATCAATAACGTATCCATCGTCGTCGATCCGTAATGTCGGTCTAGGCCCTGATCTCTAGCACTCTGTCGCGGCAATCATTCATGCCACTTCAATGTGCGATGAAGAGTTGAGAGCCTTGAGGTATCTGGTGTTCGAGGTACAAAAGAAAAGGATGACATGAAGGAGGTAGAGTAGTCGCGGAGTTTTTCCAAGTATTCGCATGTGCAAAGAACTGTGAAGATGTAGGCAGTTCTGCTCTCTGTCGCAAGGGTCTTGCTGATGTTCGTCCGTACTAGATATATATCATGATAGTGAATGTGATCTGTTCAAAAGCGTCGAGGGCAGAGTAATGTGGTGTCTTTCGTTAGACAATGTCGCTGCTTTGCATCTGCATTCTACTGTCAGATGACTGCACTGGGCTCGATGAACAATGTGACTGGCTCACACGATAGCATTAACTAAAAACGAAGTATGGGATATCTTGAAAAGCATAAAACGACAAAGGAGCCTGTTGTTACAAAAAAGACTTTTCCCGACGCTGTCGAAAACGAAAGGTTAGAAGATAAACACTTGCTGGTACTCGAAGGGTGTTTTACTCAAACGATGACAGTGAAAAATGAAAAAAACGTGATGTAAGCCTTTACTTGCTGCGATCAATGATCGGCCCACCTCTACCTTCCTCTCTCTCGGCTATAGCCACCTGGTTGAGGAGACTGCCAGGAGCATATCTGCCCTCTTCAGACACATCAAGCATGGGCTCACGAGAGTTTCTATTGCCGCTCATGACGCCACGACCGACAGAGGGCTTGCCATTGTAGCCGCCGCGTGAGTTATTCAGCAGTCCAGTTCCAGTAAAGGCTTCGTCTGTGGTCTCAGGTCCTGGTCTGTGGGCGAGAGAGCGTTGACGACTGACGCCTGCGTTGGCGGCTGCGGGGGAGTGGTTTCTTCCACCTCGCCAGTCTTGGGCTGGGGGAATGTAGTAGGCTTGGTCAGGGCTTGTTGCATTGTCGATCAGTCCACCGGGTCCGACTTGGTCAGGGTGGAAACCTTTGCCCTTCTTGAAGTGTTGGGGCGGAGGTTGGTATGTGGGTGTAAGGTCGACCAGCGGTTTCGACGGCTCTTTCACACGAGCTGAGCCGGATCGCTTCAATCCATCATCGGCTGCCATAAGACGATCACGAGTGGACGGGCGGTGTCTGAGATCCGTACCATTGGAGCGGCGAGTGGAGCCTGTGCGCTTGACAGAAGTCTGGCGATTGAGTCCTTCCGCTTGATCACCACTGAGGAGCGAGGGACCCGTGACCCAAGGATTCTTGGCGGCTGCTTCTTTTTCTGCAGCCATCTTTTGGCGAGTTGAGTAGCTTCTACCTAGCAGGCCGTCACCAGCAAACGCTTCTCTTTCTGAAACATCATTGTCAAACGATAGTCGCCTGCTGCTTGCCAGATTGACAAGCGGCTCGTCATCTGCTAGTTGCTGCTGCTTAGACAACGACACAGGTTGACTCGTTCGCTCACGTACTGAAGGCTTTCGAGCGGGAGCATTGCTGTTGGAAGGGTTGAGGCTCATCGATGCTCCAACTGTGGCATCCTGGCCTCTAGACGAGGAAGGTCTCTCAAAGTTGTCAAGATCCATGGCTGGCTTAAAGGTTCCAAGCTGATAGTGAGCATCCATAGATCCAGCCGAGGGTTGTTGGGCGTGAGACGATTGTTTTGATTGCCTCGTCGCTTTACTAGCCGATCGTCCCAAATCCGGAGTCTTGGTCGTCTTGCCTTCTTCCAAGACATTGACCAGATACCAACTGCGCCAGCTCTGGACGGCATTGTAGAAACTGGTTGCAAGTGTGCGCTCTGATGAACAGAAAAAGTGGACATAGACCGACTCCTTCAGAAGAAACATGCTGGATTTTGTTTGGCTTTTGATAGCGTAGCATATCTTCTTGGGGGGCTTTATCTTCTTGTTTAGTTGGCTGGCTGTCGGGTTGTAGATGTCGAAGTCTGTTAAGTGACAGATGTTTGTGGTATCAGCCTCTTTATCCGGCTTTGCCATTGTGATTTGACCATCCTGACGAATAGTGATGAGGCGTTTGTCCCAGTCACCTGGCTTTGAAGAATGCATCAGTAGAAATGCAGACTCTCTTGGCTTCTCGCGAGGAGCATTCGCGGCGCTGAGATTGCTCGGATCAGCGTCTATGGCATTCGCAGGCACAATCATGAGGGAATTGGCGCGATCCTCGTCCCAGGAGTTCATAACGTCTTTGACGTGCTCGTATCGTCTCAGCGGCCGTGTTATACCCACCGAGTGGAAGTTTTCGAGAAGGACTGATTTTCGGAGGTCGATTTTTTCAGACATGATGTTGGCGGCTGATGCTATCAGGTCAGAAGCAGAAGTGGTAGGTGTGACTGGGAGATTGATGGATTTTCCGTTACACTCGATAGTGACACGCTGTCGATGATTAGCCTTCGTCCTGGGAACTTGCTTTGTACAACTTACTCTACCCTGGACATTTGCAGCCGACAATGGTGCATCTGTCATGGGAACTATACCGCCGCCTCCTGGCCTGACGGTTGGAGGCTCGCCCGACTTGTTGCTAGCAGGACGAGGAGCAAGCGGTGTCTTTGCAGCTTTGCCGGCCTTGTTCTTTCTCTTCTTTTTTCTGCCAAAGAGGCCTCCAAAACAGCCAGCCGTCTCTTCAGCCGAAACATCACCCGCTTGCAGGTCGGGTATGTAGGCCTCAGCTTTTGCGCGGATTTGGGTGGGCGCCTGTGCCCTTGCATACGCCATTGGATCCATTTCACGAGGAGATTCCGACTGCTCCAAGCTCTTGTGATGTGATGATCGCATGCTGCCATACTGAGGCTCTTCGTCGTCGTCGGCTGAACCGGCACTCGCGTCGAATCTACGTCGCGTCGACCGAGATCTACTCGGATGAATGGCTTGTTCATTGGTGGCCTCGGCGAGGGCTTGTTCTTGAGACTGTGCAGCATTCGGGCGGTTATGGTGGTAGCGAGACCTGCTTCTACCCAAGCCTGAATCGGCTGTTGTTTGTTGTGCAGAGGCCGTCTGCGCCTTTCGCTGGGAGCGATAACGCGCAGGCTTCGTATCCTGGTTGTCGGCCATGTCGCGTGTCCTGTCGCAAGAGCTGAAGGATGTGAAGGATGGATTGATTTCTGTCGGGTGCGTCACATGCAGGTACCAACGGGCCAGAACACAAGGGGGTACGTCGCCGCGGAACAGTGGAATTGAGAAGTGGTATTGAGAGAGAAAACTGTCGCTGGCCTGCTGCGACTCTAATGGAGTAGGAACCGAATGCGTCAAGCGTGTCTAATAATAAAAGCACAAAGGGGGGTTGTCTGGGTTGTGTTTGGGAAATTCAATTTCGAAACATCGCGCAGCGCCAACGCTCGTGACGACCCTGGATCTGCAGAACAGCAGGAGGTCCCGACCGTCGCTGCCAATCTGGGAAAATCTACACATCTACGATACGCGGCCAAGATCCGTCACACGACTGCTCCTTCCTCTTCGACACGGGTTACACGACCACTCAAAGGCCATCTTATCATGCCGACATGCGAGTGCAACCCTTGGCCACCATGTTTGCTGAGATCAATCTCGAATCTGCCAACTTCCTCGAACCCCAGTTTGTCAAAGAGTCGCTTAGCAGCGCCATCCGAGTCCGTATCCAGATAAATCCCAACTTGTTCTCGATCCGCGGCGTCGAACGTCTGCTTTACGAGTGCCGTAGCCGCTCCTCGTTGCTGTGACGCCTTTGCCGTGCCTATGTTCATGAGCACTGTCGTCTTTTCGTCAGTCGTTGGCAACAGAATAAGAGGTCAAGCACCAGCATCGACACTGACGGTAATGCCTCTGGCCTCGCAGCACGTCATTGCGGAGCTTCGTGACTCGATGTCTAAACTCGACGACGAGTGTTGAATTCATTCCAGGCGCGATCGAGTCCTCGTAGGCTTCTTGTGCTTCGGCCTAACTGGCGTCATTGTTTGGACAAAGTTTCAGGAGCGCTCTTGAGCATACCAGCTCTTCCGCCATTTGTTCTTCGGTGTCTGCCTCTGCCCTTGGCCCTGCCTCCCCACGACCTCTTTCAAATACTCTATCGTATCCGGATCCTGCGTCCAAAAACTGCTGCCTCTCATTCCACAAGCGATGTTCGGTGCAGCTCCTTGTAGTCTACCTTCACTATCCACCCCAATCCCCGGCGGCGAGGCTTTGCTATCGTGCTCTTTGGCGCTATGGTCTTTTCCCTTTTTGGCATTGACGATGGCGATTTCGCTGGGGGCGTCTTGGTGGTGGAAGAGCTCTGGGTTTGCAGACCAGCAGCGGAAAGAGAGATCGCGACAGGCCTCTAGGATGCGGACGTCGTAGGCTTGACTGCCGCCTTCGGGCTCCGAGCCGGCCACGTCGTTGAGGAGGCGGTGGGCGCCTGGGCGGGAAAGGGCGAAGCCGAATGTGCAGAGTGGGGATACGCTTTTGTGGACCACGCGTGTCTTTACGGGCACGCCGATCTCGCGCAGGAAGCGGCGGGTGAGGATGTGCATGTATTCTGGCGATGGGAGGGTCGGGTCGCTGACGGCGACGCGGGGCACTTCGGTCTCGTTTGCCCACGAGTACGAGCTGAACATGTCGCCGCAGTGGCCGAGGTAGAGGATATCCCATTCTTCAGAGTTGCCCCAGTATCCACCCGCCTGCTCTGGTGTGACTATCTTCTGCCGTGTTTCTCTGTGCGTCTGTCCGTTTTGTTCGGTGAGCAGAGTGCGCATGGCTGCTGCTACTTTGGGGACTTGGGATGTGCGGAGGTGGATGTCCCAATCCACGTCGTCTTCCATGACTAGCATTGTTTCTAGCCCCGAGTCGAGGAACCAGCGGAGTACGTTCAAGTGGCCCATCCATGCCATTGCCGAGCCGCGTGTGATGATGGATTGGTTCTTTGTGCGGAACTTGTCGACATCCTCGTCGGTCCAGACTGGTTGGTCGGGGATGGTGATGTCGATGTCGGTAATGTTTGCTGCCAGCAGCAGGCTGTTGCGACGTTTCGACGTGAGTTGCGACACTGCGACTATGGCTCCGAACTGGAAAGCTATGTCAGCATGTATGATGATTGCTGAGATGGTTGAGACATACGCCCAGGGTGGCATTCGCTGCAGGAAGATCCGGCACAGGGAGAAAGTAGTCGAGTCCTGCCTGCACTGCAGAGGATATCTTCGTCGTGGGATGCCCGGAGTATGTGTAGAAGAAGAAGCAAATGAGTGTGACTACAGCGATAACGACGAATCGCCTACGTCGCGGATCCAGCATCACAGGCGACCGTGACCGTGATGGAAAGGCGACAGCTGCTGCTTTGGCGTGATGCATTGCTGGACTGGACGGGAATCTGTATGAATGAGAAGACGGACACGAAGGTGGAAAAGACAAAACCAAACGGCAGGTTTGGCTTGTAAGATCTTTCGACACTTTTCCTCTATAGCAGCTGAAACCTACCGTCTCTTCATCAGGGGTTTGCGCCGCTCTATGAACTAGGTATCGTTCTTCGAATGCACGTTGCCAAGCTCCAACTTGGCAGGAGTTGTGATAGGTAGAGCGGCTGCCTGTGTCTAAGCAGTGGGTCTAGGTTGGTGCTCTCAACATGTGTGCTGAGCAGCAAACATTCGTGCTGTGCATCATGTTCATGCCGACAAACATGATCTGTCTGGAGAGCAGGCTTCTTGTGTTGCGGTCTTGCAGCTTTCGGACCCCTGACGGGAGTGTCGTTTGGCTTTCGGCTCGCATCCCGCAAAAAGGCTTCCCGTCTTCTCCACAGTCAACTCGTGTTAGCCCTGTGCTTTATACAGTGGTGTGCAGATCGTGTATAACATGAGATGGGAGAATGGAGTTGCCTTGTACTCGAATTTAGCTATACATGTTGATAGACTTCTTGGACCAATTACATTGAGATATCGTTCAGCATGACTAACCGAGGTATGCATACTTGAAGATCACTCTCCCGCAACTGCTTATCGCCTTGCATATGGCCTTATCTGTCTAGTAACTACGTAGTTAGCAAGGCGGGTGCTTGGTGAGAGTAGTCGATCAAGGGATGGCCGATTAGTCTGAATACCGAGGGCAAGACTCTCGGTTTCATTCCATTCTATCAACATACTCAGCAATGTCTTGGAAAGTGTCAGACGCGACACTTGCAGACGTGCCTGCAATAACCTCAATCTACTCACACGACGAGCCTACGCCGTTCATCAAGCTCTGTCTAGGATCACTAAATGTGCTGGCGCTGAACTTCAATCAAGCAGCGCGCATCGCTGATAGCTTACAAGACTCGGACGAAGCCTGGCTGGTCGCTCGAGATGAGCGCAACAGGATAGCCAGTTTCGCTGAATGGCAGATGCCAAGGGCAGAGGCAGACACCGAAGAACAAATGGCGGAAGAGCTGGTATGCTCAAGAGCGCTCCTGAAACTTTGTCCAAACAATGACGCCAGTTAGGCCGAAGCACAAG
>Ga0139313_100053_pt1:7500-12267 | contig 12267 bp, 8 predicted proteins | sample In1P11_FD_99375 | JGI IMG/M metagenome (GOLD analysis project Ga0139313, IMG submission 99375) | reverse complement strand
ACTGTATTGCAAAGGCTCCGGACCTTCGATCTTGTACCGTTCCAAAGTGAATGCAGCATAGCCGTAAGCAGGTACTTTCGCTTGAAGCGCAATCCGGAAGCGATCGACAACATCTGTTCGGGGAAGGTCCCGATAAGGGCGATGCATACTGATACTGTTAGGCTTAACCTCCAACAGCTGATACGCCAATTCATTGTGCCCGTGATCGTAGATCCGGAACGAGGTTCCGTTCAGATCCTTCATGGTGACTGCGGCATCCGTGTTGGCCGGAAGCTTGATTTCCACCTCAATCACACCATCAATCGGAGATTGCGTCGGATTGAATACCGTAAAAGCCTGATTGCCGTTCAGCAGCTTCGCCTCCAAATGATCCGAGATGAATAACATCTCCTCTTTAATCATCTGTTCGCTGATTAAGCGGGACTGGTCGAACCGGTACAGCATATCCTGATGAACCTGATGAATCGAACAGCCGCAGATTGAATCATGGGGATGATTCTGGATCAGAAACTCCCATGCTTTCGCCAGAAAGCTTTTTGGGTAGGGACGTCCAATCAGCGATGTAATCACACCCAACGGCTCCGCCCATCGCTCCAATAAATTCTCGCAATGCTGATTGTGCTGCTTCAGAAGGATGCGGGAAGACAAAGTATTCTCCGGAACCCAGTTGTTGAGCCCATTATAACCAAGCGCTTTCTGTTCGCCTTTATATACCTTAAGCTCGCCAATTTTGCCTCGCAGCTCCTGCAGGTAGGTTTCCAGATGAGCGTGGACGAATTGCACACCCAGCTCTTGGGATGCACTGAGTGTTTGCAACAGCCATGGAAGCTGGGGCTCAATCTCCGCATGGTCAACGCCATCCATGCCAAGTGCGATATCTGCAGTCGCCCGCTTATTCTTAAACTCTATTAATTGCAAAGCACGCTCAATCAGTTCATCCTTGTGCTCCGCATAAGCATTATCCCGGTCATAAAAAGGCCAGCGCAGCGCGAAATAAAAATCACTATAGCAGCGGTCTTCATCCAGCTTGAGCCCTAGGACTCTGCTGCCGTCGGCACCCTCCCACCAGATTTCCGCCGGATCTGCATCCCCGTGAAAACCGCGAAACAAGACCGCATTATCGATACCGAACCCTTGCAGAAGCTGCGGGAATTGGCTATTATGCCCGAAAATATCCGTGACATAGCCTGATTTCATCGGCTCGACACCCCAGGAACGCGATTGGCGCATTCCTTTCGAGAGATTGCGGATGAGCGATTCCCCGCTCACGAGAAATTCATCAGGCATCACATACCAGGGGCCAATGGCAATCCTTCCTGCCTGAATCAACTGCTGCAGCCTGCCGCGATTTTCCGGGCGAATCTCCAGGTAATCATCCAGAACAATTGTTTGTCCATCCATGGTAAAAAACCGATACTCGGGATCCTTCTCCATATGATCGATCAATTCATCAATCGTATACACCAAACGTGTACGAAATCCTTGAAAATCCTGATACCATTCACGATCCCAATGCGTATGGGAAAGAACAAAAACTTTTTTAATTCCAGTAGACGGTTTATTCATTCAGCAGCAAACCCCTTCATATTTGATATATCATTTTATTTAATAATATATCAAATATCGAAACAATCGTATACAAAAATAATTCATTAGATCGATTTGGGGGCTGCAGTTGAATCGCGAATAATAACTTTCGTATCCAGAATGGTTTTTGCCGGTTTCAGATTTGCTTTAAACCGGACCAGGATTTCTGCCGCTTGCTCGCCCATAGTCACAAAATACTGCTCCACAGTGGTTAAAGGTACTTCCAGATGCCCGGTAAAAGGCAGATTATCAAACCCGGTAACAGACATTTCCTGCGGTATGGCAATTCCCATTAACAGAGCTGCCTTGACCACATACAAAGCTGTAACATCATTGGACACTACCAATGCTGTGGGTGGCTGATTCAGGGCGAGGAGCCGCTTCAAAACAATTTCCGCAGAAACCATCAGATTGGCTGTCAATTCTTCGGGCTTGCTGTTCTTGACTACCGGCAGCTCGCAGAAATCATCAATCAGCCACTCCGTTCTTAAAGTGATACAGGCGTCGATCAATGCCTGACAATAGCCTCTATAGCGTTCATTGGCCGAGAGAAATTGCTTCATGGTGGTGCCTACGAAAGCAATTTTTCGATGGCCGAGCTGGATAAGATGCTGCGTAATCTCATAGCTTCCTTGATAATTATTGGAAACCACCAAAGCGGTTTCCACTCCTTCTATGTTGCGGTCGACGATGACAAAGGGAAATTTGTTGATCAGCATATCGCTGAACAGCTCGATATTATGCAAGCTTGAGCAAGGATAAATAATAATACCGCGCACATTATCATGTCTTAGCTTACCGATGATTTCCTTCTCACGCTCTGGGTTACCATGGGAATTGTGAAAGGATACATACAAGCCCGCTTGCTCACAAACCTTTTCCACTCCTGCCAGCAGCTCATATCCCAATTGTTCATTAAAGGGCAGCACAACCGATAGCATGGGCAGAGCAGGCTCCGTTCGTTTATAGCTTTGGGTGAAAGAGCCCCACTTCTTGTTATCTGCCACAAAGCTGCCTCTGCCCTTAACTCGATAGACAAGCCCCAAATGCTCCAGTTCTTTAACCGCCCGGATCACCGTAATTCGGCTTACTTCAAATTGGGCGGATAGCTCCAGCTCTGTTGGGATTTGGTTGCCTGATACCAGTCTTCCGCTCGCAAACTCTTTATGAAAGTAATCCACGATTGTTTGATAGAGCGGTTTTTTTGCTGTCATATCATTTTCTCCCTTATTACAAATATATGTTACATTGTACTTAGTATTAACATCAACCTGCAATCATTTTTTTGCGACAGCAAAAAGCCTCCCGGGGATTAACCCGAAAGGCTTCTTGTTGTGTGCTTGGCAACGTCCTACTCTCCCGGAACCCTGCGGTTCGAGTACCCTTGGCGCTGGAGGGCTTAACGGTCGTGTTCGAGATGGGAACGCGTGGTTCCCCTCCGCCATCATTACCAAACGGTGTGCGTCTGTCCGTTATGCTTGCGCAAAAGGGCACGGTGCACATTCAGGGTTATTCCCTGAAAACTAGAAACGAAGTAAACGCGGTGAAACATCCAGGTAACACATTTGCTTCAAGTACCGCCTTGCGGGGTCTTGTTGCTTGTAAAGCTTCATCTTCCGCTGTGAACTTTCGTTGGAAAGTTCGTAGGGTAAGCCCTCGACCGATTAGTATCCGTCAGCTCCACACATTGCTGCGCTTCCACCTCAGACCTATCTACCTCGTCGTCTACAAGGGGTCTTACCTATTGGGAAATCTCATCTTGAGGGGGGCTTCACGCTTAGATGCTTTCAGCGCTTATCCCGTCCGTTCTTGGCTACCCAGCTATGCTCCTGGCGGAACAACTGGTACACCAGCGGAACGTCCATCCCGGTCCTCTCGTACTAAGGACAGCTCCTCGCAAATTTCCTGCGCCCACGACAGATAGGGACCGAACTGTCTCACGACGTTCTGAACCCAGCTCGCGTACCGCTTTAATGGGCGAACAGCCCAACCCTTGGGACCTACTTCAGCCCCAGGATGCGATGAGCCGACATCGAGGTGCCAAACCTCCCCGTCGATGTGGACTCTTGGGGGAGATAAGCCTGTTATCCCCAGGGTAGCTTTTATCCGTTGAGCGATGGCCCTTCCATTCGGTACCACCGGATCACTAAGCCCGACTTTCGTCCCTGCTCGACTTGTCTGTCTCGCAGTCAAGCTCCCTTATGCCTTTGCACTCTGCGAATGATTTCCAACCATTCTGAGGGAACCTTGGGGCGCCTCCGTTACGCTTTAGGAGGCGACCGCCCCAGTCAAACTGTCCACCTACCACGGTCCCTTCTCCCGCTTCAGGGAGACAGGTTAGCATCTAGGCCGGATCAGGGTGGTATCCCAACGTCACCTCCACACAAGCTGGCGCTCATGCTTCTCAGGTTCCCACCTATCCTGTACAAATCCGACCCAAATTCAATAGTAAGCTACAGTAAAGCTCCATGGGGTCTTTCCGTCTTGTCGCGGGTAACCTGCATCTTCACAGGTAGTAAAATTTCACCGGATCTCTCGTTGAGACAGCGCCCAAGTCGTTACGCCATTCGTGCGGGTCAGAATTTACCTGACAAGGAATTTCGCTACCTTAGGACCGTTATAGTTACGGCCGCCGTTTACTGGGGCTTCAATTCATAGCTTCGCCCTTGCGGACTTACCACTCCTCTTAACCTTCCAGCACCGGGCAGGCGTCAGCCCGTATACTTCGCCTTGCGGCTTCGCACAGACCTGTGTTTTTGCTAAACAGTCGCTTGGGCCTTTTCACTGCGGCCCCCTCGGGCTATTCACCCTACCGAGGCACCCCTTCTCCCGAAGTTACGGGGTCATTTTGCCGAGTTCCTTAACGAGAGTTGTTCCGCGCGCCTTAGAATTCTCTTCTCGCCCACCTGTGTCGGTTTGCGGTACGGGCACCTTCTCCCTGGCTAGAGGCTTTTCTTGGCAGCCTGAGTACATGTTCTTCGGTACTTCAATTTTCCCTCCGCTTCACAGCCCAGCCTTACAAAGTGCGGATTTGCCTGCACTTCAGCCTCACTGCTTGCACAGACGCTTCCATCCGTCTGCAACGTTCCCCTTCTGCGTCACCCCTTTGCTCATAACGGTTCACGGTGGTACGGGAATTTCAACCCGTTGTCCATCCACTACGCCTTTCGGCCTCGCGTT
>Ga0139313_100053_pt1:0-2500 | contig 12267 bp, 8 predicted proteins | sample In1P11_FD_99375 | JGI IMG/M metagenome (GOLD analysis project Ga0139313, IMG submission 99375) | reverse complement strand
AAGCCAAAAAGGTGTGGATTGGCAGTTCACAACGAATGACGCTCGAATTAAACTGAAGCGCCTCTACCCACAATTTAAAGACTGATGCTGTACTAGTGATATACACGATTTCGCGCATACCTGGAAATTGCTTTTGCAGGAGCCAATCGCGCATACATCCTGAATATTGTTTTATACCTTGTTTCTATTGCTCCTTTAGCTTGAATGTCAACGCGCTGATCATTTAAATCAAACAACATCTCATCCAACTCTTTACGAAGCACATAATCAAGCTCTTTGCACTCACCTTCATTAAATAAAAAACCAATCACGACCCTCAGCACCTCCCGACGAAACGATCCTTAATGGTATGTGCATATTATGGAAAATTAATTCATCAACGCATAGGTGACCGTGCTCTCAATTACTGCCGCCAACAGCATCAGGACTATAACCATAATAATTCCTGTAGCAAGAAGCTTTATATAGGAGCGAAAATTGATTTGAAACCGCAATCTTCGTTCTTCATTAAATAACCCGCCAATGCTTTCCAACATCAAAAAACCTAAACGAAGCCCCAATGCACAGGCCAATATAAAAGCGGGGATTTCAAAAATTCCATGTGGTACTATGCCTTTTAAAAAATAAAGAAAAGTTTGACCGCCGGAACGGTCTGTCGCCACAAAACCCAATAACAGACCATTACTGACTAAAAAATATAACGGAAAAATTCCAAAAAACAAACCCAATAAAATCGACAGGATCGAAGCCAGCAAATTATTGAGCAGAATATGGCTAAATAACGACAATTGCTGATGATCCGATTGTTTAATTATATCGGCCATTCCCTGCAGTTGATCAATTTGTGCCTGGAGAAGGCTTTGATAAGCACCCGAATCCGTATAGCCCAAGATAATGCCAAGCACAAATACGCATGCAGCAGCAATTATATAATGCTTCATTGGACGAAACTGCCGCAGCATCCGCTGAATGTCCATTTACGACGCCTCCTTAATTTCCCCACCAAAAATTTTCCGCATGAATTATTCAGCTCCGGCATAGATTGTACAAAAAGTGATACAAGCCTATTCTGGTTTGTACCATCACTTATCTAGGAGGCCTCGATGTGAATTTTTTTTATGTAATCAACGGCAAAAGGTTAAAGCAATACCTCATCATTTCAGCCGCGATCATTTTGTCAGCAGGTATCGTATATGCCGAGAAAAGCAATGTCTCCGTATTCTCACCTGAGCAGCCGTCCGCCATTTATAATGTGCAAACGGAGAAGAAGGTGATTGCCTTAACGTTCGATATCAGCTGGGGCGAAATACGCGCAGAACCGATTCTCAAAATTCTTGAGGATAAAGGGGTGAAAAATGTTACTTTTTTCCTCTCCTCCCCATGGAGCAAAACTCACCCTGAATTGGTTGCCCGCATCGTAAAGGATGGTTACGAAATTGCTTCCCACGGCAACAAACACGTCAATTACAGCACTTTGAGCGATGAAGAAATCCGCAAGCAAATCCAGATCTCGCATCAGGTTTTAACCGAAATGACCGGCAAAGCGCCCACACTAATCCGCATGCCCAATGGAGATTTTAATAAGAAGGTGCTGAAAATTGCCCAAGAAGAGAAGTATACCGTCATTCAGTGGGATACCGATTCATTGGATTGGATGAATATTGGTGTGGACAATATCATTCAGCGTGTGGTTTCCAAAGCACATCCGGGTGATATCGTCTTAATGCACGCCAGTGATTCTTGCAAACAAACACATGAGGCTTTGCCTGTTATTATTGATCAGCTTCGAGCAAAAGGCTATGAATTCGCCACGATTTCAGATATGCTTCTGCAAGCCCAAGCTTCCAAGGAGCCTATTGTTTAACTGAACTTTTTTTAATAAAAAGTCTAACTCGCCTACGCGAAGTCAGGCTTTTTTCGTTATACGCCGTTATTTATCCCTGAATTCGGATAATCCGGTGCAGCTTCAATATTTGCCAGGCGTTGCAAACCATCAGCGGTGTCAGCATAAAAAGGTACGAAGGCACGCTGTTTAAACGCAAAGCAGGAATCGCCTCAATAATAGTGACCACAAACATGAACAGCAAGGTAGGGATAAATACACTTGCTTTGGTCATTCTTACCTTCCAATAAGCTACCGCTATGGCAATAACCAATAAAATTGCAGGCAGCGCTATAGCTTCCCTCCAGCTCGACCTGGGAAAATCAAAAAATAAATAGCGAAGATGGGTCAAGAATAAAATGGCTTCCGCAATGATAATCAATTGAATGTATTCCCATATTCTTTGCTTCCTGATGATGCCTACCACAATATAACGGAAAATTAAATAAGAAAAGAAACCCATCATGCTCACGACACTTATAGTTGCGCCCGCTAATGCAATATTGATTACATTCATTGCATTTAATCCAGGGCTTGAAACCTCCCATAGAACAAATTCATTGTCCGTGCTTATCAGAATTGTTCCAATAATGAGTCCGGATAATACTCCCCATCCCA
>Ga0139313_100052_pt1 | contig 12270 bp, 10 predicted proteins | sample In1P11_FD_99375 | JGI IMG/M metagenome (GOLD analysis project Ga0139313, IMG submission 99375) | reverse complement strand
AGAAGGAATTATCTCCTTCAGGATTGCGCAGTTAGATCAAAGGTTAGTGAGTGTGTGAAGAGGCCAATTCACACAGGTGGTAGCACTGGACCCCAAAGAAAACTGCACAAGGAAATAGGAGGCTTGGGAGGCAGAGGAGAAGGTTTGTGAGAAGCCTTTGACTATCTATGAGCAGCAGTTGGATTTTAGAGAGAGCAGGATAGCTTGTGAACTGATTCTTTTTGTAATTTAAACATATTTCCACTTGTATGATAATACAGAGATTGGGGTTTTAGGCTGAGGCTTTCCCTGAGTTATTTATTCTATGTTATGTGTGATGGCTTATCATTCTTATCAGTTATATGTGTTCAATTGATCGTGCTCAAATTGATTAAGCTTCCACAAAGTGTTGTAGAAGTAGATCTTGTATTGTGTTTTAGTATATTGCATAATCTGTTGATCTACAGTGGGAATTTCTACATGGTATCAGAGCAAAGGTGATCAAGGAGAGAACAATATACAAGAAGGAAGAAGTTCGAAGTTTGTGGTTCCTAAATATAGAAATCGAGTTCTTATCACATCTCTATTTCACCTCTGGCGTTCAATGGTTTAAGACTCGAATATGCCCTTGATGGCAGTTCAAATTATATAGCCTGGAAGGATCGCATGGAAGCAGTATTGGAGGATAACGATCTAAAGGACTTCATTGATCAAGAAGTCCCCAAGCGGACTGATGCTATTGAATTGGCGGAATGGAGGAAATGTGTGGCTAGAGCAAGGAGGATTCTTCTGGAGGGATTTCAAGACCACATAGTCTCGAGTCTCCATGGGAAGGAGACACCGTTTTCAATTTGGAAAACATTGAAAGATCTATGAGGAAGCTGGCGCTGAAGGACAAGCTTCGGAAGATCAAGTGTGAAAAGGGCGACACAATCTCTATGTATCTAAACAAGCTCACCACATGTAGGGATGAGATTGGAAGTGTAGGGATCGCGACGGCTAATGATGACATGGTGAGTCTTGCACTCCTCGATCTTCCTAAGAGCTGGCATAGCTACTGGGACTCGGTTAATGGAAGAGAGAAACTGCCAGATTGGGAACGACTTTGGTCGGATTTGATGCAGGAGGAGATAAGAAGAAGCACTAGAGATGGTTCTTCATCCATGAAGGATGACGAAAACTGTGCCTTAGTGAGTAAGGCGAAGAAGGGGAAGGAGAAGGATTCTCTTTCCCAATCCAGTTCTTCCCAAGGTGGGAAGAAGTTTGACAAATTGAAAGTGTGATGCTTTCATTGTCATGAGGTGGGCCATTTTTCTACAAATTGTCCACTGAGGAAATCCAAGAAGGGATCCGTGGAAGGATCAGAAGGTGAGGCACTGGCCTCACAGTTCGAGTTTGATTTCACATTGTTCGCATGAATGGTTTCATCCATAGTGGGAAGTGGTTGGTTTCTTGACAGTGGAGCTTCTTTCCACATGACCGGCAACAAGAGTTTGTTTAGTACTTTGGAGGAGAAAGATCTCCAAATACTCATAGCGATGGGTAATGATGAAAAGTATAGTGTCCCAGGTGTAGACACGGTTGTCTTTCAGAGGGAGCATGGAGCTCGCATTACCTTGACCGATGTCAAGTATGTACCAGGATTGAAGAGAAATTTGGTGTCGATTGTGATGCTAGAAGACAGAGGCTATGATGTAGTCTTTAGTAAGGGAAGTGTTTTCCTTAGACACATCATCACTAGACAGGTGAAGAAGATCGATTCACGGGCCAAGAACTTGTATGCTCTTGAGGTTCAAGATGCATGCACAGCCTTGAGGAGCAAGGAAATTGATGGAGACTTGGTGGTTGAGAGGGAGAGTACATTACCTCTCAACATGCAGTGCCAGAAGAAGTCTCAGAAGATTGTGGAGGAGCCACAATTGGTGAAGCAGCTTCAGGAGGTTGTGGAGCAGCCACAACTAGAGAAGTCGAGAGGAGATCGAGTAGAGACATCTACTCATGCAGAGACCTCCAGTAGTGGGAAATTTTGAGCTAGGTGGGCAGAGGGATCACATGCATCCATACCTCCAGGTACGAGGTGCGGCAATGTGGAGTGATCATCCCAAGAAGGCTGGAATAGGGGTAGGATCCTTGAGGTACCCAACCTCTTTGATTTGACTTTGCTACAGGAGCCCCGACGAGGAATAGCAGGACTGGCTGATTGGGTAGAGAGAGATATGGATGGAGCAGCTGAGAGAGCTACAGCGCAGGAGTCCCAGGACTGTGTAGAGCTAGTAGGCTGCAACAATGTGAGAGGCACAGGAGTGCTGCACCAATGCAGGATGGCACAGAGAGGTGTGCAATGGTGCGAGATGCATGGAGTGTTGCAGCAGCTCAGAGGTCAGAGAGGGAGCACTTGTCAACAACAGGTATAGCTTTAGCATCAGAGTATGTTTCTAGCCCAACAGAGAGGTTAGTTGGGAGTTATTTTTGTTTCTAGAGTTGTTGGAGTAACCACACTTGGGAGAAGTGTTACATGCAGAACATTCCAAAGGTACATGATCAGGTTCGAGTTGAATGCCTTTCTTGTTGAGAGGGAGTGTTGAAAATAACAATAAGAAATGCTAAAAATAGCACTGCTATAAATAGCAGTTTGGGTACCAGTGCTGGATTGAGCAACGGGGAATGAAAAATGGAAGTGTTAAAAATAGCATTGCTATTTTTAGCAGTTCAGGATGGATTCCAAATTTAGTCAATCCTTGGACAAAAATAGGAAGTAAAATTTGAATTTGAATGTAACAGTTGTTTGAAAATAAATTAACTAATTCACCATGAGTTAATTAGTTGTGAAAAATCAAACATGAAGTCTATGTGTGGACATGCAACAGTTTCTCCATTAATTGAGGAATTTATCCATCAATTAAAGAAATAATGATGAGTTCTAACTTGAGTTGTAATTATTTGGCTCAGTTAACTGAGTCAAGTCCAGTTAGATTGATTTAAACAGTTTGTTTAAATTAATGTGAGTTCAGTTAGTTAATGCATGCTTGCATATAACTGTTGCACTTCAGATAACTGAATATTCTCTCATGAATATCTCATGCATGTCAGTTTAGACAGAGACCCAGTTGAGATCAGAGGAGGGACAGTGTACTATCAGTTGGATGGATTTTTCCTATAAAGGAAACTCATCCATGGAGAAGTATTTATCTCCTTCAGGATTGCGTAGTTGGATTAGAGGTTAGTGAGTGTGTGAAGAGGCCAATTCACACAAGTGGCTGCACTGGACCCCAAAGAAAATTGCACAAAGAAATAGGAGGCTTGGAGGGCAAAGGAGAAGATTTGAGAGAGGCCTTTGACTGTCTATGAGCAGTAGAGGGATTGCAGAGAGAGCAGGATAGCTTGTGAGATGATTATTTTTGTAATCCAGACTATATTTCCACTTGTAGGACAATACGGAGTTGGGGTTTTAGACTGAGGCTTTCCCCGAGTTATTTCTTCTGTGTTATGTGTGATTGCTTCTCATTCTTATTAGTTTTATGTGTTCAATTGATCGTGCTCAAATTGATTAAACTTTCGCAAAGTGTTGTAGAAGTAGATCTTGTATTGTGTTTTAGTATATTGCATAATCTATTGATCTATAGTGGGAATTTCTACAGTTTGTAAGCAGAATGAGATCTCTGATTAAGGAAGTCTTTTAGGCATATTTTTTGTGATATCTAGAGTCAAATTTGTGGAGAAACAAGGGTTTGTTTTGGGGCCCTATTCAAATCTAACAGAGGTCTAATTCAGCCTTCTTGTGGCCTCCGTCTAAATACAATTTGCACTCTATATGAAGCCCATCTAAGTGAATTTCATGAGTAGTCAAGTGTGAAAATCTGACTATATTGACTGCAGACCTGAAACATTTAATTGTTGGAACAGACCTGGTCCTAAGTCTTCTATTTTGCCTCTTTGAAGGAGACCTTATGACTCTTAAAGATCAGACTTTATTTAGAGGACCTTCTGGAAGCTACAACCAATTTTTTTGTATATAGTTCTTTGAAGGATTATTGAGCATTATTTTAGAACAGACTTATGTAGACTTTGGAGTACCTGTTGACCCTTGTGCATAAATGTTTTGAAGCAAACTTTCTTGACCATAAATTTGATCTAATCCTTCTTGTTGAGCTAATATAGAGCAGGCATCCTTGTCTCCACCTAGAGCATTATTGGAGACAACCTTATTAGAGTAAATTTTGAAAGCAGTTTGGAAGCCCAGGTAATTGGAGCAGTTTTGGGACAAACTAAAGGAAACCTTGAAGAATACTTGAAGTGGACAAATCCTATTGTTGGATAAGAAACATGAAGAAATTTGGAACCTTGATTAAAGGAGAAGACATTTGGAGCATCTTTGGAATTATTCTTGGAGAAGTCTACTAAAGACATCTTGATCAATTCTTGAAGACATTTGAAGGACTTATAAGATACTCATAGAGATGCCTATTAAAGATACCTTGGATAGTTACTTATGAAAGAATACCTCACCTCAGACTTGTCATCACTCTAGAATTGGCACCTATAAAACTCTCCACTCTTTTGACAGTAGAAATTTGGAAGGGATAGACAAGCTAGTGGCCTTTGAACAGCTTGAAGGCGTGAACAATAAACAACTTGTGTAAGTAGATTTTGAAGCACTAATTGAATCCATTTTTAGAAATAGTATTGAAGACCTCCTTGAAACATTCTTGAAGTCTCCTTGAAGAATTATTAAAGACATCTTTGGAAAAAAATTGTAGAAGACCCTTTGCAATAGACATTGAAGAGTTGACAATTTGTTTGGATAGAACCTTAGATCAGCATTGTGTAGACATCTTGAAACAGTCCTAGAAGCAACTAGAAGAAGACTTGGGTTGGCAGTTACTTTGAAACATTGTCATGATGACAAATTGAAGGATTATCTTTGGAACTTGTGAAGCTTTGCTTTCAAGAATAATCTTGTGGATTTGTAGCTTCCTTGGGGATATTCTTGAGCATACCTTGGAGACTCATCTAGCAGCCCATTGAGGACACTTTGAGAGTCATTGAATACCATGATGCATTGAAGCCATCATGAGGTGACCTTGAAGAAGTTTTGTTTGGGTAACATGAAGAGTTGTGGTGACACCTTCATGTGAAGAAAAAGGATGTCATTAATGACATGGCATGGAGACTAAGTGAAGGGATAACTAAAGATTGACAAGGCTCGGTGAAGAAGACATTGGGAGCTGTGAAGTACAACCAAACATACCTTGACAAAGTGAAGCTATAGGGTTGGATCCCTTGGGGTTGGTGCCTCAGAATTGACAAGCTTGGTGCCTTGGAAAGTCTAAGTTGGTGCTGAGCAAATAAAATATTGGTGTCCTTGGAGTTGGTTCTCCTAAACTCAAGGTTGGTGCCTTAGATAAGATAGGGTTGGAGCCTTAGAGGATCGGATTCCTCAAGAAACCAAATTAGAGTCTGTTCCAGAGAAGGGTCGGTGCCCTAGGGGTTGGAGCCTCTAAACGCAAGGTCAGTGCCTTGAGAATATAGGGTTGGTGCCCTAGAGGTCGGAGCCTCACAAAATTCCAAGTTGGTGCTTGGAAATAGATTGGAGCTTGGGAGATTGAATATTGATGTCCTCATCTAGGGTTGGAGCCCTATATACATTGAACTTGGTTTATTGTGAAAAAGAAATTAATAAAAGCACTTATTCTTATTTTTCATTTTGTGTTCTTAATATAAATGATCTAACTGGTAAAAGTAACAATTGAAAAGAAATATTGATTTACCCCCCTCTCAGTATTTTCAACAATTGGTTTCAGAGCCAGTACCTTCACTCAAAGCCTAACAGCTTTAAGGTTGATCATTAGAACACAAATGGCGAAGCTAAGGAAGAAAGTCTCCAATCCTCCTAAAAATGTGTCTCCCTCAACCACTGAAATTGAAGTCAATAAATTTGTGAAGGCTCCATTGTTCAATGGAAACTTTGATATATGGGAAGAAATAATGAGGAATTTCTTAAAGACTCAAGGCATTGAAGTCTAGAAATCGGTGATTGCTAATAACATGAGCAAAAAGAGTGCTTCAAGTGTCGTGAATTCTTATTCACGAACAACATAGAGTGCTTCAAGTGTCATAACATTGGACATATGGCACATGATTGTAACTTGACTTGGGCCCCTACACAAGCTAGAACTATGCCAGAGAAGAAAGTTACACAAGTATGAAGAAGGAAGCAAATTTAATCAAGAAGTCCCTTGAACACTCGAGCCAACAACACATGTTTTTGACCTGATGAAGTTATCCTTGATATTCCAAGTATTTGATGGGGAGACTCTGTCAAAAGGAAGAGCATGCATACAGATAGGGGGAGCTTATGATGATTAAGCATTCATACAGAAGCCATCCATGAATGGGCCCTATGAAATCCTTGATGAGCTATATTGACAATCATTCTTTGATAGATCATTTTTCAAGAACACTACATTGAAGAACATGATATCTTATATATCCAATGGATTGTTGTTGAAGATGTCTTCCACTTGATCACTAAGCAGGTAATCTTTCCTCAGCTAGAGGAGGTTGTGCAGATAGGGGGAGTTGGTTCATCACATAAAGGAATGTAAGCACATCTATCATGAACCACATTGCAAGAAAGAAGAGCACCATGTTATGGGGAGTAACATACCTATGAAGAACTACTATTAGTGAAGAAAAGAAGAAGCTTGATAGGGGGAGTACTTGGGCACCCCATTTGCCATTGATGTCAAAGGGGGAGAGAATGTTGAAAGGGAAAGAATATTGCCATCAGTGACAAAGGGAGAGATTGTTAATCAAGGTTTTCATTGATGTCAATATGGCATTGGCCGAGATCAAAAATATTCTTGAGATTCCAGATGATGATATCCATCGAGGAAGATGTCAAATCACTCATGAAGAAGTGCCAAGTACCAAGTACCAATCATGTACCTTGATGATCTAGAAGCTCTTGATGACTTATGTGGACTACCTTGATGAAGGACTAGATGAGGCCCTTACCTTTGATGGTCTTGATGATGGTGTAAAGCCATAACCTTAAATGTCCTTACCTCCGATGATCTTGGTGATGGAATACTACATGATGAAATGATGTTGAATATGATTGATGACATATCATTGCACTATCTTAATGACATGGTGAATCGATGACATTGACAATGAAATTATGACCCTATGATGAAGAAGGCAAACAATGAAGAAAACAAACTATGAAGAAGCCCAACACTCAAAGGCATTCTGCCATACCTCCATTTCTGCACTAATAAATGACGGTCACATTAAAAAATATTTTTTACTATCTTAGAGGAAGAATTCTATGAGACCTTCTACATCCTTTAGAGCATATTTTTCGCTTTCTAATGAGCTATTACTTGGCCCGAAACTCCAAATAGTTTGGGAGATATTAATTTTTTAAGTTAGGAATATTAATTTGGTCCTTGAGCCGACCTGTGCTAGACCTGTCATGTCGACCTCCCTCCATAAGACATGTCCATTAATCTTAAACATCAAACCAGTATTAATATGAGTTCAGACTCCTCATTTTAACCATCAGATTTCGGTGATCAATTTAGAGAAGAACCACAGAAGGAGATAAAAAGCCGAGGAGGACATAAAAGGTATAGAAGCTATAAAGAGGACAAAGGAGAATAAAAGGGAGAGATCAAGGGTAAAAGGAGGAGTATTTTTCTAATTTTTGGAAGCAGAATGAGATAGTTGATTAAGGAAGTCTTCTAGGCGTATTTTTTGTGATATCTAGAGTCAAATTTGTGGAGAAACAAGGGCCTATTTTGAGGCCCTATCCAAATCTGACAGAGGCCTAATTCGACCTTCATGTGGCCTCCATCTAAAGACAATTCACACTCTATCTGAAGCACATCTAAGTGAATTTCATGAGCAGTCAAGTGTGAAAATCTGACTATATTGACTGCAGACCTGAAACATTTATTAGCTGGAACAGACATCATGAGGCTTCTATTTGGCCTCTTTGAAGGAGACCTTATGACTCTTAAAGATCATAATTTATTTAGAGGACCTTCTGGAAGCTACAACCAATTTTTTTGTATATAGTTCTTTGAAGCATTACTAAGCACTGTTTTAGAATAGACTTATGCAGACTTTGGAGTAGTTGTTGACCCTTGTGCATAAATGTTTTAAAGCGGACTTTCTTAACCAGAACTTTGATCTAATCCTTCTTGTTGAGCTAATATAGAGTGCGCATCCTTGTCTCCACCTGGAGCACTATCGGAGACAACCTTATTAAAGTAAATTTTGAAAGCAGTTTGGAAGCCCAGGTTATAGGAGAAGTTTTGGGACAAACTAAAGGAAACCTTGAAGAAATCTTGAAGTGGACAAATCTTGTTGTCGGATAAGAAACTTGAAGAAATTTGGAACCTTGATTAAAGGAGCAGGCATTTGGAGCACCTTTCGAAATACTCTTGGAGAATTCTATTAAAGACACCTTGATCAATTTTTGAAAACATTTGAAGGACTTATAAGAAACTCATAGAGCTGCCTATTAAAGATACCTTGGATAATTACTTGTGAAAGAATACATCACCTCAGACTTGTCATCACTCTAGACTTGGCACCTATAAAACTCTCCACTCTTTTGTAGAAATTTGGAAGGGATAGACAAGCTAGCGACCTTTGAACAACTTGAAGGCATGAACAATGAATGACTTTTGGAAGCAGATTTTGAAGCACTAATTGAAGCCATTTTTAGAACTAGTATTGAAGACCTTCTTGAAACATCCTTGAAGTCTCCTTGAAGAATTATTAAAGACATCTTTGAAGAAAAATTGTAGAAGACCCTTTGCAGCAAACATTGAAGAGTTGACAGTTTGTTTGGATAGGACCTTAGAGCAGCATTATGTAGACATCTTGAGACAATCCTAGAAGTAGACTTGGGTTGGCAGTTACTTTGAAACATTGTCATGATGACAAATTGAAGGATTATCTTTGGAACTTGTGAAGCTTTGCTTTGAAGAATAATCTTGTGGATTTGTAGCTTCCTTGGTGATATTCTTGAGCATACCTTGGAGACTCATCTAGCATCCCATTGAAGACACTTTGAGACATCATTGAAGACCATGATGCATTGAAGCCATCATGAGGGGACCTTGAAGAATTTTTGTTTGGGTAACATGAAGAGTTGTGGCGACACCTTCATGTGAAGAACAAGGTTGTCATTGATGACGTGACATGGAGACTAAGTGAAGGGATAACTGAAGATTGACAGGGCTCGGTGAAGAAGACATTAGGAGCTATGAAGTTCAACCACACATACCTTGACAAAGTGAAGCTATAGGGTTGGAGCCCTTGGGGTTGGTGCCTCAGAATTGACAAGTTTGGTTCCTTGGAAAGTCCAAGTTGGTGCTTGGAAAATATAAGATTGGTGTTCTTGGAGTTGGTGCTCCTAAATTCAAGGTTGGTACATTGGATAAGATAGGGTTGGAGCCCTAGAGGATCATAGTCCTCAAGAAACTAGATCAAAGTCTGCACCAGAGAGAGATTGGTGCCCTGGGGGTTGGAGCCTATAAACGCAAGGTCGATTCCCTGAGAAGATAGGGTCGATGCCCTAGAGGTTGGAGCCTCAAAAAAGTCCAAGTTGGTGCTTAGCAATAGGTTGGAGCCCGGGAGATTGAAGATCGATGTCCTCATCTAGGGTTGGAGCCCTATATGCATTGTACTTGATTTATTGTGAAAAATAAATTAATAAAAGCATTTATTCTTATTGTTCATTTTGTGTTCTAAATATAAATGATCTAACTGGTAAAAGTACAATTGAAAAGAAATATTGATTCACCCCCCCCCCCAAGTATTTCCAACATGAAGAACATGATCTCTTATCTATCCAATGGATTGTTGTTGAAGATATCTTCCACTTGAATATTTCAACGTTGTGATGGATGAGGATGGTAGCTCTCGTCGAGACGAATCTGATGCAACGAAGATCACCTGATTCCGAGTTGTAGAAATGCATATATGAATTTTTGAAGTTATGGAGTGGGTTTGCACCATATGTGTTAAGGTCGACTTGAGTTAAATAATCCTCCTTGATCGTTGGACAAGCCCATGGAGGATGCTGGAAGGAGCCCTTCTATTGTGTATAAATAGAAGGTGAAGATGGAAGCTTTTCACACATCCAAAAGTGCAACACATGGCAAAGAAGGAGTTTGTTAAGGAGGACATCTCTCTGTTTTGGGTTGCAAATAAGAAAGGAGAACCAGCGAAGGAGAAGAAGGTTGTTAGGGAAGTTCCTTATGACTTTCTAGAGATCGAAGTTATCTAGAAGCAGAGCCGCATTCAAGAGAGGTAATTATGGACTATTTTTGGGTAACTTTGTGTGTGGGTAATCATGTGAACGTAGGTCGAAATTTTGTACAAGATCATGAAGGAGGGATGCAACCCAAACAGAGGTCTGTTAGGTGTTGAACAAGGGCTGGAAATATCCCAGAACTTGAGGGTATGGAAGGTGACTATCATATGATGGAACCCACAACTGTTAGGAGGGCTTAAGTGTTGAAAACAAGGGCTGGATTGGGACTGGTTTCTTGCCCTAACGAGGTCTTGGTCAACAATAGTGGAACCTACCCCAAACAGTGAGCAATTAGGTGTGTAAATTGCCTTGTGTTGGGTCTAGAGTTAGACCTTTTGGGTCAGTTTTATTGCATCCTGTGGGAGCTGTGAATTAAAGTTGACTTGGGTGAAAAGATGACTTCAATTAGGAACAAATTTCATAGTGATTGGATTGGGAACTTAGTGGTTGGTGGAGGGAAACAAGAAAGTGACCAAAGTAGCCCTGGACAAGTAATCTTGAAGTGAAGAAGATAGCTGAAGATTGGATGAAGTTTGTAGCCTTATGAGTAGCTCTTTGATGGATGAAAGAGGCTACTAGAAGGCAGATTGGAGCTCAAGAATTGGCTAGCCTAGAGAATGGATTGGATCAGCCAGTGTACATTGTAGCAAAAGCGAATTGCAACAGTGTTAGGTGACAACCCTCTTGGAGTCTCTATGTGTTGTCCTTTGAAGGACTAAGGGGCATCTAGAGATCCATATGGAAGTGAAGGACCGATAAGACAAGATACAACATAGAAGTTGCATCGAAGACTATCACTATATATTGTATACCATAGACTATTGTATTATTCAAATTGGTTTAATTGGAGCCTGCACCCAAATTTGGAGCCTCCCTTGAGAGTTTCACTTGATGGTTGCATACACTCGAGTTCACTCTGTGAACTCATGTGAGCCTTCACACCCACCTTGCTTGTTCATTCCACTCAAGCTTCTGCATGTTGATGTCAGTGTCTTGCTTGCAACCATGTTTTGGTCATGCTCAAGGTCTTCGCTTTGTGTGTACCTGTTATGTTCGCTATGAAAACATCTGTCGCACTCGCACACGGAGTCACATTCACTATCACACAAGTGTCATCATGGTTGATCAATGATCAATCACGAGTGTCACGCTTATCGCTTGCACCATCGGTCAATCATGTTGAACATGTGTGTCTGGTTGGTTTGAGTCATCTCATCGTCAAGTCATGAGGGTGTGTGTTTGTAAGATCACATTTGCATATTTCATTCGTTCATACACTTAGTCATTTTGTTGAAGTTTTGATGACCAGACTCCCCTCTAATAGCAAGGCTTTTCAAGCTGCGCTGCTCACAAGAAATTCACTCAATCTTCATGCTGGCCACCCGGAGAGTCGGACCCGATAGCCACCCCGGGACTGACTCCCCTCAAAAATTACGTAGAGGTTGCTGACCTTGCCCATTCTACTGATTGAATAAATTGCGCAAATAGGCCGGACAAACACCCAGCGCCTGTCCCTGTCTCCCTCAAAAAATTGCGCAGTTTTTCCAGTCAGTCCTCCCGACAGTTGACCGACTACTCATCCAGAAAATTGCGTAATTTTCATGAGCAGGACTTTTGTTTCCCAACAGTCCGCTCAGCTCAGAAATTGCGCAGAGATTATCAGCAGGTCAGCTTCCCAGCCTCAATACAGTTTCCCACTCCAGAAGCTCCCAACAATAGACTACCAGTTCCCTCCAGGAATTGCGCAGTTTCCACTGTCAAGCTCTCGGCACCTGACTACCTGTTCCCCTTGGGAATTAGGTGATCTTCGTTGCATCAGATTCGTCTCGACGAGAGCTACCATCCTCATCCATCACAACGTTGAAATATTCAAGTGGAAGATATCTTCAACAACAATCCATTGGATAGATAAGAGATCATGTTCTTCATGTTGGAAATACTTGGGGGGGGGGGGG
>Ga0139313_100051_pt1 | contig 12338 bp, 12 predicted proteins | sample In1P11_FD_99375 | JGI IMG/M metagenome (GOLD analysis project Ga0139313, IMG submission 99375) | reverse complement strand
AGCCAAAGAAACCCTGGAGTTCTCATGGATTGGTTGTGAGCTTAATGAACAATAGTTTTTTCTAGGGAAGATTGTTGATCATGGACTTTTGTTGATTTGTCATGGATGGTTAGGAGAACTCAAGGGTTTCTTTGGCTTGGATGAGATCAAGTTGATTGAGATGGCTTCATGTGATGGACTTCATATTAGCATAATAGAGTCTTCATCGGTTCATGATGTTGCATATCCGATATTGGAGGGATTTGCATGAGTGGTATTTGATGCAAAAGGATGAGTGTTTGCAAGACTGAGCCAATGTTGATCATGTAGGCTCAGAGGGAGTCTATCCTAAAAGGGAGTAACCCTATGCAGGTTTGGGATCTTCAGGTCCGAATGTGATGAGGCAGGGGCACTACAGATATTGTCGGGTTCATTCTATAGGGTATGTTTTAGTGATGGATGCCATATGGGCTAGTTGTTGGAATATATTATATTCCTTGGAAGGTAATAATGATTTTGTATTATGTCGGAAGTTGTCCAAAATCTTATGTAAAAGAGTAATACATTATATCCCATATTTATTATGGCATAGTATACTCTTGTATCCATTTATTATATAAAGAGGTGTTATTTTGGAGAATTATATTATCCCACATTTAATATGTGAGAGTAATTCCTCCACATCTCTGGGAATATAATAGGGCCATGGGAGCCTCTTAAGACATATAACATTTTGTGATACCATTACATCTTATCGTGTGTTCACAACATACTGCCATTTGTATCGGGTTTTTTGTAGTTGCTCTCTTTGTAAGATTATAGGAGATTTCTAGAGATAATAGAAGACAACCTTCCCATGGACATAGCCCAATTGGGTGAACCACATATATATGTTGTATTCTTTTTCCTTGTTCTCTTTATGTTCTTATTTATATGTTGATATATTGCTGGTTTCTTAGATAGATAGCTAGTTTAGTAGATCTAATATTCTAACACTAGTGTCGTTGGAGATGATGATGGTTACTTCCTAGTCTTGGAAGTACCTCCCTCACTAAGAGGGAGTGTTGATTTTTTTGTAGCTTGGGAGGTACTCCAAGCCTTGAGGATCGAGAGGTTGGAGGAATGAGCTCCACAAATGACCTTGTGGGCTTAAAACCCAAACCTAGGGTTTTGCACCCATCGATATTTGGGCTAAAATTGTGACGAGATTTCGACATGTGTTGGATGAGGATGATATTATTCATCGAGAAGAATCTAGCACATCAAAAATCATCCAATTTATATTTGTCATTATTGAGTTATGAATTTTTGTAGTTATGTGTGGGCTAATTTTTCAAGGAAAGCATGTCAGCTAGGGCTAGTTTAGCCCTCTTGACAAATTCATTGGAGACCTCTTGTTGGATATAAATAAGAGGTGAGTTTGGAGTTATTTGGCACATCCTAAGTGCATCAATATCAAAGAAGACCTCTGTGATTGAACAATGAGATTAAGGGAGGAAAAAGAAGGTTAGGAGCACGAGTTTGGGTCTATTTTAGGAGTGTAGATTTCTAAGGAAGAGGGTCGCAGGTCTAGGGAATGTACATGAACAATTGGGACATGTCTTGACTTGGTTGAAACAATCCATAAGTGCAAATCCTAAGCCACTGTCACAGAGGTAAGTTAGGGATTTTTTTTGCATTGTTTAAGTGTGTTAGTACATGTTATTTGGGCCAAAAATCAGAGACGAAACAACATCATTGAGGAGGGAGATCTAAGTGGTCCGAGAGGCCTATGAGAGACCCTTTAACCCAGCCATATTCATCCCTTGAATACTACTGCATAAATAGACCTTTTCTCCATGAGTTTGGGCAGATTTTTATTGCTAAAAGGTACAGGTATAATGTAGGGTATCGTGAGGAGTATCATCTAGCTCTACTACTATGCCTTGATGCCTAAAATGAACAGCAAGTGGAGCAACCTAGTTGGAGAAAGGTGAACACAAATATTTGGCACTGGCGTAGGGTTGTTGGTGTGCCCTAACCAATCTAGTACATGCATAGATCTTGAGGCAAAGAGAACAACATCAATAAGTTGCATATGTCTTCTTATTTGATGATTGGATGCTAGAGGATGAGTGTCCTAGGAGGGGATTGATTCGATGAAGTCTGTTGGCAGCCATGTGGAAGGGTTTCCTAGATGATTGGATGCCCTAACTAGGAGCATATAATACAACAAGTATTGGTCACTCGTGGACTGTTGGAGGGTAGTGTGAGAGTGGACCAAGTGTGAACTTAGATTAGTCACTTGTGGTCTATTGGATGGTAGAGTGATAGTGGACCATGTGTGAACGCGGATTGGACATTTATGGTATGCTAGAGGACAATGTGATAGTGTCAAGGTTGGAGCCCATTGTGCACCATCTTCATGGACCTAGATGGTTGCTAGAGTGGCAGTGGTTGAGCTCAAGGGTTGACGAACCAGAGGAGGAGTTGAGCAGCCCTAGACTTTTGTGTGGAGAAGGATTTCTACAACATATGATGGGCAATCCTCCTAGCCTATGTTCATTGTGGTAGATGGATATCTTATAGTGAGAGGTGGAAGCCCTCTGTTGAGTCCCAAACTTGCATCTTCCCTATACACCGTTTCAGCCTTCTTTTCCACTTACTTGACCCACCAAGCTGTCAAATCATTGCATATTAGTTTAAAAAGAGCTTATAAAATGGTTTCCTAACTATGTCTTGTGACTGCTGTTTGATTTAGATTTTTGTTCAATCAGCTGCGGAAACTTATCACTTTTCGCAGCTAGCTCAGGTTTTCGCAGCCATTTTGTTGAAGACTATGTTACAGGTGTCCACTGGAGAATCTGGCCACATGGGCAAGTTGCAGATGACATGTACATGGAACGTGTCCCCTTGGTTCATCCGAATCACGCACAAACAGCCATGGTCAAGGACGGTCAAAGGAGTGGTCAAACCAAGAGTTTTGCAGTGACACGACTCTGTTTTTACCACGTGAAGCTTTACGTGGCAAGTTCCTCAATCTCTGGGGGTGTGCTAACACCTGTGGATCGATCCGTGAACCAAATTGAACAGCCACCACTCCATAGATTTATATGTCACGGCTACCATACTGCTAGATCTCAGGACGTGGATATTTACGTGTCTGTTTGGCAGCGCAGAATTTAGGAATTAGTTATAGCATCTTCAGATTATAAATCATGCGTTATCATACGCTTGATAGTTAGCTTTTCATAGGTAATCTTGGCTGTTGTTACGAGCCCACTGTGCCGTGCTTTATCTTTATGTTTTGACTGCACTTTAATATATGAGAAGACAACATTCTTAAGTTCAATTCGTGACTGAGTATTGATTGGCCGAGGTTGCAGAGGGCCCCTGTACACCAAGGCTCTGTAACTATTGTATAGTTTCTCACTTTCTTTCATTATGTCACTTCTTTCATAATTGTTTGCTTGTATATTATTCATGTTAACTGTTGTCCATATTTTCTTTTATGCTTTCTCATGATTGTTAACTAATCAGTGTTTTTCTTTTAGGTTCTTTTAGACAGCCCAGGCAATTTACATAGTTTTTAATGACTAATGACGTGAAATCATCTTGTCCTTCTGCTGATTTATGATTCTGAGTTTTAATTCCAGCATTGTCATTTCTTTCAAGTTCTTTTTTGCTCATTTACTTTCATGCAATTTATATATCATATTACTCCATTTGTTTATGATTACCTTCCTATAGCCAAGCGACTCCAATAGTGAGGAATTAGAATATTATTTGATGTAGTATGATTTAGTTTACTTTCCTGCAAGTTAGTGATTAGATTACTTATGTCATTTTCAGGGATTGAAGTATGAATAAGTAGTTTAATCTTAGTTTCATTTTATGCGATTTCATTTCCTGCAATTTAGATATCAGATTACTCAATTTGTTTATGATTTCCTCCTATAGCCAGAGCGAGTCGAAAGGCGAGGGGTCAGAATATGAGTTGAAGTAGTGTGATTTAGTTTGCTTTGCTTATAGTCTTTGAATTGCTTCGGGTTCAGTTTTTATTTTCTTTTTACACAACAGTAAGGATATTGGGCTTCATTGTCACTAGCTCATTATTTTGGTGCATTTTTATTTTCTTTTGAGAATTGATTTCATCACTGCAAGTTTGAAACCTTTTTGAGAACTTTAAAGTTTGGAAAATCATTGTAGAAATCACCATTGCCATCCATACTTGACTTTCAATTCTTCCAGCCCACATTAGGGAATCAACAGAAGATAAACCCAAAAACAAACCAAAAACTCAAGAACGACAAAGAAATAATAAATCATTTATCTTGCATATATAGTGCACTTCACTTCAGCAATTTACGACTCTCGGATTGACATTTTAAATAGAAATTTAGGACACACTAAATTGACCAAACATTTTGGCGCCGTTGCCGGGGAAGTGAAACTAGGCAGCCAATTTCTTAAAAAAAAACAAGAAAATTTCAAGGAAGGTAAAAATTGATAACTTCTCAAAATATGCTCTCCTCTTGCACCTAGTGTGATCTGGAGGATCAGAAAAGAGAGTTATTGGTTTAATAATTTCTTGAGTATACTCTCTTATTGCACCTAGAGTGATCTGGAAGATCAGAAAGAGAATTATTAGCCCGACTTGAAGAAAAGTAAAAAAATGACATGCATAGAGCAAGAGATTCTAGGGGAAGGTTTTTAGCTAGGGCCAAGAGTTCAATTTTTACAACTCCATCTACTTCAAGGAATAGACAAGAAACACCTCCATCATCTCCAACTCACACTCCTAGCCTTAGGATTCCTGGACTTCAAGAGGCAGTAGTTGAATTAGGAGACTCTCCCACACTATCCACAGAATCTGAGTTAGGAAAAGACCCTTTCTTTACTTCTACAGGAAAACACATTGTAATTGAAGAAGTAGAATCACCTAAAGAGGAAGAGGGAGAAATTCCTCCTCATTCGCCATTAGTAGAGGAACCAGAAGACTCTGAAATATCTGAGGAAACTCTCATGGCAAAGGAAGTAGTAAACGGATTTGGTAGAGGTAGAGGTAGAAGAGGAGGAGGAAACAATGGAGGAGGTAGAGGTAACAATGGGGGAAATAGGGATGGAGATAACTCATTCGGATTTCCTATAGTTGATGAGGATTCTCGAGCAACAATGAAAAACATCTCACCATATGTCCTCCCAAACTTTCATGAGTTACGAAATGAGGATCCTGAAACATTTCTATTTGAGTTTGAAGTCGTGTGTCGAACTTATGATTATCTGGAAGACTCTCAAAAACTTAAATTGTTTCCTTCAATATTGAAGGGAGCTGCTTTGAAATGGTTCATGGGATTAGTCACTCAATCCATTAGGACTTGGAATGATATGAAACAAACATTTTTGGATAGATACCTGGACTATTGTATGCCCACCAATCACAAGGATGAGGTATTCAAAATGGTGCAAAGAGAGATGAAAACTTGGAGGATTTACTTGAAAGATTTCAATACAACTTGAAAAGAGCAAAAATGAACAACTTAGATGAGGAAACCTTGAAAGCCCTTATATAAAAACCATTAGAGATGAATGGATAGATATTTTGAACATGATGGGAAAAGGAGATATATCTCAACTTCCACTTCATGATATAGCAGAGCTATGTGTCCATCTCTCAAGGGGAAAATCTAAAACTAGAAAAGGGCCTAGAGATCCTTCTCTCATTAGAGCAAACAAATCTACAACTGGATCAGTAAATAGGGCTGAGATTGGCAACATGCTTGATGAATTCAAAACTGATATCTTAGGGAGTCTTAGTGAACAACTAGACACCCTTAAGATACAAAACAAGAAGAAAGCAAAAGTTGAAGCTTTGGCCATCTTTTGCCCAAAATGTAGAAAGAAACATGCTCTAAGGAAATGTCCCTTGGATGCAAAAGTTGTAGAAACATGTGTGATTTGTTCAGAAAACCATGAGACCAAGGATTGTCCTTCAATTCCTGGGCTCAAAGCTGTCTTTCAAGAAGATCCAAATTCAATTGAGTCTCTCTATTTTGTTGCAAGGAGACCTTGGTAGGGGCAACAAAATCAAGGGTTTAACAACTCTATGAACTTTCAATCCCCACCAAATTGGAATCCTTGGCAACAACCTTGGTCCCAACCTCAAAATCCATTTCAATCATGGGTACAAGGTATGCAAAATCCTTATGGGATATTTGCTCAATTTTATCAATATCCTCCATCTTTTCAAAATCAACAAGCTCCACAACTTCCAAAGCAAAATCCACAACTTTCATTGCCATTTCCACAACAACAACAACCTTCTCAACAAAATCCAAATTCTCAACTCTTGCTTCCATTCCAACAAAAGACAAATCAACTACCTTCCCAGCCATTGCCGAACCCCAACAATAAAAACACTCAGAATGCTTACATGGTAGAAGGAAAACAATTTCCTACCTATATGATTGTTCCTCTTAATGATGTACACTCAGATCTGGTAGATTTTTAGACAAGCCTTCTATAGATGCTCAAAAGCAAAGCATTTCTGAGGAAGATTCTCTTGAAGCCAATAAAGGTTCTGAAGCATCTCTTCAAAACCCAAGCAATCAAAAAGAAAAAGAGAAAGAGTCAACCCCCACAACTCCTATAGTTGAGCAACCTGCATCTTCATCCACACCTCCTTTTCCTGAAAGATTACAAATTGACAAAGGGGTGGAAAAACAAATCTTGTTGCCTGACTATGATTTTCTAGATGAATTAAAGAATGTCTGTATCAAGATTCCCTTGTTACAAGCCATTAGGGAGATTCCTATTCTATCAAAAACAATAAAGGAGTTGAGTCTTAAAAGACCAGGAAGGAAACCAAGAGATACAAGAAGAATCAACCTGGTAGGAAAAATTACAGATATCATGATGGGAAAAATTACCATGCAAAAGTATGTAGATCCCGGTAGTCCAATTGTCAAAACACATATCAATGGGGTAGAAATTCCAAATACTTTGATTGATTTAGGGGCTGCTATCAACATTATGAGTAGATAGACTATGGAACAGCTAAAACTTCCTAATCTTCTTTTTACACCTACTTTACTGCAACTTGCAGATCGATCAATTATTAAACCAGATAGTGTATTAGAAGACATTTCGGTCTCCTTAGATTCTTGGGAATATCCAGTAGATTTCATGATTTTAACTCCCAAGAGTAATCTAGGAGGACACCCACTCATTTTAGGAAGACCTTGGCTAGCTACAACTGATGCTTTTATCAGTTGTAGATCTGGGGATATGTATATTCCTGATGGTAGTTCGACAAAGAAATTCAATCTGTATCCTCCAGCAAAAGAAATTACAATAGGAGATAATGAATGGGTTGATGATGAGGATACTATACAACCTGTCTTTACCATTTCTAAAATCAGTGAAGATAGTCAAATTCTGAACACATTAGAAAACTTTGAAACATCTTCAGAATATGACCGCACACAATTTCAGTTAGATTCTGACATTGAGTATCTATCATCTAGACAAATGTCTCTTTACTCTATGGAAGAGTTTGTAGTTCCACCATTGAGATCTTTCTAGGTAAAACATTGAATGTCAACAAAAACCTGGAAAAATCACAACAGGGAGAGCTAACCAAAATCTTGCAAAAACATTCTACTGCATTTGCATGGGAGTATACTGATATGAAAGGTATTGACCCTAAGACTTGCATTCATCACATCTACATTGAGGAAAACAATAGACCAATCAGACAACCTCAGAGAAGGATGAATCCAAACCTTAGGGAGATAGTGAAAGAAGAGCTCCAAAAACTACTCAATATAAACTTCATTTATCCAATTTCAGATAGCCGATGGGTTTCTCCTTTGGATATAGTTCCTAAAAAGAATGGTAAATGGAGGTAATTCATTGATTACAGGGAATTGAACAAAGCAACTTTGAAGGATCACTTTCCTTTACCCTTTATCGATCAGGTATTAGATACTCTAGCAAGCAAAAAGTACTTTTCATTCTTGGATGGTTTTAGTGGCTATAATCAGATTCAGGTAGCACCTGAAGATCAAGATAAGACCACATTTACTTGTCCATGGGGAACTTTCGCCTACCGAGTGCTTCCTTTTGGATTATGTAATGCACCCGCAACATTTCAAAGGGAAGTACTAGGAATATTTTCTGATCTAATCCATGATTGTGTAGAGATTTATATGGATGATTTTACAGTTTATGGTCATTCATTTGAAGAGGCATTAGAGAATTTGGAAAAAGTCCTTATAAGATGCAAAGAATCAAACCTTTCATTAAGTCATAAAAAATGCTTTATGATGTTTACTGAAGGTATTGTTTTGGGACATCATATTTCAGGGGATGGGATTAAAGTTGATAGATCAAAAGTTGAAGTCATCTCCAAGTTGCCTATTCCAAATTGTCAAAAAGATGTTAGAAGTTTTCTAGGATTTACTGGGTACTATAGAAGATTCATAGAAAACTTTACCAAAATAGCATGTCCACTCTTCAAATTACTTACAAAAGACTGTGAATTCAAATGGGATCCTGATTTTCAATCTGCATTTGAAACTTTGAAAACAAGAATATCTGAAGCACCCATTTTGAGAGGGCCAAATTGGAAACTTCCTTTCCATATTTCTACAGATGCTTCAGATACAGCTCTAGGAGCTGTGTTGGGTCAAAAGGATTTAGTTCCTTATGCCATTTATTACACCAGTAAAAATTTGACTCCCACTGAGTTGAACTATACTGTGACTGAAAAAGAGTTCTTAGATGTTGTTCATGCAATCAATAAGTTTAGACATTATATAACAGGCTATGAAACTTTTGTCCATACTAATCATTCTGCAATTATATATCTAATGAACAAACGTGATACTAATGGCAGAGTTACATGATGGCTCTTACTTTTACAAGAATTCAATATTACTGTATTGGATAGACCAGGGAAACAAAATACAGTAGCTAATTTCTTGTCTAGGATCCAAAATACTAATGAAGATTCTCCTGTAGAGGATAAGTTTCCAGATGAATATTTATTTGCAGTAACTACTAAGACTCCTTGGTATGCAGATATTGCTAACTATTTGGTTACAGGGAAGCTACCTCCACAAAAAAAGTCATATACATTTGGAGACACCCTTCAGGTATTGAACCCAAGGTGACATCCTAGTCAAAAGAATCAGTACAAAGCTCGGATGCTAGGATTACATATATGATGTTCCATCCTTGACCTTTGGAACATTAGGTTGAACTCCATGGCTTGAAGAAGGAATGTGCTGTGTTGAAGTCTAAAAAAAATAATCAGAATCAGGGAAGGTAGGGTTTAATATATGATGGTTGGGTTGGGTTACATATATGATGTTCTATTATGACCTCTGGAACATCAGGTGGAACTCCCTGGCTTGAAGAAGGAATGTGTTGTGTTGAAGTCTAAAAAAAATAATCAGAATCAGGGATGGTAGGGTTGGGTTTAATATATGATGGTTGGGTTGGGTTACATATATGATGTTCTATTATGACCTCTGGAACATCAGGTGGAACTCCCTGGCTTGAAGAAGGAATGTGCTGTCTTGAAGTCTATAAAAATAAGGTGTCAGAATCAGGGATCCTGGTTTTTATGAGTTTCTTACAGAGATCAAATTTTAATGTCCGTATTTGAGTCAAGGAGGTGCTGTGAGTGATGGAGGTGCTGAATTCTTCATCTTAGAAAAGATAAGGAAGGTTCTTGGAGGGCTCTGAGGGATGTTTGGTTGGAAGGTGGGGTGATGGAGAACCATCAAGGTTGGCCGAAGGCTAGCCGAAGATTTGAGCCTGCCTTGCTTTCAAATGAGTTTATTTCCTAGTGAAAAAAGAAGAATTATTCAGGAGAGTTCAAATTATTCATGGATTTCTAATGAATTGTTTAAAACAGGGGTAGATTGTGTAATCAGAAGATGTGTTCAGGAAGATGAAATGCCTGACATCCTCAAGGCATGTCATGACGAACCATGCGGTGGACACTTTGCTGACAAAAGGACGGCCTATAAAATGCTTTCTTTAGGATATTATTGGCCTTCCCTCTTCAAAGATACAAAACAATATGTCAGAAGGTGTGACAGCTGCCAAAGAATTGGGAAACCAACTCTTTCAAATGAAATGTCATTACAACCACAGGTACTCATCGAACCCTTTGAAAAATGGGCTTTAGATTTCATTGGACCCATTAATCCACCATCTAAATAGAAGAAGTATATATTGGTATGCACTGATTATGTCACTAAATGGGTAGAAGCCAAAGCATTACTTTCTGCTACTGAAAATTCAGTTGTTAATTTTCTTTATGAGGATATTTTTACTTGTTTTGGTGTCCCAAGAGAAATTGTGACAGATCAGGGAAGTCATTTTACATCTAACTTGATGGAGAAGCTAATGGAAGAATACAAAATCAAGCACAGAAAATCTACTCCTTACCATCCGCAAGTAAATGGCCAAGTGGAGTCTTCAAACAAAGTTATTGAGAGTATCATCACTAAAATTGTTCATCTACACATAAGAGATTGGGCAGAAAGGCTTCCTGAAGCCTTATGGGCCTACAGAACTACATGGAGGAATACAACAGGACATTCTCCCTATGAACTTGTTTATGGGAAAAAAGTCTTGCTCCCCATTGAGTTTCAAGTCAAGACTTTCAAGATGGCAATTCAATTGGGGATGGATCTATCAAAAGCCCAAAGGCATAGAATGGAGCAACTAAATGAGCTAGATGAGATCAGACAAGAAGCAATCCTAAGAACTGATCTAGTTCAACGTCAAAGAGCTAAGTGGCATGACCGATACATCAAGGAGAAAAAGTTTCAAGAAGGAGATTGGGCACTACTGTTTGATTCCAAGTTTAAAGACTTCAAAGGTAAATTTCAGACCCATTGGCTTGGGCCATATGAGATTGACAAAGTCTTTAGCAATGGAGTGGTAAGAATCAAGACCATTGATGAATTTCAAACTCCTCTTATTTTGAATGGCCACAGATTGAAAATTTATCATAAGCCACTCTCAAAAGAGGAATTTGTCAAAATGTTTCAAAAGAATTCTGCAATAAGACTGGTGAAGAAGAATCCTTCTTCCCCACTAGCCTAGCCTTTGTTTCTTTCAGTTAAAATAAAAATAAAAAAATTGTATAAGCCTGAAAACCAATCACTGATTGGCAGTCTTATACAAAAAATGTAGAGTGAAAATTAGGGACACCTGACACTCTATATTTTCCAAAAAAAATCTCTCCTTCTTTTTCATCATCACTCCACTTCATTTTCCATTCCACTCCATCTCCATTTCATTTTCATTTCACTTCACTCTGCTTCATCTCACTCCATTTCATTCATTTCATTCCATTTCAACAATAAATGTCTCTTTCAGGACCATTTTCACTCAAGTATTTATTATCTAACTATCTTTGTTAAAGCCAAGTGGGTGTTGTGTCAGTTTCCGCAGCCACCACTATGTTTTTCAAATTTACAGTCAAAATGTTAGTGCAATAATCATGAAAATGCAGGTGTGACTGAGAATATGCTATGAAGACATGGAGCATCTCGAGACATCAATAAAGAACAGTTGGTTAAAGGCTAATGAACAACAAATGACAAGGTTTCCAAAGGTATGAGCAAAAATTTCTTTCAAATAGCAATTAAAGGCACAATTTTGCATAGTTTTCAAACCATAAAAGTTCTACTATGTGCAATGATTATCACGATAGCTCCATTACCCATTACGATCCCAGGACATTATTCCGCACACCATGCATTTATTCCTTAATGGTCTCATGATTGATTTTCGGGTTTAAATTCATAGTCGATTGCACTTTCATACCCACTTGTAATCATGAAATGTGACCTATTTCATTACGGCTCCTCTCCACCGCATTTTCCGCAGCCATTCATTAAACGTGTAACATTTCACATGCAGCCGTTTAATTCAAAATCCCGACTTCACTCCATTTCCTCACCATTCATCTTGTGAACTCACCTCTTTCAATGCATGAACAAGAATTCCTTTTGTAAACACAGTAACGTCCATACCTCGGTTACGTAGCATAATTCTCCATGCCTGTTCGTCCATACTTTTGTTTTTAAACCATCGCTCACCTTCCTGGGGCAAGTCTGTGGCAGCTGCTACTGTTGCTTCAGTGACCGTGAGCTTTAAGTCTCCAATTTCCACCATCTGGCTGTCGAAAGACCGTGCAAAGGCTTTCGTTACCTCCTTGTTATGGCCCTTAAATTTTTGGATGAAACGTAACCATTTTGCTTTCTTTAGCAAATCTTTTGCTTGAGGGTAACCTTATAAATATTTCGGTCCTTCTGGTTCTGCCCTTAGTAATCGTCCCATTCTTTCCTCTG
>Ga0139313_100050_pt1 | contig 12422 bp, 6 predicted proteins | sample In1P11_FD_99375 | JGI IMG/M metagenome (GOLD analysis project Ga0139313, IMG submission 99375) | reverse complement strand
TCGAATGGGAAGCGTGTACATTGATCTACGTACAGAAAATTGAGACCTATGGAATGCTATTAGGTGGTTGATGGTGAAAGGTGAGACTCAGTCAACTCCATTCGGAACTGGACCTAGGGCAGGGGTCCGGGGGCCTGGCCTGTATTATGGTTTTTATATACTGGTTTCGCTCCTTTCGTTGCTGATCCGTTTGCTTCGGTGATGGGATAGGTGGAAGGGAGGTAATAGCCCTACCTTTCTAGGGCAGTGAGCCAGTGATGAAAGAATATTATTTGCTTCACTAATGATGTAACATCCAAGTAGTTGAACAGCAGCCGCTATACGAGTAGAGTATAGATAGGGGACTCAGGAGGACCCCAACGTAGTTCCCCATATCTACGATCGCAGCCCTAATAATACACACACACAGACCTACTCCTATAGGGACAGGTATCGAGGTACGACACCGAGAACCAGAGAGCAGAGGCAGAGCCTCCAGACGCAGGCAGGAATACACCCGGGCCCAAGGGAGGCCCTATAGAGACTAGGGCCCAGGTAGCGAGGTAGGGGACCTGGGATAGGACTGAAAACGGACTCGATACCTGCGGGGGAACTAATCTACTCCGCTCCTCAAACGCAAACAACTAGAGTTCCCTACCTCTATAATTGAATGGGTAGTACCAAATCAAAGTGTGAGGAGGGGGTAGTGGATAAGTGATGTGATAGAATGTCATGGGTAGTACCGAAGATCTTCTATATTCTATATCTATAAGCCAGGAAGAATGCATTCCCTGCCCTGCCATGCCTTATTCCTGCCAACTTCATTACTTATTCACTGAGGTAGGAAGGTCCCGGAGGGGCTTGCGCTTCCTAGTGCAAGGAAGATAAGGAAAGAATGCTTTAGGAAGGAGAGTGTAAGTAATTCTGGGGGAGAGTGACTTATCCGCCCCGACTTATTTCTTTCCCGGCTGATTGAAGGGGGGAGGGTTGGTGCATGAAAGGGTTCTTAATAACCTATTTATCCAAAACCAAGGAACACGGTCTAGCTCCCTCACTTTGGTCCCGAGCTGGGCTAGTGGCAATAACAAAACTGATCAACGTAGACACGGTAAATGAGGGAAGGTAAATGAGGGAAGTTAGGTGTACGTGTCCAGAGACCTATGCCAGACCTAGACCTCATGTAAGATTCTCCGATGATTAGATCTCTTGTAGTAGTAGGGTAGAGGATAGGGTACTCTTGCTTCTTCGCTAAAGCTCAGGGACTGGACTAGCTTCACTTACGCTCAGCTCTATAAGTTTTTTCTAATCAGGAATGGAAATAGGAATAATAGTCATCCATTTGTTGATATATGTTATACATCAGCCATTACTCCCGGAGAAGAAAGCTCTATTGCTAGTGGGAGATCTTGCCAATCCTTCTACTCAGTATCTCTATCAATCATTGGGAAAACATATATCTCCGCGGGCACTAACTAATCTCTATTGGCAGGCATAACATACTCCATGTGAGCTAGGGGGGATAAGAAAAGAACTAGTACTCGAGTGTGAGGGCATAATCACTATGGAGGAGCTTACCTTTCTTTGCCAGTATCATTCCCAGGAGCTTTATCGGTTGACGGTTTCAAAAGGTTAGATTGATAAGTTCCCATAGTTGGCAAGTGGAGATCAATCATGAGTATCCGCTTTTGACTCCATCATTGGTACGGACGGAGCTCCCTCTAATGCTATACTCGTACACCCACCATACTCTCATTTCCCACCATCCGATGGCCAGTAATCGTTTCAAAGTTCCGGTGGAATCAATCTATAACCATTCTAAACCATACTAATCGATAGCGTATGGAAAGGGCTTGGCTCCGTTAGTGCAGTAGGTAGAGCCATTTATTGCCCTTGAGCCTTAGATAAAGCTTTATCATCCCTATCATTCCTAGTCTTTTCCTTGCACTAGGAAGCGCAAGCCCCTCCGGGACCTTCCCATCACTAGCCCCTTATTCCTACCACTTTTCACCCACCACTATGAGAATAAGAGTAATTGGATCCCCGGCATAAGCAAAATTAGGATTTGAACCAGCAATTTAGGAATAATCGGATGGCTAAGCTGGGTAATTGAATCTATAGACTGAAACTGGAATCTCTGGAACAAAGCTTTAGGCAGGTTAAGAAGAATAAAGAAAGTATAGAAGGGTTGGTAACATAGCAGGAGAATACCCAGAAATGTGTAACTAAAGAAGCCAAGTGCCGATCGGAAAGCATCTCGTTATCTTGTGCGTGGGTGATATCATCAGTCTTATCCTTCTCACTTGGGCAGTCAACCCTACTCACTGGGCCTATCTATCCTATCTATACCTCTTCTGAATACATGTTTTGATCCACTGGAACACCGGTCTTATTGTAGCTGACCCCCTACTAATAAGAATGGGTCGCTCCACCTTCACTGAATAACCTATCGAAATTGGAACAAGACTTGATGATGGCCCACTCGATCCAGTCATAACAGCTGCCTTAAATAGAGAATACGATGTCAGTCTTATATACCACGGAGTTTACATCCCCGAAATGCTTTTGGTACCAGTCATCATATCCGCATCCCGCCGGAATAGAGGTGGGGCCTATAGAGAGTAGGGGCATGTCTCCTATTTGGAATTGTGCGTGGCCCGCCCAGCGTCTATAGGTTTTGTTATTTTTGTCTTCCACCCATAGTAGAGAGGGGGAGGGGAGGGGGCAGATCGATCTATTGGCACCGTTCAATCAGATCTTTCTACTAAGCGTCCGGGCAGGAAAGGGACTATCCTATCTTGCCAGTCTGGTGGTTCGGGCATTCCTTCCAAGGTTTCGCTTCACCTCTTATAGAGCAGGCCCTATAGAGAGTAGGGGCTTCATTGTAGAGTAGGGCTCCGCGACCCTATTAGATATGAAGCGTGGTCGTAACTAAACCGAATCTCCATCCATCTTGTTGAAGAAGCACTCGGAAACATGAAACTATACCCTGTAACAACGCTTCTGAAGATGCCCTACCTCTCTATAGTAGGGCTTCGCTTCACACCGAGCAAAGTACAGGTTCGATTCGGCAAGAGCAGGTTTGAGTGGGCCGTCAGGCATAGTAAGAGCTCAAAGTGGTTTCAGGATTGGAACGAATAGCGGGCGTGCTCCTTATGATTGGCTGTAGTAAGTGCTCTAATAGGCTGTAGTGCATGGGTCTAGGAGACAGAATATGTTTCAGGTTCTGCGAGAGCTTGTCTTAACATAAAGGTTTAAGACTAAGGCAGAAGGTTCAAGGTGAGTTTCAAGGTGTGAGATAGGCCCTCCCTTGGTGAATTGACTCATCCTCCTCCCTCCGCCTCCTCGTGGGGCAAGCGGTAGCGATCATCATCCATCATAGAGAGAATCCATCATCGAGATCATCGTATCAAGTCACCTAATTTGTGTAACCAAGCTCTTTCAACAGGGCTCTTTCAACAGCTGCTGTTCTAAGCTAAGGTTCGAAAGGATATCCTGTTTTGCCCTCTTGGTCCTTCTTTTCAAAGTGGTAGAATGGGTTGAATTGGGAATGCGGTCATTTGGGTGAATAGGGAAGCGTGAATGGGATAAATGGAGAATGAAAAAGGGGGGGGGGAGTGCGATAATGCAATAAAGCGGATGGGGCAGTCGCGAAAGCGAGAATGGCGTGGATGGGATGCGCGAGAGGTAGAATGGCGGGCGGATGGCTGGTGAGCTGGTCGAACCCATCGGCTTGTTGTTGAACCGGGGCGGGGCTTGGAGATGAAAGATATTGCGGGATGATATTACTTATGTGCTTCTTGCTTGCTCGCTAGATTGATTTTCTTTTTCCATATACCCCTTCTCAACTGCCAACACACTAAGCACACCAACAGGGATGAACTACACCCGCCTGTCCAACTAGTCCAGTCCCACCAAGAACACCAATCCCACCACACCTACTCCCACCAGGCCAAGATCCATGGGCCTACTCTGCCAACAAACTCAAAACCAGGGGCCTACTAACGCTACGGAAACATCTCTTGATTTGACCTACCTGCTGCTACAACTAGACAGAGCCACAATAGAAATCAGTTGGAACTTGCCTCACCGTAATACTCATCAGTAGCTTGTGAAGCGTCCTCCCCCAGAAGACTAATAAGTCACCTTTGGCCACTCCTTCCAGCCAACCTAAGAAGACTAATTAGTTCAGAAAATCCAATCGAATCAGTTCAGTGGAACTTGGTCTAAATGCTTGTAAGTAACAACCATGTTCTTTTCCTGTATCTAGAGAAAAACGAGGTTTCTCCAAAATGGGAAAATGGCGAATGAGAATCTTTTTGAAGATCTGGTCCACCCAAACAGAGTGCCTGTCCCCAACTAGGTGTTCTTCAGGTGGTATATAAGCGTATCCATGAAATTGAGGTTCCCTTCTAGGTGTGTCAACTTTCTTATATATGAGAATATCCATGGGGCCACCCCTATCGAAAAACTTGTTCGGTAGTAGTTTTGAGTTTGGAGTTTGGGAGTTAGGAGGTCAAGGTTGGATTTTGGAGTTTGGCGTAGGAGTTGTAGGTCTGGCAGCTATGGCAAGGTCTCTTGGTTGGGTCTGCTGGCTGGGTCTTCAGTTTAGGTCTCCTGGTTGGGTCTGCTGTCACTCATTGGTCGATCCGGTGGACCCCGCATCTCTTGTCGCCTAATATTGGGACGTTAGATGGTTAGTTTATTGGGACGTGCTATGGGGAGTTTGGTGTCAAACTATTCTCGGAAGATGGGGCAGGTGGGAACGCTATTCTCAAAATCTTTTCTAAAGTGAATCAATCAAGTCCAATCAATCAATATATCTCCAAGCCCAACCTACTTCCCTGGCCGTCAAAACCATCCTAGCGTGAATGAAACTATGTGTATGGCGCCTGATCTATCCTCAACGGATGCCTCATATATAATGCATGGCCCATCAAGTTGAGGTAGGAAAGTTCTGCAGCGTAGTGATGTCAAGTTATAGGTCAAGGGTTGAGGATCGAGGTGGAAGTGTAGGGCCACGGTTGTTTCGAGGTCTAGTTTCGAGGAGAGGGTCGAGGGCTATGTTTCCTCCGTGGAGTTCAAGTTGGCAGACCAGATCCAAGCTAAGCAGCCAGGGATCCAGCAGCCGGGGATCCACTAGCAGACATAGATAGGCAAATATCAGAGGTGAAAACTGATCCATGCTACATAGTTTCTCTCAAGTAGCCCAGCCGAGCAAGTAGTCCAAGTGGAGTAGTCTCTGAGTGAGGCCCAGCACTGGCATTGGCAACCTGCTGGCTTAGTAGTAGTAGATATGGCGATATCGAGATGGCAAATCCAAGTGGTCCACGTATCTATGTGACATCATATATAGCCACGTAGATATGACTGGCGAAGGTTCTACCTATGGGGCAAAGGGAAGACTAGATTGATTCTTAGCAAGGACGTAGATATGGCGATATCAGACGTGAAAATGTGGATATGGCTAGTCCAGGTGTAAACGTCTTTATGGGAAATCTGGGTAGTTAGCTTCATGGCTATTTGCTATGAATAAGATCCGAGTGTGATTGGATAAATACCAGTTACGGTAGAATGACTTAGAGAATATGGAGACTATTTCCTAAAGACTTCTCCTAAGGGGGTTGACCCGCTTGTCCGCATCGGGCAAGGCATAGCAGGCTCACTAGTAGGTGAGATGAAAATCATTTGAAACCTGATGCAAAGCCTATCAAAAGAGGTCATACAGATGAAATCCAAGAATCAAAGAGAAGGTTGAACTAGAGCTTTATAAGATGTTGAAGGCAGGACTCGTCTTCCCTATCGAGGAATCTTTGTGGAGAATCCCCGTGATCATTAAGAATACAGGTGAGATCTAGATCTGTGTGGATTTCATAAGGGAGGGATTGAATTAAGCATGTGTATGTACATGACCCCTTCGCTACACCATTTGCAGATGATATTTTGGAACATGTGGGTAGGGCTTTCTTTCCAAATAAGACTCCTCTCATTTCACCATCCAATTAGCCCATCTTCCTGAATGGCTCAACCTCCCTGATGAGAGGATTTAGCCAGCACCAGACGTGAGAGAAGGACCCCATCATACGCGATAGGACCCCTTAAACAGTGAAAACACCTTCCACGGTGAACCTATCTGCTGATCTAGAACTTGCTGCTTGCCGAAGGTCTCTTGCTTTCTCAATATTCCTGCTCTCCCTGGAGACGAATCACTTTCCACCGTTTGCTTGCTTTCCCGTTGCCCCTTCGTGAGACAGTTCACTCGTCATTACACTTGCCCTGGAAAACCCAGTCAGGAAAAGACTTTCACCCCTTTACGAATCTTTTTAGGAGCTGGACGAATGAGTCCACATGCCAGAGCCAGTCTTCTGCGAAGGGCTTTCTTTAGTCTTATAAGAGGGGAGGGGGTAGAGCCAGTAGGGAGGTGGGTGATTTAGTAACAGTGTTAGGTGCACCCATTACCCTAACTACTCCACACATTTCAAGTTCCACACCAAAAGAGAGACAGCCAAGTTGTTGTCATACGTGATGTGATATCGATTTAGCCCGGATGGCACCAGACGACGATGAGAGAAGGACTTACCGCAGAGAAGGCCTTACCGCTATAGATGAGAGACAAGAAGTCCGCCCAGTCCAAAAAGTCCGACAAGTCCACCAACAGCTATACGGCACTAGACCTGAACTACAACAGGAAGGGGATAGATACATTCAGGGAGAGGAGCTAGATAGAGGACCATTCAGGCCAGGGAGGTTGAGCCATTCAGCGAGGGGCTAGATAGATACATTCTGCTTGGAGGCGCTAGAGACAGGGAGAGGGAGGGGCCATGTGCAGTTCACAATTAGGCGCTACACAGAGGTGCAGAGATGCTACAGAATAAGTGCTACACAAAGGAGCTACGAACGAAGAGGTGCTACGAACAATGAGATGCTACGATGAGGTGAGCGATACCATCCCATTCCAAGTTGCCAACAGATGAGGGAGAGCCATGTCCCCACCAGATGAGAGAGAACATGTCCCTATTTAGCCACCTTACCTGAGTGAGGAAGGAGATGTACCCCATCGTTCCTACCAGAACAGAGAATAGCCAAGGTAACACCAGAAGAGATAGTGATTGATTGAGGTGAAGTTGTCACCGAACGAGAGAGAGAGTGAGGTTAGGTTAGGTTAGGTTAGGTTAGGTGATGCAATTTGATTTTATGTCTCCCACTTGATTTTATGTCTCCCACGTTCCCGCATACCGGAGTCACCCTCAACGCATACCCGAGTCACCTTCACAACATGACACATCCACTCAACACGGTACGGGGCCGAGTGAGTCACACCTGCTGTGAGCGATACCATCACAACATAATACCCGAAAGAGAAGGAAACCATCACAGGATACCATTCAATTCATACACGAGAAAGGAAGGTCCGGAGGGTCTTGCGCTTCCTAGTGCAAGGAAATGTACCCTATCATGAAAGCCATACCCGACAGAGAAGGAAGTAACCCGTTCAATTCAATTCATAAACCGAAAGAGAATGTTACCCTCAAACTGACCGCTACGGAACAATGGAACGTTCCTCTCCCGCTGGTCGAGTCACTAACGTACCTCTCCTCTCCTCTCGATGGCGGCCTTAACAGTCGAGCACCTAAAGGTGATGGCGGCCTTATCAGTCGAGCCTGCTTGCGCATCCTCTCCTCTCCCTTATGGTCGAGCACCTAAAGGTCCTTAACAGTCGAGCACCTAAAGGTCCTTATGGTCGAGCCCCCTAAAGGGTCCTTATCAGTCGAGCCCCCTAAAGGGTCCTTATCAGTCGAGTCACTAACGTACCTACACACACTTACATTGACGGAACAATCGTTCCTACCTTGATTGGATGACATCACAATGCATTACTTATGATGCACCTGTGAAGGAAGGGTCATTACGCCTCATTGACAAAAAAAGCTAATACTCAAGTTTGGCGGGATGGAATCTTTTGCTTTTAGGCTGGGTAAACCCAAGAGCTGGGAGAAACCGAGGCTTCACGAAAGAAACCAAAGCTGGCTGCTTGCTGGTTGAGAGAAACCGAGGCTGGTCGAAATTGTATCACCCAAGAGTTGGTCGAAAGAAACCGCCCGACGAAGAAGCTTGCTACGAGGGCTGGTAGAAACAGTTAGGCGAGAACGTTGAGGTAGTGGCTAGAGAGAGAGTGTTGCTATAACGCGAGGCAAGGAAGGCAATGGCTATATTAATGAAATGAATGAGTAAACCCCAGGAACAAGACAGGACGGGGCAGGACGAGGCACCTGGAGTTACAGCGTGCAGTGAGTTTGGAAAGAGAAGTTCGTCATATCCAGCACCCATCATTGCATCCATGTCGGCACGAACGATATGGGAGAGAGATTGAGTAGTCCCCCATCACAAGATAGATATCCAAGAGATGATAGATGATCGCCCCCATCACACACATTCCTAGTTTCTACCATACGGGAGAGATGATGTTAACCAAGTCGACACCCACCATACGAGGAGAGGGAGTTCATGTTGTTACCTAACGAGCAGATCGATTGAGGAGCCATGCCCGATTGCTTCTATCCCGATCGAGGAGAGCTATACCTCCAAGACCTTGGTGGCACCGATCGAAGAACTTAGACCGTGGCTTTGCACTAATATTGACAAGAGCACGCGATTGATCAAGGTGGTAGGGTCAAGGAGTTCAGATATGGGGTGAGGTCGCCCTCCCCTATCACATAGGAGATGAACCCCAGCATACTCAACAGACGAAAACAAGCCCTCCCAGCGAGAAGAAGATGGCGTCAACTACTTTGTTCCGACCGGTACCACACCTACCTATACATCTTGATTTGACCAATCCCCAAAGGATTACTTATAAATGACCAACGCCCGGAATATTGGTAGTTAGCACTTGGACTGCCGGTACCACCAATATCCAACATATCACCTATAAAAGAAATCGCATATATCTATGCCCCTACCCCCAATCAAGTGTTCGTCCCGTAGCTCCTCACCCTTTCTATCTCCCAATGGTTGATTCTTTAGGCTCGTACCTCGGGCGAGACACTTAACGTAAGATTGAATGTATCATTTCATATATAATGAAAGTTGCCACACCTAGAAAGGAACTGAATTGAATGAATCCACTTTCTCAGGGATGGTTTCAATATTGGACTTCCCCTTCCTCTTGGTCATTGTTGATGTGGGCCTCCTTACTCGGTTATTCTGTTGAACGGGCGGGATACAACGGGGTATGTTTGAACGGGTATATTGTGATGTTGGCCCACCTATATTGAATACATAACCACCCTGGCTGGCTGCCTTACTCCCGGCAAGTAGAAAAAGCGAGCCATAATCTATTTCCTTGCCAATTGCATAGTCAACTCTGACTAACTCTAGCAACACCACAAGCTAATCACCTCACTCGAGCAACACGTCTAGCCATTGACTCTATGTCGCATGGGGTACATCTATTTCTCTTTAGCTAACTCACGGGTATGTGGTGAAGGGGGTCCTTATTTCTCTGTCGGGTATGATTGAAGGGGCGGGTAAGAATGAACAGGTACCCATTGATGTGGTCCTTCTCTCGTCTGGTGGGAACTCGGAATGTTGGAGTTAGGAGAATTGGTGCACCTCCCTGAATGACTCAACCTAGCCCTTATCTGAATGGCCCTCCCTGAATGGCTCTATGCATATGGCATCTGATATGAAAAAGTGGAATCAACGTAAGTAAGAGCATTGTCATTCCTTGCACTAGGAAGCGCAAGCCCCTCCGGGACCTTCCTTCCATCCATTTGAGGTAGGAACTATTGTTCCGTAGCGGTAGCGGTCGCTCAAAGTCCTGTGGGGAAGGGGCCCCGCGAAACACTGTATCAAGTAAGCAAGCTGTGGGTATCGTCCTAACATAACACGAAAGTAGGCGGTGTTGTTCAGGAAAGGCGGTAAGAAGGCAGTATGCAGAGTTCGTAAGGTAAGCTCTGCCAATCCTGGATACCTGCCTCACCCCACAAGAAAATATCTCTCTGCTCCTGGTAAAGGGCGGTAGGCAAGCAGTAGTATTTGTTGTTCCTCTGCCAATCCTGCCTGGCCTGCGCCACCATCTATCTCTCTCTATCTCCTCATGGTAGAGGCTGTGGGTAAAGGTTCTTAACCCAAAGAAAGTGCCTGGTAGCGTCGGTAAGGTCCTAAACCCGATACAGTACCTGGTAGTGAAGGCGGTGATGTAAGAAATCAATTAGTGGTAAAGGCATTGCAGCAGGTTCGTATTATTCAAAAGCGGTACCAGTTTGTTATGGTAAGGCCGTGATGCACTAAATCTATTTGAAGCAAAATAGATCGTAAGTAAAGGGTTTAAGGTAAGCGCCAAAATCCTCCCTTCCTGGGCACGTCGAACTGGTAACGGTGTATCTAGAACGGCTAACGCACATAGAATCACCCACCTCCTCTTTCCTGGGCATGGGGTATGATAACTGTTAACGCGCTTAGAACCACTACCTCCTGGGCATGGGGGATTTAGAACTGGTGGGCCCATACAATCACCTCCTCTCCTGGGGACAGTGGATCGAGACCTGCATCCTGTGTATCGCCTTGTGGGCTGACTGGCATATCCCGGTGGGTAATGATGGCCTATGGGTTCAAAGACAGACAAGAGTTCATCGGTTCGAAAAAAGACAAGAAGAAATCTCCTCTTCCTTCCTGCTATGATAGTTCGCGCTATGCTCACCACCTTCCTGCCAGCTATGATTTCGCGCTATGCTCTCCCATATAGTATCTCGCCCATCCTTCCTTATAGTTAGCATAGATAGATGGGACTAGCCTGTCCGTATAGAAGAGATAGAGTCTATCCCTAATTGATTGAGTATGACACTCAACTAATTAGCAAGCGCTAATCTTTCTTTAATGAATGAATTGGCGCAATCACTATCTGATATTTGAATGGAATGAAGGCGCGAAGCGAGTGACTTGAGCTGGAACTCTCGCATCAGCTGGATCAGCTTACGCTATTGGAAAGGCTAAATGCTTCCGAGTTGAAAAGGAAAGCTAGCGAAGCTAAAACAAAGATGACAAGCAAATTTCCATAAATTGGAAAGGCCTTCTTGATTAGTCCAAAAGGCTTCTTTGAGGGCCCGATTGAAAAAGACAAAGAGCTTTCCCGCCGCCTGTCCGCAGCTAAGATTAAGACCCTCTCTACCAGGACTCACCCACATGACCCTTCTCATGGAGGGCTGGAAGCCTTTCCAACCCGAAAGCTTCTTGCAGAATTTCTCTGTAACTTAATTCCAAAGTTCATCTCTTCATCTTCCCAGCATACCCAAATGAACCGAAAGGGAATTGGCTATTGAACAAAATCTTCCGGCCGGCCCTCGTAATGGGGATGGAGGATGGATGAAGGAAGAACACCTTACTTGTTTCAAAAGACGGAAACAGAGAGTGAAGGTAGGGCAGTAACGTTTTCTAATACTGACGGTAACAACCTGCATTCTTCTACTCTTATTTGCTTGCATGGATTGGTTTGGACCAAGAGCCAAGGCTGCCGCTAAACTTGCCAGCGCATCGGCATAATGATTCTGTGACCGTGGAACATGCTCGACATTTACTTCGAGGAATTGACTTAGGAGCTTGCGTGCCTTGATGAAATAAGGCTCGAGAGACCTCTTTCAACATAGTGCCTTTCAGTTGATTAACGATCAGTTGAGAATCGCCATACACTGGTTGAGGATCAATCTTCATCTCCAAAGCTATACCCAATCCTATGATTAGGGCTTCCTATTCTGCAGCGTTGTTTGAAGTGAAGTCAGTGTGAACGAGTAAGGGATCATTGACCTTTCAGGGGTCATGAAGACAATCCCTGCCCCCGCTCCTGAGTGAACCATCGAAGTACATCTCCCATGGGAACTTAACTTTAGCATATAAAACTTCTTCATCAGGTAGATCATCTGACAAAGGAGTGTCATCTGAGGCTGGATGAGCTGCCAAGAAATCAGCCAACGCTTGTCCTTTGCCTTACAACATTAGGGAAACATCATGGACCATTTGGATAATCCATAACCTCTTGGTACTTATCCTTTAAGAAAGGCTCGAGAGCAAATACTTGAGCTGATCTGCTTTCGATATGAGCCGAACGGGATGTTCCAGGAGATAGTGTCTGAGCTTTTGTACTGCAAACACAAATGCCAGGCATATCTTTTCTATCTTTGAGTAATGAAACTCTGCGCCCACCAGGGTACGACTTAGATAGTAGAGAGCAACTTCCTTTCCTTCTCTATTTCACGTCCAGTCCACAGAGATTCATTTCACCGATGCGAAGAAGTCCTCTCTATCCCGTTCTGTAAGTCACGCCCTCCGGTTGGTACGATTATAGTGAGGAGGTGAATTCGACGATTGAATCTATTATCAGTGCTAGCAACCGTAGAACCAATGAAAGGCGCCAGTTGTTGCGCTCGTTCTGGTTCCTGCTCCAGAAAAGG
>Ga0139313_100047_pt1 | contig 12578 bp, 13 predicted proteins | sample In1P11_FD_99375 | JGI IMG/M metagenome (GOLD analysis project Ga0139313, IMG submission 99375) | reverse complement strand
GAGGTACAGGTCAGAAGGGACGTTGAGGGCGCATTACAATCGTAAGTATGCGAAAGTACTGAAATCCATGGACGCTATGTGATATGCCGTTCTTTCACGTTTCATATCCTAAAAGGCGCACTATATAGTTTCGAATTCTGAGCTCTACTGTCGCGTTGTATCATATCCTTGTGGAAGAGATTGCACAGACAATCTTTTCCATAGAAGCTCTAAGCATACGCTGACCAGGATTTCAATTGTTTTAGAAGTTCGAATTCTTCGATCATGGCAAAGTTAGAGGAGCTCGAGGCTTCACAAGAAGCGGAAAAGATCCGAGATACCTCGCATCTGATGCGTATCCGAGACGACATTCTGAAACTATCAAAAGAAACACAGCGAATTATCCAGAGATGGGACTCGGCACAAGCCGCTCGTCTTACTGGCCTGAGGATAAAATTTGAGATGTTACAAAGGGAGCGTACGCTGTGCGCTTACCAGATTGCAGTACTCAAAAGCCTGCATTTCCCGGAGATGCGTCGCCGCTGGTATCAGATCATACAAGCAGATCAACTTTCCAATGAATGGATATATGACCGCCAAGCAACGACATTTATATCCTGGCTGGAGAGTGATGAACCGGACGATGGACTATATTACATCGCTGGTAGAGTGTGTTCCCTCAAGTCATGTTCCAATTCCTCACTAACGAATGCCCAAATAAGACAGGGAGCGGAAAGTCCACACTGATGAAGTTCGTGTCCGAGAACCCAGTCACCACTAAATATCTGAAGACGTGGGCTGGTGACTCAGTCCTGCATCAAGCCAGCTATTATTTCTGGAACCAGGGGACAGAGATGCAGAAAAGTGGCCTTGGTTTGTTCCAGTCGCTGTTGTACCAAATCTTGCGATCTTCCCCAGAACTTGTCCAAAAGGTCTGCTCCCGAAACCTGCATCATGAACCTTGGACTATGAAAGAATTGCATGATACGTTCAAGCGCATAGAACAGGAAACTCGGCTGAATGCCAAGTTTTGCTTCTTCATTGATGGACTAGATGAGTATGAAGGCGAGGAAAAGGATGTTACGCAACTTCTCAAAACTTTGTCAATGTCAGGAAGGATCAAAATATGTGCATCAAGTCGACCAGGGCGGCAGTACGAAACTTTCTTACAACGGCGATCCCGAACATTCGACATTGCCCACTTCACCCGGACTGACATGAGAAGACATGTCAATCAAAGTCTACAGCAGAGCGATAAGTGGCAAGCACTCGTCTCGTCGAATCGAATTCTCTGTGAAAAAATCGTTGAGGAGATTTCCGTTCGAGCCAATGGGGTCTGGTTGTGGGTTTCCCTTGTCACAAACGACATTGTTCGAGAAGCCGATAAGCATGAAACTATTCAGAGTCTCTACGACATCGTTGCGCAGACCCCGGAAGACTTGGAAAAATATTTTGAGCTCATGATTGGGAAGATTCCGAAGAGACATCGGGATGATATGGCGATAATCTTTCTCCTTGTAGTAGACGAGGTCCATCCTCTACCGTTGTATGGCTTCGCACTACTTGAGCAAGAAAAAACGAACGCTAGCTGGGTTTTAAGCTCACCCATGGAGCCACCAGATGAGCAGAAAATTCAAATAGAATACCACGCGCTGAAAGATCGAATCCGGAATTGGTGTAGTGATCTACTTGTTGTAGATGATACGCCACAACCCAGCTATCTAGTGCATTCAGTTGGCTTCCTCCATCGCACCGTACGCGACTTCTTGCGAGAGTATAATCTCAGAATGCACCTGAAGGATGGAACTTTCCATCCTCTCATATCCTTGAGCAGAATCTGTCTAGGTCTTCTCAAAGCACTGCCAATCGAGAAAGTCCGAAGTGTTGAGGTGGTCAGTAGAGTTATGGCATTGACTCAGGAGCTTCTTTACTATGCTCGAGAAGCGGAAATAAGACACGACATGGAGCAATACGCGCCTATGATCTCGATTCTTGACGAACTGGACAGAGTCATCAATCGTTGGACACAAGCAAGAGATTCTCCGAAGTCCCGAGGATTCGATGTATTGGGAGAGGGTGAAAAGTGTGATTTTCTTGCTCTCGCTGTTCAAGCACGGCTCGTCAGATATGTGAAAGCGAAACTAGAAGCAAATCCAAAGAGGATGAACAAATCCGGTAGGCCATTACTAGATTACGCGCTTCGACCGAGAGTAACACTCATCCTTATGCCATATCATCACATCAGAGATGAACCCAGTGTCAGTGTGGAAATGGTCGAGCTTCTCTTGTCGCCAGGCTTCAACGCTGATCCAAATCAGCTGGTTCGATCGTACGGAGACCGTTCAGTCTGGGCACTATTCCTACTATCAATTCGTGGGACTCATGATCGGGAAAGCAAAGAAAGCGGCCCTGATCATCAAAGCTTAAATCAAGCATGGTATGCTGCCTGCCAACAGTTGATACGTGCCGGCGCACGATCAGATTGTCTATCTAGCGGAAGTCCCAATTACACATCTGGCGAGGTTCGCATAGACCCCGAAGAAGCGGCCTCTATACTTACTCGCGTATTTGGCACTGACAGAGCCAACATGCTGATCCAAGGGATGAAGAATCAGGAAACGGAAAGGGTCGGACACTCGTGTGGGATCATGTAGTCTTCACAGAGTACGAAATCGCTATAATATGTCCTGGACTGGTGAAGTCAACCCGAGTACCCAAATCTAGCTGTATTCGCCCTGTCATGAAAGGTTCCTTCGAGATGAGTCGATGCAAAACAGCAAGCTCGCGTGCGATTATCTGGGTACATCGGCTACAAGTCGAATTGTCCTACGCACGGCAGCTATCTAATGATCTGCTCAAGGTCAATCGAGCTTCCCTCGTGATGACACTACCGTTAAATCCTCACGGCACAAGCAAACCCCACAACCCGTTGCCGCGAGGCTTGAGACATATCCAGCTTAACTGACGTCCCCTTTCCGTCAAAGTAGCGGTGTAATTCGTCCATTCCCAATCTAGCAGCACTATCTTGGCTCTGCTCACTGGTCATTGCACTAGACCAACCCCCCACCACCGAGAGTCAGACCAGAGACATCATGAGACGAATCGTTAAATTTTACGCACGTAGACTATAGCTTTGCCCACGACAGGTTTACTGCGACCGGCGAAGTACGACCAGCGTATCGCTTGGCGGGTGGAAGCGAGGATGAGTCGATGACCGGATCATGGAGGCATGCCTTTGGACCATGGGAGAGCGAAGATCACAATCAACAACTGGAACATACAGTACATGCCTAGTCAGCTTCGGATCCGGCGGAGCGACAATGAATCCACTCGTTCGCAGGCATTATGTAAGGCATAAGCGGTCCGACCATCGACTTAGCATTCGAGTTGGAACACAACAACTTTACCCATGGAGTCGATGTCCTAAACGGGTGATCAACAACAACAACGCAGGGTGTCAAGAGTTTCCCACGAGTCATATTGCGCAAGAGCAGGATGCATGGTGATGTAATCTTACTTCCAGTCGCTCGCAACAGCTGCCCATGATTTCTTGCATAATCTGCGGGGAGAGCAACTCAATCATCATGTCGCAGGATCTAGGCCTTGCGGATGCAAAGAGCTGTAAGAAAACATGCATCTACATGTAGATCTACTTCCGCGCCTGCTTAGGGCGGAGGCTGGGGTAGTAACAAGGTCAAAGACAAGGTTCTATTCATTAGACCAAGGATAAGCAGTGTTGGCGATCAAGGCAGACCTGGTAGACATCGTGAACAGACTTCAGCGTAAGTGATCGACCGCAGGCCTATTCCGGATACAGGAAAGCAGCATGTAATAGCGATTGATGTCGCTATGAAAATGAGCCACCGTAAACACACAATGCACCGACAAAACGGACATGAATCGTGATCTGTCATTTCGACGTGCCTGTAGCTAGTTGCGAGAGTGAACAGAGGTGGAATTGTCAATGCCAAATGTCATTGCTTGGGACTTTTTCCTGCACCGCCACATAACACCATGGTATAGATCGTTTGTAGCCATGCACGCCGTCACTGCCGCCGGGCACTCAGGAGAGTTATGCTTAACCTTTCATTTGTAAACATAACACCATGTGATGCCCATATCATGTCGAAGAAAACCCTAAGAGACCCAGCTATTCAACCATGTCCCTTACACCTCAGTGAGCACCGTCTCCTTGAACTCCCGCTCAACCTGTGTAGTATTAGCAAAGGCTCGACGAGGTAGCGGGTAGCATGCGTACCTTCTGGCCAGAGTCGTCCTGGCTTGACTCGCCGTGCAGACCGAGGAGAGCACCCAGGTCGAACTTGGGCTGCTTGAGGAGCTTGAGCTTGCGGACGTGGATCTAAAAAAAAATTAGCCCCAACGCATGTGTGTTTATTTGTGTCGTGCACATACGTTCTGGAGAGGGTAGATGCCCTGGGTAGCCTTCTCAATCTCGCGGCCAATGACCTCGGGAATGAGCTTCTGGGTGAGCTGGGCAAGAGAGCACGAGCTGGCCTCACGGGTCATGATCTCGGTCATCTTCTTGCGGATCTGCCTGATCTGGGAAGACTGGGCATAGGTGGTCTTCTTGATCTGGTTGGGTCGTCGCTTGGTGAAAGCAATGGCGAAAAGGCGGACGAGGTAGTCATCGGTGGTCTTGACGACGACGTTGGCCTCGATAAGGGATTGCCACTTGCGAACGAGCGAGCGGAGCTTGTCGGAGGTGAAGTCGAGGCCGTGGAAGTTGGTCAGGCAGTTCTTGCCCTGGACCTCGTCGACGCGGAGCTTGACCTTGCGGAAAGCGTGGTCCTCGTCCTTCTGGAGGTCCGCAAGGGAAACCTCGAATATCCGGCCCTTCAGCGCATCGTTTGCGTTCTTGAGACCAGAGGTGCGGTTGACGAGGGTCTTGCCGACGCTGCAGAGACAAACTCAGTAAACAATCCATCAAGGCGTGCGCAGGCGGAAAATGTCGTAGCGGGGAGTCTTACTCTCGGACCTGGAAAGTGCCAGGAGCCTTGACGTTGTACCAGTCCTTCTTCGCGAAGGTATCGGTCTTCTTCTTGAGACCCTTCTTTCCCTTTGAAAGACGCTTGTTCTTGCCGACAGCCATGGTTGCGACGATGGGGTGGGAGGGCTGTTCTGGTTGTGTCGTTTAACAAGTCGAGGTGCACTTGGAATTTCTTCGATTAGCGAGTGTGGGCGTGCACGGACTACAAAAATCACGTGTGCCAAGCACCGTCCGGGCGCCCGCCTCACATCTTCTCCGGTATCACCACCACTCTCATAATCCCCAAATTGGTTAAAATTCACGTCGGTTTGATTAGACCTCCCCAGATAAATCTTGATGCTTCAATCGGCACGAAATTCAAGAATCCTGATCTTCGAAGCCATCTATACTGCACGTGCCCGGGCCTGCAATGGCGCCCTTGAGTTGGAGTGGACAACGAGATACACCTGATCAAAAGCGATAATGGCATCTGATTCTCATGAAACACATTAATTATTGATTTGTTGCAGATTGCCCTCACACAAGGTACAAGACTAGGCGCCTTCGCATAATTGATCTTATGTGATCAGTTTGATATTTCTTACTACCTTCATACCACAACGCTCGCAACGTTGGGGACATGAACAATAATACATGACCAGTAAGCTAACACCCAACCGGGAGGTATTGGTCCATACGTCAGGCGCACGTGCTCTTCTCTCGAACGTAGAATCGTCTTCTGTGGGGAAACATGCAAATTCATACTGGTTATCACACATCCAACAGACTTGCGCATGCCACAAAAGCCACGGCCTAATTGCAAACACACTAGGAACAGTTGGTACGGGCGATGTGCATTTTAATTGATGTTTTCTGGCGGCTATGCGTCCTCTCTCATATTCACTCCATCCGTACTTCCCGGTCAAACCCACTAGTCTCGCTTCTCGCCTCGCTACTTTGCACGTCTCCCACAAACCGACCTCGTGCACCATCTGGTTGCAGAACCCAATCTCGAAGCGCTGATGACATGTCACCAGATCCTTCCCGGGGTTCATCGAGGTCGATTGTAGCCGCACTGTTGATGACCGCTCTCAAATGAATCGGCCACTGGTCGGCATCCATGGTTAATCCCCGTTCGACGCATCTACTCTTCATCCAGCTTTCAAGCTATAGGATGGCGTTGGATGGGCGAACACTTCCTCCTCTTACGAAGTGATCCTGGGTTCGGGTTTGCAGGTCGTTCGCCTCCCAGCTCTTTGCTCTATCATGAAAGAATGTTGCTGATTAAAGGTTCTGTGGTCGCAAGTCTGATAGCTTGATTCCAACACGTGACGTGTTGTGACTCTAATGCAGATCATGTTTGCACCGCGTTATGTTCTCTCCGCTGACTTTGGTATGGGTTTTGTGCCTGGCAAAACTTCTCAAAGTCTGGGAAGCTGATGTAACCATCTTTACTCAAGTTAGCCTAGGCTAGAGTCATCAGGCTGAACATGCTTACCTTGTTGCCTGTACTGATGGACATAGCGCGCACTCTCGCTCCTCCACATGGCAGGTCGATCTGGGCTGTACATTGGATTCGGATGCATTCTGCTATCTGGTGATGACATTGGGCTGCTTGCGGGTGTCTCGCCTCTGGGTGTAGGTGGGTGAGAGGCGACCTTGGCAAGTAGAGCTGATGCTTTCGTAGGACTGCCTGAGCCGGAGTCTCTCCGGCTCGCAATGGTTGATTGTGTTGTGAGGCATGGCGAGGAGACGGTTGATGGCGTCAGAGGTGGACGACGGCTGCCTGATGTTGAGCGTGGCTGTTGTGGCGCCTGCATAGGAAGCGAGTAGTAGTATCTGGAGTCGTTTGCCATGTTGACGTTGATATACATTCGCTCAGACAGTCGATTGATTTATGGATGGGAGTGACGGGATGACAGAGCAAAGCAGTTGGAAGACGTAGTGGTAATAATGCTGGGTGCCCGTGCCCAGACGCCATTCACCCAGACTACAACGCCTCTGCAAGTGCAGGGCACCCCTGCAACGCCAGCTGCATCATCAGCCGGGGCCGTCCATCCTCGACTTCTCGGCCCTGGTCGCCATGCATGATGCACGCCTCTCAAAAACGTGGACCGTTAGGACAGCAGGCAACTAGCCGGCTACAAGGCGGCTGCGCTGTCAGCCGTTCATACGTCCTGAGTCCTGACTCGACTCGACTCGTCCCAAGCCGAGACACGATCACACCTCACTTCGCGGCGTGCGGAGGCGTGCGTTGGCCTCCGCAGTGTTTATTAAGTCGCTTCTTAGCACTGGAAGTGGCTTCTGCTCCTAGCGAATTTGCTGACGTTGGCAACTCTGAGGCCCCCTCGTCCCTGGCTGGGCACCACCTCATTGACTCCGGGAGTGCGGTTTCTAAGGCAGTGGGGGATCACCCTGCCATGGCCGTCGAATCGGGACGCCGATGCGTCTTCGATAGACACCTCCGTCATGGATGTGTGGTGGTGAGAGACATTCCCCAAATAGCCAGTCGGCAGGTACGCGTCGGTTGGTGGCCGACCCCTTGAAGCGTACACAGGTACCATTAATTTGTACCGACTCCTGGCGAGACGGAGCTGTTCCTGATTCCACAACGACGAGACCACGCTGTGGTGTGTGCCACGCAGAGCCCGTGCAACCGCCTCACGCTTCACATTTGTACACGCTGCCATGCGCGAGCGGTGTCGAGCGAGTCGTAGCTTGCTTTTCACAAAGTGCACGCACAATGACATGGCTCCCGCGAAGAAGCACATAACAACACGAGCCAACATCCAACAGAATCCCACGCGGTGCACGCCCATCCCTCTTTCTAGACTCTGTCTCATCTCTTCTATGACGCAAGGGTTATTTGTTCTCCTGACATCGGTACTTGTATATTTCCTGCTCGTTCGGGCGGGACGGTTAAGCGGCGGCCACGTACCTACTGTCGGCCACTCCCGCCAATCCACCGAACAGTCCACTTGTTCTCGCGTCTCACCGTCCACATCATCAACCAGGCGATCTCTACTAGAGAGAAAACTGTGCAAGGCGATTAGTTGTGTGTTGCACGGCGAGCTGCTGCGAAACAGCCTTCCAATTGCTGAAACGTTTGACATCTCAGGCCCATGGCATAACATCGCGATTCTCCAGTGCGGGGCGGACAGGCGTCCAGACTCGTATCCCCCTCCATACTATATCTCAGCTGTGCTGCATGACGCTCGCAAGCGGCTATCACTGCCGGAGAACCGCCCCATACATGCGCATTCTCCCACAGTGCGGGTAGAATGCAGACCAAACTCTACTTACTTGAGATTCTGAACATATCTTTCAGAGGCATCTACAGTATGCAGAATGCTGTCTGTGCAATAATGGCGATAGACTACCTGAATCAATGCTTTCAGCCCTTTGCCAACCATGTGTACAAGTGCCCCACTTGATAACCTTGCAAAAGAACCACGTCGGCGTTGTTTCCATCTCACTTGACCGCTCACATAGCGTCTATTCTATGGTCCTTGCTTATACATTTCATGTTGAATGGGCAAGTCTGATCGCTATGCAAGTCACTGTCATAGTCCCAGGTGTTCACCTGGTCGATCGGTGAATTTGCGCTCTGCTCCATTGCCGATATTGCTGTTTTCTCCATCAATGATATCGATCAATCATGAACACAAGCGCTTCCACACCGCCGAGCACGCCAAACAAATGCCATATGCTATGCTGCCCAGTCCGTTATGAAAGCGCTTGTTAGCTCATGATCCGTCCGACACTATCTACCGGGACCTCGCACCCGCCCCACAGCCATTATTTAGGTTACAATATCTCTGCTCGCCAGTGACCGGAAACGACACGCGCTCAACGCTTTGCACTGCCAAAACAAGGCACACAGTCATCGCACGTCTTTGTAACGATTTGATTGCTAGTGGAGTGCTGGACGCTGTTGGCAGACTGCCGAACCCTTTTTTACCTCTGCTACTAGCGTAAACCATGGCAGCGCTTCTTCCTACACCACAGTGCTTGAGTCTTATATCATTGTAGAGTACAATGAAAGGGTCTACCTTCAAGCAGCGCTTCTTTAAACCCGCGTCAAATATGCACTTCTACTGCATGGTTTGGGAGACGTACATACAATGCAACATGCGGTGCGACACATCTATCGATGCACCTGTGCCACCACCCGCACAAGCCTGCCCAGATGGTCACCACACCAACAAGGTCTACCCCTCCGTGATTGCTCGGAAGGCTCCGAGGCAACGCCTCGCCTCGAATCCCCACGGTGATCTAGAATGCCGTCTCAATGTCCTGCGTGCCGATCTTTTCCGACTCCCAACAACGAACATGGCCCCCCCCCCACCAATGTACTGTGTGGGCTTCACACACACGTGTCCGTATATCCGCCACTCCACCCTTCCCACCGCCACCACTCTAGGTAATCCATACATTTACCATAGGCAACTGCGGCTTCCCCGTATACTGCGACACCAGGGTCTGATACCATTTCCGCCGCGTGAGGAGATAGCGCCATCTGCAGAAGGCTTTATCCATGCAAACTGTGGATTCGAAAAAAGGCGAGTCTTCTCGGCCGGGATAGGTTGGATGTCTGGGTAAGTAAAGGATGTAAAATCAGAGCCCAACTGCGGGCCGCTCCTAGCTCTACCATGTCTTTGTTGTCAGTCTCTCTTATCAGAAAAAAAAGAGCGGCAAAGAGGCGGACAGTCACGCGGTAGTCTACCGAAATAGCGTATGCAGATACTGTATGTGAGCGGGTAGGGCGGACTGCGTCTTTGGGGGTGGTCAAAGCATGTGGAGCACTGGTGGGGGTACGCGTGCGAGGTTCTGAGCTTCGACATTGCAGCTGCTGCTACACCCTGAGCAAGCTGACAGCTACCCTGTAAGGTTGAACACATGAGACGCAGTGACTGGTGATGTAAGGGTGAGATTCGTGGGCATTGAAATGATTGCTTTGGCAGACGAAGCCCTGAGTGTAGTGATGAACAGTATGATAGAAGCACTATTGGTCAACTTTGAGTGCCTGTGGGAGGAATTCATTGTAGCATACTAGCGTCAATTGCAAATAGATTTAATTTTAAATCCAGAGCGAGCTCAATTGAGTATGCTGGTGTAGAGGTGAGCGGTCAGCCAAGCGCAACGTCAGCGATATGTGCATTCAAGGACCACATCGAGCGAATGAGCCAATTGCTATATAAGATTTGGACGGAGATCACTAAGAACAAAAGATAACCTCTGAGCCAGAACCATAGCATAGTCAGCTCAAACTTGGATGTCATGCATGATGTTCCACGCCGAACACACCATGTTGAAGCTATCGTTGCTCGCGAAAGACAACTCTGAATAGCTCAAGGTACACAAAATGGTAGATCTAAAACAATTTTTCCATGCGCCCAGGTAATGAAACCGGTTTGCTCGACGATCGCATCCACGATTAGTGCTATGGATTCTTCAGTACTATATCCGGTTGAAACACAAGGTGAGACTTACATCGATATCTTCCCAGCCACGGCCCTTTACATTGGCAAGCTCATCCATCGACATGACATGCCCCGTAGTGACTGTGCGTAGCTTGTGTCAGCCTGAAGTTGAACAAAAGCACCGTGCATAACATCTGATTTCACGGTGCACTGGGTGGTATGTTCACGTGTGTGTAACTTACAGTAACCAGCTTGAATCTTTGCGTCAATTTCAACACGGCTATCTGCCGGTATCATCTCTTCGGGAATCGGGACGCGCTCATGAATCGGAATTCCCTGTTCGACGATCGCATCATGTTTCATACTATGGTGATATCAGTAATCGTGCAATCGTGCAGCTGAAGTGATATGTTGTGCTTACTTGGACATGCTGAGCATCCTATCAATTTTCGTAATACCGAGCCAGTGCAGAATCTACAGTACGCATACGTCAGTCTCGAGATCGATTCCTTCGCGGCGCTGTGCGGCGATTGTGATTGACTTACATCGGGCATCAGTGCCTGGAAGCGCATATCCTTGACACCAGCAATATTCTCGGTTCGTTTGAAATATTCGCTGGCTCGGTCTTCCCCGCGCTTTCGTGCGTTGTACACGAGGTATTTTGTTACTTCACCCAGAGCCCGCCCTTCTTTACGGAAGTAGATGACTACACCACTACCACCCTTCTGTGCTTCTTTGACGGCCTCTTCAACACCAAAGATGAGATACGGACGACATGTACAGATGTCCGAGCCGAAAACGTCGCTGCCGTTGCATTCATCGTGCACACGGAGAGCAAGACGAACATTCGGGTCTGACATCTTAGCTGGGTCACCAAAGATGTATACAGTCAGACCGCCAATGGGTGGCAGGAACAGTTTGATATCGTGTCGGGTAATTAGTTCAGGGTAAGATCCACCAGTCTCCTCGAACAAAGTACGGCGGAGAGTGCCCTCATCTAAGTGAATCTGTCAGCGTCCAGCCAAAAAAAGTACCGGGCCCTACTTACCGATTCCGAACCGCTCGGCGACACCAGGTAGATACCAAACGGGCTCTACAGCAACCTTCGTGACTGCCAATTCACCACTATCATTCAAACATATTTTCCCATCAGGTACAAGACGCCCTTTCCGAACACTGTCTTCCAGCTCAGGGAGCTTCATATGGGCTTTGGTAATAGCTATCGAAGGCCTGATCTCGATACCCTCTTTATCCATGACGTCTTTGTAAAGCCACGGGGCCAAATGACCCAAAGGATCCATGGCAACAATCTTCTTTTTATCACTCCATTGAGGAAATGGCCCAATAGTTGCAGCGGGTTCGGTGTTTGTAAAATCTGGCTTATGTTCGATGTCGAGATTGCCGCTTGCTACGGCCAGGGCGTGATAGATCGAGTACGACCCGCCGTGGGCACCAATTGCTTTGACAAGTCAGTAATATAGACAGGCTACAGAGATGTAGGCAAGTATACCGTTGCGTCTACGGATTGTGTTTGCATGGCGAGATACAACAACCGGACCTCGTACGGCCGGGTTCTTATGGCCCCAGTCCATGGGCAGAGGGTCAACACCGGCTTGACCAGGGTACGAAGTCAAGATGATCTTGGACGTCTTGGAAACGCTGGATCGACGAGCAGAGGCATCAATGACAGGGGGTGCTTCCTCATACTGTTTGCTAATGGCCTCTACGGTCTTCTCCGACACAGATGCAATGACTTCCTTGGCCCTCTCAACGAGGCCATTAGAACCGTTGGACGGTTGGATCTTGGCCTCGTCTTTGATTTGCTTGATCTCTGCCAACATGTTCACACGGCCATTGATTGCATCTACAGACGATGCGAGCTGGGAGTGCTCCTGACGCAAGGACTTGAGTCCATTCAGGATCTCCTTGAGGAGAGCATCACTTGAAGAGCTCTCAGCGGACATGATGATGCAGTAACCCCTGGCACGAATACAAAGAAGCCTCTGAACGACAAGGAGGCCAGGCCAATGTGAAGCTAATTGGCTGCTTGTATAACAATGAAGCGGTGATTACCGAGGCAACTAGATGGCTGTTTTAGGTCGTTTGCGTTGTGAAGATGGGCAAAGAAGGGTGACTTGAAGGCGATAAACGAAGCTGCCCTCCAACCTTGGAATCCGAAGCTGAAGAAG
>Ga0139313_100045_pt1 | contig 12633 bp, 11 predicted proteins | sample In1P11_FD_99375 | JGI IMG/M metagenome (GOLD analysis project Ga0139313, IMG submission 99375) | reverse complement strand
CCTTTCTCCCTTTTGCACAATTACCACTTTATGTAAACCAATGCACCTTCCGTATACAGTAGTATCAATGAAGATCAGCATGTTTGGCTTTTGAATGATGATATACAAGGTAAGAGTTGGCGAACACGCATGGGTTCAGCCGAGTTGATCATCGATTTATCGTCGATTATTTCCTCGTTGAACAGTAGAAGCTCCACCCCTGCACCATGCGTTCCAGAAAACCACGACATCTATCAAATCACACTACGCGACAGGAGCCTTATGGCGGTGTAAGCACAACTCAACGCTTCTTCCGAAACGCTATACCAAGCCCTGGAAACGAAATTTGACACTTTCCTTTGGTATTCTCTCTCTCTCTTCCTTGCTCTTTTTTTTTTTCTGAACTGACACGCTACATTTTATGCACGGTGGAGTTACGAGACCTGGTGGTTTTCCGGAAGGTTAGCGAACAGAAACTGAGAGTACAGAACAGTGGGTGTAAGGGAAGTAAAACGAACCATCTTCTGAACGTCTTGCCCTTGTAGTAGAACAAGACACCAAACAGACACCACAACAGAACCAGAGATCCGTTTGTCATGATGGGCGGGATAAATCCTGATTTTTCCACCCAGGGGGTGATGAATTTGGAGAAGCCGTAGCCCCAGACGTTCTTGTTTACGGTGATGGCGACGAAGAGGGGGCCGGCGACCGGCTTGTACGAGTCGACGGCGTAGGTTGAGACGATGGAGGGGATGGAGGCGACTTGCATGCCGGCGGCGCCAAAGGCGATTACGACGATGACTTGCCAGGGCCATTTCCTCTCCATGCCGATGGCGGCGACGATGTTGCCAATGTACATGACGATCACGTATGGGATCATGGCGATGAGACGCATCTCAGGCTATACAAGGATGTACCGTAAGTCAACGCTCGCTCGTAAGTGGGTTCCTTCTGTCTTACCTCACGAATACCTCCATTCCTCTTTGTGGCTCTTGCAGCTACCCAATCGCTCAACTTTCCGGACGTGGCCAGGCCAATGATGGCGCCGATAAGAATGGCAAAGTTGAAGAACCCAATACTCTCAGATGAGAAGTTGTAAGGCGGTGCGGCAAAGGCCTGAGCTTGTGTCAAATTGAGAGTCAAGAAGGACGAACACGACCAACTGCAAACGAAAGCAGCAAACTCGACAATGGGGAAGGCGAAAAGCTTCCAAGGCAGCCAGAGGTCGACAGCTATGCTCTTCCAGGGGTGCTCGTTGGATTGCCACAACTTCCATTGCGCCTTTGATGGATACCCTTTGCCGAGGAAAGGGTCACGGTCCGCTGTCTTGATTGCAGATAGTTCGGGCAGCATCGTGTCGCCCTTGGACTCGATTTGTTGGATTTCGATATCTTCGACGTGGCCAACCTGGGTCTTGTCGGGAACTGGAAGGGTCGAGTTGCTTCCATCATAGCTGCGTGTAGTCGGACCAGGAATTTCGTTGAGGTGAGGGCGGTGGTATTTGGTCTCTGGGAATGCGAAGATGACCATCAGGAGCGATGCAGCGACCAGACCGACGTTGAGCCACCAGAAGGAGCGCCATCCTAAACGATCTTGCAGAGTAAAGTTAGCATGAGTTTGTAAACAATCTGGTCAGTACAACATGAACTGTTTTGCAGATAGATTTCCTTTGTTCCTTCGTCTCTTCTTGTCTTCTATTCTTCTTTGTTCGTTTTTCCTTTCCTTCTCTTTCTCTTTTGTGGGAGAAAGGATGACCTTTTGAATTTCTATGCATACAAGATTTTCTGCGCCACGCTGGTCTGTTTGTTTGTCTGTCTGTCTGTCTGCCTGTCTGCCGCTCACCCCTTGTCGTCGTAGCCTTATCCGTACACACCCCCTGACCGCCCTGTATTAACACATGCTGTCTAATGTGTCCCCCAAGAAAGAAGTAATCAGGAGTGAGATGTAGAATAAAAAGAAGTGAGAAAAAAAAGGTATTCGAAATTCCTCATCAAAACGCGTGGAGAGAGTACGAGTTCTGCAAAAAGGCGCATCATGAATCGTCGAAACAGGAAAGAAAAATAGGAAAGAAAAGATGAGAAGTCAATGCAACGCTGTAGGACAGAACCACACCGGCTTCGTACATTATGTAACGGGCCGAAGCCAATTACATGTCGAATGGGACCAAGAGATACGCTGCGCGAGCAGCATCGTTACAAGAACGACAGGTTCTCGGAAATGATATGCAATATCCCATGATTCAGCGAACACCTTCAATGCCGCGACGTGCTCATAAACCGAACCGCATCGGGTATTTATAGAACAAGCAAAATAAAAAACACTCGACAAAAGCGTGGATAGCGTGAGACGCCTGTTCATGTCTCTGTGCCTGTTCGACAATCGGAAGGACATTCTTTAGAAGTCGTGTGGCTCTCCGTTCACGTCCGGGTCATCCTTACCCTGTTGTTCCGGAGGCGGCTCAATGCCATCGTCGCAGTCTTGCACCGCGGCTATCCTGTGCTGCTCCTGAGTCTGTCTGCTGTCGTCGTCGTCAGATCCCTTTTCCTGCGGATCATCACTGGCTGCCTCTTTTTGAACAGCTTTGCTGGGTCCAGACATTGCGATTTTGTGATCGTCCGGCTTAGTGTTGGCCTCCCAGACACCAGATTGTGATTCTTCGAACCATCCGCCTCTTTCCCATTCACCAGTTTGGTAGACATTCCTGTGACGAACGTCCTTGTCGACAATTCCTGTCATGATTTCCCGTAGTCGCTGGAAAGATATGGGCTTGAGGATCCAACCATCGAAGCCAGCATCGACATACATGTCGCGCTCCCTCTCAAGTAATGAAGCGGAGACGGCAACTATAGGGATGCGACCGTTCAAGGATGCTCGAGTCGAAAGCAAGTGCGTAGGGTGAGACTTCTCAAATGAACGAATGACTTTGGTGGCGGTAAGTCCGTCAACAATGGGCATCTAGCGCGAGTTAGTATATGAGCACTTGACCTTTCTAACCTTTTAACACGAACCTGCATGTCCATCAAGACGACGTCGAAGAAGCCGCTCTTGTCTCCATGAATACTGGAACACTCTTCGCCATTGGATGTGAGATGAACCTCGTGGCCTAGTTTTTCAAGCCTTTTCTTGATAATCCTACTGTTGACCGGATCATCTTCTGCTACCAGGACACGCATGTGATCTGCTGTAGGCGCTTCGTCTGTCGTCTCCGGAATCTCCTCTTGGTGTTCGCCAAGAACGCGCGAGGACTCTTGTGGCTGATCTTGAGCCGCGGCGGGGACGCCGTCTTGCTCTTCCGGTACGCGCACAGCTCTGACAGGTCGTCCCTGATCCGTGATACTCTGGCTGCCGGGTGGATCCTTGATCACTTCGGTGACAAGTTCTTGAGAGCCTTGACCGTGACTGAGTGCGCGAGACCGTGACTGATTGCTGCTTGGTAGTGCAGACGTGCTATGTCGTGAGCCCAACTTGGGCCTTTGTAGGCCGGAGCTGCTGCCACGAGAGGGTGCACCGCGCTTGGGATCCATAGGTGATTGAATCGCATCGATAAGTCTGTCGGCCTCACTACGGCCTGAGTCTTGACTTGCCTGGCTACGGCCAGACTTCATGCTGCGGAGGCTGCGCTTGCTACGCAAACTCTCCGAACTTGATGCGCGAGATAGAGATTGCTCGGCCGAGTTGCGCCTGCGACTGACACGGTCTACAAGAGTGATCTCACCCTCATCGTCGCCGCCAGTGAGTGCTACCGAGTGCGTGGAGCCACCTGAAATTGAGCCCTCGATCGTCTTTTGTCGCTCGCTTTCTGGCAGCTCAAATGGGATTTGAATTGTGAAACGCGAGCCCCTATCCTCGACGGACTTGAGTCGTAACTGCCCATTCATGTTTGCGACGATACGTGCGACCACAGCCAGACCAAGGCCTATGGTGCGTTTTTCTTCGGAGCCTGATTCGACCAACTTGGCGTTGGGAGCCGGTACGTCGACGTTCAACATGTCGTGAACTTCACTTTGCACCTGCTCCAACTCTCTGAACAAACTGTCCAGCCTTTTAGAATCGAAACCGCAACCAGTGTCAGTGATGGCAATCATGACCTCAATTTTGCCTTCAACTCGGGAAATTATGTGCATTTCGATGCATATTCCTCCTTCCTTGGTATTCTGAATGGCATTGGCTATGACGTTCGATATAGCTTGACGAACCTTCCGTTGATCTCCAATGACAGTAGCAGGAAGACCAGGATGCTCTATAACGTCGTAGCTAAGGTTCTTGCGGCGCGCGTCTCCAGAAAACTGATTCGCGGCGTCCTGCAAGGTAGCCGACAGACTGAAAGGATCTTCTTTGGTAAGATTGCCACCTTCTTCAGTCTTTGTAAGATCCAATAAATCATTTATAACGTAAATGAGCGACTTGGAAGCAGAATGTGACTTGGCCAAGTTCTCCCGAGTGTCGTCATCGATGTGACCCTCGAGAGCAATCTCCAGGTAATTGATGATGGCATTGAGCGGCGTTCGGACCTCGTGAGCGGAATTGGCCAGAAGTAAGCGTGTCAATTGGCTGTTTTTTAGTGCAGCCTCCTTCTGTCGCCAAACCTCGATGAACTTTCCATAGACAAGGCAGAGGACAGCGGCTGTTTCGATCTCCTCTTCGGTCCAGTCACGACACTTTCCAACAACCGTTTCACTCCAAGTCTTGAAACTCTTTCTGGGCTCGAGGTAACCCTCAGTGCCCTCCTTGACGAATTTTTCATAAGGATTGCCGGCCCACTTGACTTCTCGCAATTGGCCTCTGCGAAAGAAGACGATGAAATCGTGACCGCCTGCAGAAAGTGGGACAACAAGCAAACCGGCGATATGATGAAAGCCGGGTGGATAGCGTAAATCAGGGAACTCTTCCTTGATGTCTTGAGTGGCGGTAACAGACGTAAGCTTGCGCAACCTCAGGTATTCAAGCATCGCTAAGGCTTCTTGCGTTTCATCGACATTACCAAGCACTTTGGTCTCATCTCGGATGGAAAGCATACCGAAATCAGCGTCGAAAAGCTTCAGGAGATCTTCAGATGAGGCGATGATGTATCCAGATGGGTTTTTCGATGTTGGAACGGTGTTAATTAGCTTACGCGCATGAAGACGGGAAGCATATGACAGGCGTTCAATGTTCCTAGAAGCAGTCTCGCCAACAAGTCTGCACATCTTCCTGATTGGGAAAGAGACACGGGTGCCTCTTGATCCATAGGCATGGCAGGAAATCAATCCCCAAAGTTCATCGAATGCATTAATAGAGATGGACATAGAAGACCGAACGGCCATGTTGGCGAGATACTTGATATGAATGGGAGACATGGCTCGAAGGTAGGAGTAAGTGAGATCCAGAGGCGTTTCGAGATCTTCGACAGTACGGCACACTAGGCGAGCAGTTTCGTGGTCGCGGTCGTACAGCATGCGGACCTTGTTGACCTTGTACATTTCTCGCGCCTGTTTTGGGATGTCGGAGGCGGGGAAATTCAGTCCCTTGTAAAGATCCTTGGTGGCCCTTGGGTCGACTAGCTCTGTAACAACGCGGCCGTTCCATTGGGCATCAAATTGGTATACCATCACGCGATGGAAACCAGTAAGCTCTTTTACGACACCGACGAGGATCTTGAGAAACTTGTCCAGGTTGGGAGCGGAAGCGAGCTGCTCCTGGACTTGAGACATTACGTTGAAGACTTCCATTGCAGCAGCTTCGCCTTTGCGCTTCCTAGCACTTCTCAGTACTCGAAGAGGCTTGCTAGCAATCTCTGTGCTCTCGGCGAATTCATCTGCAGAAGGATTCGAACTGAGTGTGTCTTCCGGTAGGTCGGGTGTTCCTTCGTTGGCAGGGACTAGCGGGAATTCTTGGTCGTCTTCGAGTTCGAACTCGCAGATGACCAGGCCAGGATTTGACTCGTTGATGTGCATGGCGCACCACAGCTTCTGCAGCTTTCGCTGTGGGGTCCTGATTGACATGGTGAAAACCTCCGGGCCATTAGCCCCCACATCTGCGTCTTCATCTCTGATAAAGTCGACATGGTCCAGCAGATTATCGGTCTGATCCTCGGAGAGAATGTCGGTAAAGCTTTCGAGGGCAAAGAGTTGCTTCGGAGTGTAGCCGATGAGTCTCTTGGAGTTCTCACTCACCACCCTTACGAGCAGCTTGCCTTCACTTTCCTCCTCGAAGGCTATGAGCAGTCCAAAACTCTGAACAGCGCCTGGAATATGAATCGGCTCATCCTCGCATCGCTGAAGAGTGTCTCCGTCTCTGCCCGTGATGATGGCATGGCCGCCTTCGGAAACAACGTGCTTGAAACGAGCAGTGAGCAAACCACTGCCTATCTCGTCCTGGCCGCCCATGCTCCTCATTGACGCTGTGCGATCGGACGAACGTGGTCGAGTGTCTCGAGAGCTAGTGGAATTTAAAGTCACATTGTCACTATCGTTTCTGCTAGAAGCGAGGTCGTTGAACAACTGTGGCGGATGCCTCCTTTGCTGAGTCGTGTTTGAGGGCTGGCGATTTTGGCTTTCCTTCTTCTTTGATTCGGAGTCACTGTTGACCGAAAATCTCCTCCCTTGTTGATGTCCTTGGTGAAAGTAACCATTGTTACCATTGTCGGATCGATGCGATGGGGTGGCGTTGGGGTCGACAGAAACAACGGAACGAATGGGAAAAACACGGTCCTGGACGTCGGGGCTCAGCGGATCTAGTGGTGAGCGGCCGCCTCTGGCCTGATCGGCGCCGGGCCATAGCTGTGATGGCTTTCGGGGTCGTTCCGACGAGGATCGGTCTTGAGATGACTCTCGTTGGGCGTCTTCTGGCATAGTATTGGTCGTCGGGTCTGCTTGGTGCGAACACGTCTGACTAGAATGCTGCGACGGTACCTGACGCCGTCATGCGCAGCGACTGAGGAGCTCGGTCGCGGATGTCTTGTTGTCCGCTAGTGAGGTGAGGAATACGGCGAGGATCAGGTGGATAGATCGATAACAAGGATGGGACAAAGGGAGAGAACTGTCGGTCGTCGCAGTGGCAGTAGACGTAGGCGTAGGGTTGCAAGGCGATGGGTACGAAGCTGCGAATGAATGGAAATCGCACGAGCGTTAGAAGGCCAGACCGGAATGAAGATTGGAATTGGGCGGGATAGGGTGACGCCACAGTTCGGCCGGCCAGACGACTAGGCGCAATGCTTTGTGCTTATGGCTCTTGACGAGAAGCGACGACCTTTGACCGACAGATGACTGCTCTAAACGGGAGTGGGAGGGCTTTCGTCTGATGCAAAGAGAGTCTGCTGTACGAGTAGATGTGGTTGGAACAGAGACGGCAATAGTGGCGAGTCCAATGTGCGACCGTGCAAGGCGTGCGAGTCGGGCGCAAACTTTCTTGGCTGGAAACCGCCACGAGACTCGATCGAACTTTCTGTCTCGATGGAAGGGTGCTTCCAACAACTTGCTGCAAGACCTGGAACTGACAAGTCTCCTCGAATACCGCTGCCACAACACATGAGTCGCCGAAGAAAGAAGGAAGATTCTGGTTGAGCACAGGGCAGAGAGCCCATCGGTGATCGATATCACTGCTCAGAGTGTAGAATGTATCATTATTATTGATTAACACCCTTGCGGAGCAGATCAGCACTCATCCCGCACTTCGCTGAGCCTCAGCTCCAATCTTTTTCTGCACGAGGGAGACAACGCGTCTTTGATGTCACAGGCTCGCAACATCAAGCTTGAGCACTTCGTCTACTCATCGCATGGCCCACGAGACTCGTCTCGGAGCGTTGATAGATACCATCTCTTGAGCCGCCTTCGTACTCATTCATCCAACGTTCGCGATTACTTCCATCGGCTGAATGCGGTACTGTTCAAACCTGTCTGTTCCGATTCTCCTGCTGCTCTCAAAGTCCAGCATAAAAATGCAGTTGCCTAGAAGGGAAGTACACATATGTATGGTGCCACATAAAATTATGCAAAATTAGCATGCCCCGCCTCGGAAATTGTTTCAAGGACGGATATTTCTCCAGCTCGGTACCATAGACGTGGGCTCTAGACAAGTACTGTAAGGCTGAAGATGGCATGAGGAAAGGCAGGAAAGCGTGCTTGCCTTGCTCGAGGCTTCCACAAACAGGAGGGAGCAGAAAGGGTGCACCACGCTGGAGCAAGCTCCGGCTATGCACAAAGCTAGGATCATGCAGCATAAAGAAGCACGTCGCTGCCAAGCTCCATATCTCCATAGATCGTCATGCCACACGGGCTTATCACCGTGACCGACCACGACCGATCAAGCGCTTTACAACCATCCAACTCCAACACAACCACGACTCCCACCTTGCTCGCCACAAGCCACCAAGAAACCTACTTAGCGAATCGCCTTGACGGAAACCTCTTCGACAGAGAACATCCGATTCACCGCGCGATCACGAGCCCGTAACACCTCCGCTCCGCACCGCCGCATCACCCCGCATCGATACCTAGTCACCGAACGCCTGAGCGACGACGACGAGCAGACCACCTTTGCAGAGCCTTGAAGAAACCGTCTCATATCATATTCAAACACACAAACACCTTGACTCAAGATGAGCAGTCCGAAGAGAAGAATCGAGACGGATGTAGGTCAACAGGAGTAGAACAAGAGCTTGGAAGGAATCACGAGCTGACGTTGTCTTCTCGCTACATATAGGTCATGAAGTGAGTCCCTGGAGATATCAACGATGGACGACTAATGTACTGACTGGCGACAGGATGTATGTACATATTTAGCCTGCACTCTGAGGTGCATTTTTCTAACATCTCGACCAGGATGATGAGCGACTATGAGGTTACTCTGGTCAACGATAACAGTACGCTGCGCAACAAGCTTACTCGGTATAAACGTTGCTGACCAGTGCTGCAGTGTTCGTCGACCATCCATCTCTGCTCGACATGGAAACGTTACTTACATACTGCCCACAGGCAAGAATTCTTTGTCCGATTCAAGGGCCCCGAAGAGAGTGAGGATATACGTGCTTCGTGATGGAGTGAGTCTGCTTTATTAACGTTGTCAACAGCACCCTTTCAAGGTGGACTCTGGAAGATCCATGTCGAGCTTCCTGATCAGTACCCCTACAAAAGTCCCAGTATCGGGTTCGTCAACCGCATATTCCATCCCAACATCGACGAGCTGTAAGTGTCTTGGCAACGTTATGAGCAGACGACATCGAGTCTGACGATTCTGCAGATCGGGCAGCGTCTGCCTCGACGTTATCAACCAAACGTGGTCACCAATGTACGAAATGGTCAACATCTTCGAGGTGTTTCTCCCCCAACTGTTGCGCTATCCCAATCCGACGGATCCGCTCAACGGCGAAGCTGCAGCCTTGATGATGAGGGAGCCAAAGAGCTATGAAGCCAAGGTCAAGGGTGAGATGAAACGACATGTTTCAATCGTTCGTGACACGACTAATTTCTGTCAGAATACGTCACGAAGTATGCATCAAGAGAAGCAGCAGAGGATGCAGGCGAAGACTCGGACGACGACGATGAAATGAGCAGCGTTGGCAGTTTCGACTCGGACGACGAGCCAGCAGGCAACATGGATGAGATTTGATCCATGGCGTGAGGTTGAAGGTCTGAGGACGAGGTCATGTGTATAACTTTTGCTGCATTATTTTTGAAGGCTGGCAACATGGCGAACCGGGCCAGCTGGCGCGACAAGATGGATTTGAAGCGTTGTGGGAACAAGGACGGCGTTCTACTTTCTAGCCGCATTACTATTGCTATTTTATCGGGGGAAGAGCAGAAATTATGATATGATAGTGAAATGCATACATCAAGATTGATGCGAAGGAAAGAAAGCCCTGAGATTGAAACCAAGCATGCGTCCAGATCGCATGAGGTGTGGGAGCACAGAGGCTAGACAGACAACGGTTTAGCGGATCAAGATGGGCTGGCTTTTACTCCAGATGCGGCCCCACTGTGGGAGGATCAGGGAAAGGAGATTCGATAAGAGTCAAGATGGAGGGCGTGCTCAGAGTGCAACAAGTCGTCGGTAAGCAATTTGGACATGAGCGAATAGACCAAGGGTCTCTGCTATCATGTCGAGTGGCAAAATAGTCGTAGAAGCGTTTGATTGGAGCGTTGTTGCACGACAACGGGCAGATATGGCAGCAGAAGCGGTGTAAGTCCAGAAGGACAAAACGAAGACGGCACACAGCACGTGGCTTGCCATCCTTTTTGAGATGCGATGCAGGGCGGTAATCGACCAAGCCTTCTTCGGTGATGAAGAAATGCACTTGGCAATATACCGCCTAAAGAATTCATAGGGAAGCACAAGACGATGGTGCAAGTTATGGTAGTGCGATTGGATGGATACTGTCCATGGAGGTTGTTATCATGGATTGGGAGGGTTATTTCCTTTTGCCAAAAGGAAACCGCGAGTCAGGCTCGTTCTGAAAGTTCAGACGGAAGGTCTAGCGGGATGCCTAACGGCGGGAACGCCAAGGTGGGATTTGAGAGACTCTCGACTCTCTCTCCAGCCAGGTGCAGTTGTTCAAAGACTGCGACGATTTTTCGACGACACGGATTATGACTTAGGGGCTGCATCGACTTCGACCAAGCATCTATAATCCACCAACGACCTCGCTTTGCTATAAGACGCCGTCGACCGCAACAGCAGCCAGGCTGCTTCAACAATGGGCAACTCCAGCGGCAAGCCTGTCGTCTTCACTGATGAAGGTGAGTCGTCAATTCTGGTGTGCTGCAGAACAGGAACAGGCATTGATGTGTAGCAGTAAGCCTCGACCACTTTCGACTGCTACGTGTCGTCGGCAAGGGCGCGTTTGGCAAGGTCCGCATCGTAGAGCGAAAGGACACGGGCTTGACCTTTGCTCTCAAGTACATTCGCAAAGATGAGGGTGAGGCCTGCTCCTTCCAGCACGAGCAGCACGTCGACTGACACAGCAGCAGTGGTGCGCAGCGAAAGCGTGCGGAACATGATTCGAGAACGACGGATGCTGGAACATCTCAACCACCCTTTCCTGTGCAACTTGCGATACAGTTTCCAGGACGTCGAGTACTTGTATATTGTCGTCGACCTTATGACGGGCGGAGACCTGCGCTTCCACATCTCGAGGAAATCCTTCACCGAGGAGGCCATTCGCTTCTGGATCTCGCAACTGGGCTGCGCTCTCCGCTACATCCACCAGCAGAACATTGTTCACCGTGATGTCAAGCCCGACAACGTCTTGCTCGACTCTGACGGCCATGTCCATCTGGCTGACTTCGTACGACCGTCCTCTCACCTGCAACCACGACGCCAAAGCTAACCTTCTACCAGAACGTCGCAACAGATCTCACACCTGGCAAGCCCCTTACCAGCCGATCGGGCACATTGGCCTACCTTGCACCAGAAGTCTACCGTGGCAAGGGCTATGGCGCCGAGTGCGACTGGTGGTCCTTGGGCGTCCTCTTCTATGAATGCATTTACAGCAAGGTATGACGCGTCGACGGTGCTTCCAATCTGGCAAAGCTAATTCTCGTGCAGCGACCTTTCGAAGGACACCACCACGACCAACTCATCCAAGCCATCGTCAAGGGCGAGCCGAACTTTCCCGTAACCAACCCGCCCGTGTCGATGGTGTGCATGCACGCGATAAGCTCGCTACTTGAAAAAGACAAGACACAAAGAATCGGAGCAAGCAGCTGGAACAGTTTCACCGACAACCCCTTCTTCCGTGAGCTTGACTTTGAAGCCTTGGAGCGTAAAGAGATCGAACCCATCTTCAAGCCGTCGAGCGAAAAGACAAACTTTGATGCCACATACGATCTGGAGGAACTGCTACTCGAGGAAGCTCCACTGGAAGCGCGTACAAGGAAACAGAAGCCTCGTCCGGAGCTGCGAGCCGATGCCACCGAGGCTGAGATTCGTGCCGACGAGCTACATCGCATGATCGAAACCATGTTCGAGCCCTTCAACTATCTGACCGTGCCCGAAAACAGGTGCGACTCTTCGTCAACCTCTCTCTCTGCTCCAACCAGACTGATTGATCCCAGAAACCCCGTTGCCGTCGAGGGCGACTCGCCTCAAACAACAAAGTCCGACAATAACGACCACCATACCCCACAAGACCTACACAAGGTCCGCTCAATACCCACCCCTCATTCTTCAACCCCAAACAACGTCTCCCGCACTCGATCATCAACTCAGTCCCCCAACGGCTCTCCTCCGCTACCTACTCACCATGCTCAGAATACATCTGCCGCACAACAGGAATACTTTGCTCACCAACAGCAGCAGCAGCAGCAGAGAGTGCCCCGTGCTGTGCGCTACGACGAACATCATGCCCCTCCTGCTCCCCCAACTTCTCACCCACAACAGGCCGTCAACAAGGCCCACCGTCCTCGTGGCAGCACCCGAAGCACTTCTATGAGTGGTGGCGTTCAGGTCGTGCTGAACGAAACTGGTAGCTGGAGTGAAATGGCGAACCAGAGCCAGGGACTGGTTCAACCGCAGGAGGATCGCAAGCCTGCTGGCATGCTCGGTTTCCTTAGTCGCAAGAAGGGCAGAGACCGAAGCCCCAAAGCCAAAGAACGCGAACGTGGTGTTTTGGGCAAAGAAGGTGCCAGAGTCGTCGTTGGAAGCTGAGCCCGACTGCTCTAAAACTCGATCTTCGATATT
>Ga0139313_100036_pt2 | contig 12756 bp, 12 predicted proteins | sample In1P11_FD_99375 | JGI IMG/M metagenome (GOLD analysis project Ga0139313, IMG submission 99375) | reverse complement strand
CACAGCACCTGCACCGCGGTCTGATCGCGTGCGTCGGCGGTCAGGATCTCGCGCGCGAGTGAGTAGATGGGCGTGATGCCTGCTCCGCCGGCGATGAGGACGACGCTGCGCGGTTGCTGCGGCGAGGGCTTGTAGCTGTAGCCTGGGATCGGGCCGCGGACGGTGAGGCTGTCGCCGGCTTGCAGGCTGTGCATGTGTGTTGAGGCGCGGCCGTTGGGGTACTGCTTGACGAGGAGGGTGAGAGTGCCGGTTTCATCGGGTGAGGAGATCGGCGTGTAGGGGCGCAGGGTCGGGAACCAGGCTCCTTGCGCGGTGTGCTGGGTTAGGATGGCGGCTGTGAGGGGTCAGTTTCGAATGCTTTGTAGATGCCAATGTCGTATATTTACATGAAGCTGGTACGCCGCTGATCTCACTGTCGCCTCCAGGGAGGTTGAATGTGATGCGCTTGGTGTCATGATTGACTTGCTCCACTTGTTTGACCTGTAGTTCGCGGGAGAAAAGCATAGTGCGTGGGAAAGAGAGCGTCTTCGAAGGCTCCTTAAATGCTGATTCCAGGCGGAGTGGCGCCGGACGCGCCATGTATAGTGCAGTGCCTACCGCCGCCGTAGCGACAGTAGTCGTCAGAATAGGTCGTCGCGCGAATATGGCCGCCATTGCTAATGACTGTCGATGCTGTGAGAACAGGTATGAGTTGCTGACTGCGCTGGGGACGAAGATACAAGGTAGAACAAGAGCGTGATTTATGAGACTATGCGGATTGCTGGTGCTTGGAAATGTCCGAAGGCGTGTATTGGCACTTGGCTCGGGTCATGAAGTACGTCAAGACCAACGTGACATGCGTGGTTGTTTATAGCCATACAACACTGAGCCATCGGGTTTACGGTATCTTCACACCCGATGGCCGTCGGCCGGAATACAGAGACGCTATCCGACGCCGAGAGTACAATCCTGCAGAACGGCGAGATGCGTATGAGAGCTGTGGCTGCGGCTGAGGATAGAGCTGAAAGACATCCGAAGTCACGTGCTCGCGTCGTTGACCAAAAGCGGTTAACGCCGGGGTTCGGAACATCATGCTACGTTCAGCGACTAGTCACGTGATATACAACACATTGTACCAGCTATACCACGAGGATGGTACCACGGAAACAGCCAACGGGCCTCTCGGAGCAAATCGGACTCGAAGCAGGGCGCGCAGCAGGGCTGACTTCGGTGCAGCATGAGCAAATTCTTATCTGATCGATCTGGGCCTTTGCCCGGAGGCTAATGAAGCTTAAATGGGCCAAGCGCCCGACAAAAGCAATCTGATAATTTTCGCCCGGCGCTTGGCCTTTGGCAGTGGCATATCATCTTGCACCGTTGACTCGACCAGACCTACGCTCACGCCATTTGTTCAATTGACTTGGCAAACATCATCTCAATACCGATGATGGTGCCTAACGTGTTTTCAAGATTGGCGTGTGAGCGGACAGCTCGCAAAACTCCGGTCGGATAGGATCTTACGACAGTATGAGTTACCTCATCGCGCCAGTTGCTCGTAAGACGTTCGCATCCGATCTCGGCTCCAAAGAGTCGTCACGGTCTGCAGAATGGCTTAGGGCTTGCGAAACGGCTAGCCGTTCCAGGTTGACTACCAACGCTGCCCTCGTGGTGGTGGATGTTCGATTGCTCATCTTATCAGATCCTGGCATTTATTGGCTCCACCGTTTCCCTAGGCTGTTCCTTCGTGTGTTTATGACTAGTGGTACATGGCCAGTTCGAGAGTCGTTGGTAGCTACCGGAGGGCTTATTAGAGTGCAGACTCTTCCGTGTCGATCATATCCTTGTTGCTCTCCATACGCACTGGACTGCAATATCATACAACAAGACAATCAACCTGCCGATCGCCAAGATGGCACAAGCACAGGCATCTGTTTCTGATGATTTCATCCCGATCAGAGAGCTGAACAATTACCAGACTTGTGTTGATGCAAAAGATCTTACCGAGAATGTCAAGCACAGAGACAGCGACGATGTTTCCGAAGAGACTATGCAAGAGGGTGTCAAACAGGCCGAAGCGCTTACAATGTCCTGGACGAAGAAATCACTGGGTCTTGCTTATGCTTTGTGAGCGCATAACAGCCGATTGCAGGTTCTCGGTTCTCAGACGGCTGATACATATGCAGGATGTTTTTGCTGTACTTCATCAACTACTTCCAGCAATCCATCTCCGGAAGCTTGAGTCCTTATATTACAAGTGACTTCGAGTCCCACTCGCTGGTCCCGCTGATCAATGTCATTTCTTCAGTCATGGGTGCCGCTACGTACATGCCTCTCGCTAAGATCCTGAACTTGTTCGATCGCTGGGTTGGTTTCGCCTTCATGGTGGCTCTCGCTACACTGGGTCTTATCTTGACGGCCTCTTGCAACGACATTGGAACCTACTGTGCAGCTACCGTAAGCTTGGAAATGCGAGATATCGGTCTTGAACATCGAGCTTACTTGTCGCAGGTCTTCTACAGCATTGGCTACGCAGGCATGACCTTCGCCATCGACGTTATCACCCTTGACACATCAAGCCTACGCAATCGTGGTCTCGCTTATGCCTTCACGTCTTCACCGAACATCATCGTCGCGTATGCTGGCCCAAATGTCGCGGAGAAATTCTATGCTAAGAACTGGCGATGGGCATACGGCGCCTTCGCTATCATCTTGCCCGCCTTTGCGATCCCTATGGTGTTCGTTCTGTTGCACGCAAAGAGTCAGGCGAAGAAGAAGGGACTACTCCCGCCCAGGGCTTCCAGTGGCAGAACGCCAATGCAAACTTTCTGGCACTACGTCGTGGAATTCGACAGTGAGCTCCCTCTTCCTCTACCTATATGGACGATGAGTAGCAGCTGACACAAGCCATCAGTCGTCGGCACATTCCTCTTGACTGCCGGTCTTGTCGTCTTCCTCCTTCCTTTCAACATCCACGACGAGTTCGCGAAAGGCTGGGGTAGCGCTGGTTTCATTGCAATGCTGGTCGTGGGTGTCGTCCTGCTTATCCTATTCGCCCTCTATGAGCGATACTTCGCACGCGTCCCGTTCCTGCCGTGGAATCTCGTGCGTTCTCGCACAGTCCTAGCAGCGTGTTTGATCGATGTCTGTTACGACGTCTCATACTACTCTTGGGCCTCCTACTACACATCCTTCCTGCAGGTGAACTGCGGCGTCAGCATCGCCGTCGCAGGGTACATTAACAACATATTCGACGTTGTATCAGGTGTTTGGCTCTTCGCTGTCGGCTACATGATTCACAGGACATGTCGCTACCGCTGGCTGCTATACTGGATCCTCCCCCTGTACATTCTCGGCGTCGGTCTGATGATCCACTTCCGGAAACCTGATCAGTCTGTCGGCTACCTCGTCATGTGCCAAATCTTCATGGCATTCTCCGGCGGTGCTCTGATCATCGTCATGCAAGTTGCCGTCCTGGCCTCTTCCGACCACAACAACGCTGCTGGTGCGCTGGCTTTCCTTAATGTCTTCGGCAACATCGGCGCCGCTGTCGGCGGCTCTATCAGCTCTGCGGTCTGGCAGAGCAGCTTTCCGCAGGCGTTGGCTAAATACCTGCCGGCGGACGTCTTGCCCGACTTGGATACCATCTATGAGGACCTGACGACACAACTCAGCTATGAGAAGGGCTCTGCCGCCCGTTATGCGATTGAAGTCTCCTATGCTGTTGCGCAGCGTAACATGCTCATCGCTGGCACTTCGATCATGGCGATCGCTTTCGTCTGCACAATTGTCATGAGGGACATCAAGCTCGACCGGGAGCAGACTAAGGGCGTGCTATTCTAGACTTGCGACTTGTGAGGGTGGAGAGATGTCATGATGTTCATCCACGAGATGCTCGTCAACATCTTGTGGGAGAAACAAATGCTCCTAACAAATGCGTCAGGAGAGAGTTTCTGATGTCTTGACGACAGCTTTTCCAATGAATTTTTGCATGTGTCGTTTTTCTGTAAACAAGCCCGACATAGGATAGACTTCCAGACCTCGCCCGAAGTATCTAACGGCCAGTGTTCCACTCTGAGATATACATTAGCAACGGGAGGAATTCGAGCCCGGCCCTGCTGACTGAACAAATTCACTACTCTTGAACTGACTGTGCGCTCATTGGCTCTCCAAGCGCTAGCGTCGCGGGCCGTTCCGTCTATGTAGAACGCCCTCTCTATAACAATCCCTAACTTTATACCTGACGTTGAACTCTCCAATCTTCTCTCGTGCCTAGTGTCTCTCTCTGCACGATTGTCAAAAGAACCACCAACAATGTCCGGAACTTCGCTACCATCGATCGACACGATTCTGAAAAGCACCGATGTTCTCAGCGCTCCCGATGCCACAAACAAGGTTGTCAGGGTTGGAGAAAGTCTCGCGGTCAAATACGGCGGTCAAGTCACCCTTCTTGAGGCGCAAAATACCACTTTCGTCGCGGAGAATAGCAATATCTCAGTGCCGAAGATCCATGGCACGCTGACCGACGATACCACGAGACGTACCTTCATCGTCATGGATTTCGTTCCAGGCGAACCTCTTTCGACAGCGTGGCCAAACCTCACTTCACTTGAGAAAAATGATGTCACTGCACAAATTCGAAAAGCCATGGTCGATCTGCGCAACATCCCTTCACCCGGCTACATAGGATCTGTTGCCCGACAACCCTGTGCCGACGGAGTGTTCTATGTCATGGAAGACCCAGAAAACCCGGCCATATCTGGCCCTTTCGATACGGAGCATGACATGAACCAAGGCATGCTTCGGAAGCTCGGCTTAACCGAGAAGCACTCATACGTAGATTTTGTACGTACACTCATCTCAACAACGCTACACGGCCATCGGGTTTTCTTCACTCATGGGGACCTTCAACCAAAGAACATAATGGTGCAAAGGACGGATAGTACAGCAGAAGAAGCCTCGTCGATGAAGGTTACGATCATCGACTGGGAAATTTCAGGCTGGTATCCGGAGTATTGGGAGTTCTGCAATTCTACCATTGTCGCCCGCTTCAAGTCGGAGTGGCTGGACGTCGTGCGAAGCGTAATGCAATCATACCCGCAAGAGTACTTGATGATGCAATATGTCCGGAATTTGATGTTCTGGTGATCGTTGTAGTCATGGGCAAGTATTCGAATGATTGCAGACTTCGCGTCTCAGAAGAATTGCTGCCTACTATTGGACCAAGCGGGCCATGTATTGAAGCATCCGGCACACACTACTATCGCCTGCAGATGGTATGCTGTATGTGAACTAAGAACAATGTTCAAATCGAGCTATGATTTTCACGAACGACGACAATGGGACGGAATGCCCAGTTCTCAATGAGCTGCGTTCGTGCATCGCATCGGAATGGATTTGAATTCTCTATGCTTTTGTCCTAAGATCTTTCCGAAATGGCTACTTGCGGGCGAACGCGCGGGTCTGCTGCGGTCTCCCAATAGGCCCATCGAACAGCGTACGCCGTCAATAATGTGTTGAACCGATTGTCGTCCAATCTCATCATAGGATACATGATGACATCCATAAGACGGGGCCGAATACGGTAAAGATTAAGCCATAGGACTAGATCTGATCTTGCCACTTGTACGCAGGCTTGAACCCAAGCTCCTTCTTCGCCTTGTCGATACAAAGCAGGGTGTCATTCGGTCCATTAGTGGGCGTGTACTTGGCCTTTGGGAATGCAGCCTTGACAAGCTTGTCGTTACTTTTACGCATGCAAGTGTCCTCCGCAGCGATCAAGTACTGGTGATGACCCTTCAGTTGGCTTGCCAGTGATTTGGAAACGGCCTGTCCGCCGTCCCTGGCGTCGATGTAACCCCAGCAGTTCCAGTACCGCGCCATGGGGTCATCCTGCCAGGTTTTGAAGGACTCGTACTCCTGCGGCAGCATGACGTTGCTGAAACGCAGCGAAATGATTTTAGTGGTTGGATCCCAGCGAGCGAACTGGTCGGCCAAAGTCTCGCCCATGAGCTTGGACAGCGAGTACGCAGACTCGGGCTTGCGCTCGTGTTCCTCGGTGATGGGCAGAGTCTCGGGTCCGTGAGGGTCGAAAGGAATGCCAATCAGCGTTTCGGACGAAGCTAGCACGACGTTAGTGATGCGCAGTTTTCGGCAGGCTTCGAGCACGTTGTATGTGCTCATGGTGTTGGTTCGGAACTGGCGACTGCTGTTCGTCTGTCCTGGAGATGGAATAGCGGCGAGGTGCACGACAGCGTCGACGCCGTTGTAGGCCATGTCGATGGTCATGAACGTCTCTAGCACAGCACCCATGTCCTCGAGGTCGATCTCGACCAGGCGGTAGGCTCCCCCAAGTCCAGATTTTCCGTCTTCGCTCGCTGTTGGTGGCCGCCTCGTGTCAACGGAGATGACTTCCCAGCCCTCATCTGCAAGATATTTGACTGTTGCGCGACCAAGCTTGCCACTGCCACCTGTGACAACAACACGGCGAACACGTTCACCGCGCTTGGCTTCGCCCAAGGCGAGCTTGTCTGTAAACGATGCGACTGCTTGTTGGTTGCTCATTGTCGTTGGAGATATTGTATGCTTTGCGTTGTTGCGAAACTCTCAAGAGCTTCAACGCAAATGGATATATTGTTGATGAATTGGCCCATAAAACTTACCAGAACTGGCAGCTCAATGTTCTTGATGTCATGTTGTCCACCGATCGACAGCGGCAGTTGTATGCGGAGTCACATTTGTCCGATCGTCGGACACACAAACGACGGACACCGACAGCGATGAGCTCCAAGTAGTTGCAAATTCTCATGTTGATAGCTGTTACCAGTCTGTCCGGTTTCACTCGATTCGCTACGGTGGCATCGTGATGACTGGCGATATTGATGCGAGCTCCAAAGATGGACAACCAACAATCTTGAACACGAATCCGATTCTGCCTCCAAGTCCGAACGGGCAGTGAGGGCGACAACGTGAGATAGTGCCCAAGTGAGTACAGTGAAACATTAGATCTTGCCGTCAACTGTCTCTTTGATCGCGAACGGCCGCTTCGCACCCGGATTGCCCAGCACATCTTCCATGGTCTCATCCGACTCTCGACTTGCACTGCAAGAGCTCACGAACTAAGCATGCTGCCCTCGGTGATGGGTATGAGACTGAGGTATAGGAGTGCAATCGCCATGACATCGCAAGGAAGGCAGTAACGATAGGAGAATCGCCCAATCAGGCCGTGTTAGGCAGTTATATTAGGATTGACAATATCTGTAATTCGAGAAACTACAGTTGTTGATATCCTTGTAACCAGTGTCAGAATTTAGTATCACGGGTGCTTGAACGCATTAGAGACGAGATGCCAGTCATCGTTGACCCTGTGCGTTTGATATTCTGCCTACACTACCGGATCGCTGAACTTCTGCGCCACGGGCCTCGTGTTGGCGAAGCTTGGTCGCTCTTCCAACTTCTTCCAGTATTTCCCAAGTTGCGGATACTGCTCCCTCCATGTGTGTTGTGGCCATCGAATGGCCATGAAGCCGAGCACACTGACTGCAGCAAGATCTGCGATCGTGAGACGGTCTTGGACGAGGTAGCTGCCTTTGCTTTGCTCGGCCCACGCATTGAGAGCCCGAAGGCCGCCTTCGACTTTGCGCATTTGACTAGGTATATGTCAGCAGGCATGATGGGGAGATTGGTATTGAAGCAATAATATACCGGTCACGCCATGGCTTGCTCTGTTTGTCCTCGTCACGGAGGCCTTCGAAGAAAGCCAGGACCAGGGCATCGCAGATGCCATCCGCAACCACCTCGATCTGCTTCACGAGAAGGCGATCATCCACATCCTTCATCGACGGAAGCAACGAAGGCTCGGGGTACTTCGCTTCGAGATATTCTAAAATGTAGTGGGATTCGTAGATAGCTGGCCTCCCATCATCAAAGACAAGGACCGGCAACTTCTCGAGAGGGTTGTGCTCTGGTGTTTCCGTAGTATGGTCCCAGGGTACTTCGGTCCTCAACTCAAAATGGAGTCCCTTCTCTTGGAGTGCAATGCGTACTTTGCGTGCGTAGGGAGAAGGCGTTGCGGAGATCAGCTGCCAGACCATGGTGAGAGCGGTGATAGATGTTGGTGAAACACGCAAAGGTGTTCGCGAGCAGACATCGTATTAGGCTTATTATATAGATACGACATTCTGCAAAGGGGAACTATTTGAGTTATGAGCTCCAGACCAGACGCCGGCAGTGATGTCGCCGACCATTCACAGCAGCGAAGACGCTGGAGATCTGCCCTTTCCTCCGCAGCAGCTGGAGGATTGGTGACGAAACCCCCACTTCTTGCAGCGGATCGCCAGATTATTCCCAAGCCACTCGACTGCTGCCCGCCAAACATGTCTCTGGAGGGCTCGCTCTCCTCCAAGGTCCGCGTCGAGTTTCTAGCCGGCGGAGATGACCCAGAAGACATCTTCGCGTCGGCGCCTGGATTCCTGTTCACAGACGACTTGACCAACTCTCACGGCAGCCCCAACTCGATCATCAAGTACCGCAACGCGCGCTTTGGCGAGATTGAACTGAGGACCGCGGATCCAGACGCAGAGGATGAGCGACAACTGTTCAGCCATTACCTCTGGAACGCTGGACTGAAACTGGCGGAGCTGATTAGCGAGGCAAATGAGCAAAAAGGGAAGAGATGGTGTGTTGAAGGAGAAAAGGTCTTGGAGCTAGGCGCAGGTGGGACATATCTATCATGAGCGCGCCGTAAGAGTAGGACTGATGGTTGGCCTTAACAGGTGTCGGTATCGACGGAATCGTTGCGACACTCGCCGGCGCTGAAGAGGTTTGTTCACTCTGGGCTCTCGCTCGCCCAGTCGCGCTGACGCCTGCTTTCAGGTCGTAATATCGGATTATCCAGCAGATGTTGTTCTTGAAAACATCCGCCAAAATGCGACGAAGAACATCCCCGATACCCTGAAGTCCAACTATCGCGTTCAAGGCCATTGCTGGGGCGTCCTAGACACGCCGTTTGCGCTCGAGAACAAGCATCGCTTCACCCGCATACTGGCTGCCGATTGCTACTGGCTTTCAGGACAACATGAGAACTTGGTTTCTTCGATGCTGCATTTTCTTTCGCCAGAGCCTTCAGCCCGCATCTTCGTCATCGCTGGCTTCCACACCGGTAGAGCAAGGCTTGCCAATTTCTTTGAAGAGGCTACCGCACAAGGCCTTGAGCCAGACGAGATCTACGAAGAGGACGATCGAGGGACGCGACGGGAGTGGCTGCCTGAAAGAGATGGTGGGCGGGAGAACCATACAGAGCGCAAGAAGTGGTTGGTTATTTGCAGACTGAAGGCAAAGCGGCGATCATAGGCCAGACGCAAGACAATTAGACCATGCATCCTGTTGATGAAGCACAACTCAGGCTCTGCTCACAAATCGACGAGTTCACGACCCATGCTGCTGTCAGGCCCGAAAGGTGTCCTGGCCACACATTTGCCTCGGTCAGAGTGACGGAAACGACGAAGCGTCATACAATGTGGCTTGGAACGGATACCTGCAGCCTCTCGCTCGTCCGGTTCCCAGCACCTCCGCCCCTCAATCATCATCGTCTTCTGGCACTGGCTGCCTTCCTCCGAGTCGCACGCCAGAGCCTGTATATGTGCGGATTGCCTTGCCGAAGCGATTGCGGCAACGAACGTGGCTGTGTGAGGAGCTTCAATTCACTTGTGACACTCTCGTGTTGCCTTAGAGGGCAGAATCTTGCAGCTTGAGCCACAGGTACGCGTGTAATGGCAGCAGAGGAGATTTTCTTTTCTGTCCGATTACAAACCAATGTTTGTCGCAATGTTCAGTCTCCTCATGGATCTTCTCTGCTCCACATTGTGTCATCTAAATGTTCGACGAGCATCAAGATGGCGCCAGATCAACGTCTCAGCGTCATACACCATACTCGTGCCTTATCTCAGGAGTTGTGGAGTCAATGTAAGTGAGAGATGATCCATCTTCACAGCCGATATAATATTGACATGCGGCAGGCCGCGGTACGTCGGATCCATACCGTGAATTGGCTGCCGACGTGAAACGGCTGCGGAATCTCCTGGAGGATGTCGAAGACTACGTGGACAGATTCGTGCAGCCCGACTCCTTCGACGACGCTTTGCTCGATCGAGTCATCAAATGCAAGGTTATCCTCGTAGGTCTGCACCTGAATTTGCAATCTTTCAGCTGCTCGCCTGAGAAGCCCCATCAGTCAGAACTTGTCGCAGCGGGTAAGGCCTCGGTGCAACTCGCAACAGATGGCCTCCTCGTTGCTTTTCACAGCTTATCCGAGGCGGGTAGAAGCAAACCTAGCTCTAAAGCACACGAGCTGTCCGCAGCAGCAGAATATCGTGAATCTCCGAAGCCCAGAAAGTCATCAGCCACCACGTGGCAAACGCCTCTCAAACCGCCCGACCCGCTCTCGGTCGACGCGTCCTTCGCTCTTGCTAGTGTCACTGGACCATGTTCACAGACTGACTCTAATTCCCTCGAGCAATCATGCACGAGCTATAAGAGATTGGCGCCTCCAGCAGTGAGCATCGTGCCTAAGAAGCCAGAGAAGCCACCGCACTTGAAGTCTCCTAAGACAAAGTCGAGCACTCTAGAGAATCCCTCTTACGGCCAGTGCGATCGTCCTCGATTTTTGTCGTCGACGACAACTCAAGTAAATGGTGATCGGACCGTAAGACAGCGCACTGGAAATGACCCTCACAATACGATCTACGTACCCTACCGGCCATGGTACTCACCTGTTGTGCCATCTCAGACCGCGGCAATATCTCCGAACAGAACTGACAGTTGCGCCGGCTTGTCATGTGTGAAAGGAACTAGTCTTGGTTCATCTCCTCCAGACGCCAGTACGCATCAAACCTCTGAGATCTATCCCTCCGATTGCACAGAGCGTCGTGATGACCGCGTGAAGGCTGAATCATCTGGCGACTCAAATAATGCTGATGGTATACCCCCTATGCCTACACGCGCGCCGCCAGTGCCGCCAAAGCCAGCGCTCGCTCGGCGGAAGTTCAGTCCTCGAGTCCCACCACGGCGAAGGGCAAACCGCAATACCAAGCCTTCATCGCCAAGATGCTCGAACTCTGGCAACTTTCAGTTTACACGCATACCTTTGCCGGATCCTTATCAGAACATCCTGCCCAGCAGCGATCCTGAGGTTGATGTGGACGAAGCGACTACCTCTTTCAAACGCGCATTGATCGCGATGACATCAGAACCAGTCCGCCATACAGATCGCAGACTCCGTCGCAGAGCAAGTACTGGTGATCTTACCATCTTCAATGAGAAGAGCCATTTTATGATGACCGCGAAAGTCAAAAGCTGCTACAAAGTCAGCGCCATGCGGTCGGTCAGCAAGCTTCTCGAAGCTAATAAAGCACCGCATCACAACCTGCAGCCATGCATTCTGAAATCTGCCGTGACTTTGCATCGCAGTCGATCGCTCTACGATATCGACATCACGATGTTCTACTATCACATGAAACCGAGCGCGGCTTCTCCGAAATCTGAGCAGAAGCGAACGCGTCCACCACGACGTGGCGATCCGGACTATTCGACGTATTTTGGCGAGGGGTGTAGCAGTAGGACCGGGTCTAGCAGTAGGACCAGCAGCATTCCCGACAGTATTCAGGAAGTCCCCGACGGCTCACGGATCGAGAAAATTTGCGCCAGCTGGAAAAGCAGGGAGTGGGCTAAAGTGGCATTGTACCTGGAATACCACCTCTCGCTCATCGAAAGCCCGGATTCAGACGATGCTGCGAGGAGGGTGCGCTTCCTCCTGGGGATATGTGCAAGCTACAGAGGCCACTGGAAGGGCGCGTTGGGATGGTTCACGTCCGTCGTCAGGACGCCGGTGACGAATATTCGCTTCCTCGATTCCGCAGATCGCGCTGCGTTCTACTGGCTTGGAGATACCTACGCGATCATGGGCCGGAGAGAAGAAGCCCTCCTGGCGTACTGCCTCGCGGGATCTTGCGATCGATCGAACGGTCTCAGTTCCTCGAATCGGTGCCTGTTCGCTGATCAGCAAGCACTGCAAAAGACCATGGCCAGGGACAGCTTCAGAGCCATCTGGGCGAGCGAATCCTTCCGCAAAGGCAAAGCTCCCGTGGGCGGCATCCTCGCCTCCGCCGTGGTTACCCAGAGCGCAGCTCAAGCCTGCCTGCAGGACGCCGCTTCGTCGCCAGACAGGTGCGACACGCACGCTGTGTTCGAGCGCTTTCTCATCATGAAACCTCAATCCCACGGCGTCGCCCTCACCCCAGCCCATCTCCAGGAAGGCAAACCCTGGCCCATGCCGTACGACCCGACCTTCAGCCTGGACAACGTCCTCCGCGGCCGCCTGGCCATGGCCGCTACTACCTTCGACGCCCACGACACTCCCGCCTCCATCAAACCGCGCAAGAGCATGACCGCCGAGCGCCTGCACAACTTCGCCTGCGCCGACCTCCCGCGCCTCATCGCCTCCACGCGCGCCTGCCTGCGCGCGCTGGCGCACGAATGGACCGAGACGCAGCAGAAGCAGGGCAAAGTCCTCTTCCTCGCGCGCTCGGACGTCGAGCGCGACAACGTCGTCGCGCCGGAGTATTTCACGCTGGAGATCATCAGACCGCGTCTGAGAGCGGGCTACGCCCTCGCCTACAGGCCTGGCAGCTTGTGTAGAGCACGAGGCATTTTCGCGCTGCTTTCGGGCGACGACGCGGTCGAAAAGCGGCTTAAAGCTCGGCTGCGCGAGACGATTGAGTCTGT
>Ga0139313_100044_pt1 | contig 12805 bp, 8 predicted proteins | sample In1P11_FD_99375 | JGI IMG/M metagenome (GOLD analysis project Ga0139313, IMG submission 99375) | reverse complement strand
AGTGATTCTTTATAGTCAGCACCCAGGGGTTGGCAGTACAACGGACGGAATACAGCCGGGGGAGCAGGCTACGGCAACAAATACAGCCACTACAGCAACTACGGATACAACAACTCGCTCACGCTGCCTACTTTGGCACAGCCAAGAACAACTTAGATTGGAACAGAATTTGGGAAACCTTCTCAGTTGCTGGGTTTAAGCCATAAAAACGCTTCTTTAGGCGGTCAGATGGCCAATGACTCATCGGAACAATGAAATGGATTTGATTCTTTATGAACTATACCCTCTCACTACTACTATTTTGCAAGCGGGTTCGTATCCTCACCCCCTCGCCCCTTTCAGATAGGTTACCTATGATTGCCTGGTGTTGATTCAAGTGACACATTCTATTTCTCTCTACGGGTCCACCCGGCATCCAACATAATGATGGGAATCACTGTGCTATGTGAATTGAGATCAACCCTCTTGCTTTGGCCGGTACCGAATAAATTCACGCTATGTTGTATAAAAACAAACGTATATAAATCTACGCTGTGTGGTGTGTCAATATTCCATATAAGCCGCTGTATCTGTCGTTGTAGCTGCCGCTGTTTCCGTATCCGTCGTTGTTTCCATTCGTTGTAGCTGTAGTTGCTGTATCTGTAGTTGCCGTAGTTGCTGTATATGTATATGTATATGTTGTAGCTGCCGTAGCTGTTGTCATTCGTAGTAGCTGGCGTAGTTGTTGTATCCGTAGTTGCTGTAGTGGCTGTATTTGTTGCCGTAGCCTGCTCCCCCGGCTGTATTCCGTCCGTTGTACTGCCAACCCCTGGGTGCTGACTATAAAGAATCACTATCATCGATCACTGTAGGCCCCGCTCTGCCAATGTGGGAAATCAATAACTAACCGGTGCTACTTCGCTATCGCTGACTGTCAATCGTTTACATAGAAAATGGCACGAACACCTTACAGGGACGTGGATTGAAAACGGGTAAAACGCACGCAAAAGGCCTTTCAGACGAGATTCCACTCTCGATGCATGCCTCTGGAAAACTACCGCAACATAGGCTGGCTAAAGAGAGATAGATCGAGTAAGTGAATCGGTCTACATTGAATTATATATGTCATTACGATCTGAATCTCTATTTTATGAAGCCGCAACTACCACATGCTCATATATAACTACCACCATAACAATGACTGGTCTTTCTTTGGGGGGTTTATATATTGCTCAAGGCTGCCTCTAGCTAGGAAATCACTATCATTATATATGTCATTACGCCATCTCGCCGAGGTGCACATCTCTATCTCTACCTAAACTACCATATGCTCATATATAACTACCACCATTTCACCGGGCTATCAATTAGGAGGGGCAGTCACTTACTCATTGTCTTGGTCGGCATTCATTATATACGTAATTACGTCATTCGAGATATGTCATTACCTTTTCTTCCTTCCTAATAACCCGGCCAGAAACTCTCTGTATGGTCCAGGGATTAAGGAGTCGTCACCAATCCTTGCTTGAGGTGGGACGAAGACTAATTTAGAAAAAGGCTCTGAAAGGCTAGCGTAGGTGCCGGTACTATGCCTTATCTTTCCTTAGGTGGAGGTTCCCTAGCAAGGAAAGTAGGTGTCGGTACAATGCCTTTCCCGTTGCTTAGGAGGTCTGCTGAGCCTACCTATTCTCTAGCCCCAGAATATATATATATCAGTCAGCCTGAGTGAAATGCCAGCCTAATTCGGGTTCTTATCTATAAGGCCCCGCAAGCCAGCCTTCATGAACATAAATAGAATGCTAGCCTGCTTTCAAGTCGGTAACTAACTACAGAAACCCCCTACGCGTTTGGTAGACTGGCAGATGCGGGTTCTTACCAGCAAGCCTTGAACCCCAAGCCTGATGGACAGGACAGATTGAGCTCAAGCCAGCCAAAGAACCCCAGCAAGCCAGCCTTTAATGGGAGTGAGTTCTATCAAGCCAGCCATTAATTCCCAATTCCCGTAGTTGTGTCTGGGGAGTGGGAATCTCATATCTAAGATACTTTCAACAACAGACAACCAACTGGGTAGGTGAGGTTATACCCTTACAGGACAGGCTTTACGAGAATGCCAGGGAGATAAGGCGCTAACGACGTCTACTTTGCCCCGGATATCTTTCATTACTCCTCTAATGCCGGTAACTAGCCCCCCTACCATATGAGTAACTTATCAGTGCATAAAGAGAAAACTCATACCGTTTTCAATTCCAATGTATACTGATTTCTTCAGTTCCTATAGGGTTATTCATATTGATTCCTTACCGCTAGGGTTATTCATAAGCGTGGGGAAAAGGGAGGAGAGGAGACTGAAACACTGAAGCGTGGTGAAAAGGTCAATTTGATTTAAGACTGAAAGGGAGACTGAAAGGATATAAGTCAGACTGAAGCGTGGAGAAGCGTGGAAAAGCGTGGAGAAGGGCTAATTCCTCCAAATGAATAGCCGAGTGGTTTAATAGAGTCTGGTTTCGGGTAAAATGGAAGGGAAGATCTTCTTTACAACAGGTCCGGAAAGGAGAGCAAGGCGAGGGATGGGCGGTAGATTGAACGCGATCATGGATCAGTGGAGGGGGGGAAATCTACCCGACTACGAAAAAGCTTGGCAACACCCCGGTTCACCATTGATGCCGCTGGAATACCTGTGAGATCGGCCATTTTCGTTGTTACAGTGGGATAAGATTTTGAAGTAATCATCAAGCCAGGGAAGAGTAATGTCGGGCCAGACCATTTATAAAGAATCACTTAAGGGTAAGAGGCAGGAAATCTAGATGATGCTTTGCCAGATGCACATCTCTTTCGAGTAGAGATGATTGAGGATGAATTTTGAGAGATAGCAAGTTTGTTCACTATAGGTTGCACGCTGGAATACTATACTGTCACAAGGAATAAACAGCTAGCAACCAAGGCCGAAGATTTTCAGCTGATTGCAGGACAGCTGTATAAATTAGGAGCAGATGGAATCCTTCGAAGATGTGTGGTAAGGCATGAAAGATAGATGAACAACTCCTTTTGGGTACGAGGGATCTACGACTGGTTACGTATAACTCCTGGGCTTTGTGCAATTGGGAATGACCCTTAACTTACTGACTCACTCACTGACTTCACTCACTCGGCCCCGTACCATGTACCGTCCGTGGTACAACCTCTTTCGAAAGCTGTGGGCAATAAAGAAAGACCTTTCCAGCATCCACCTCCCTTCCCTGACTGTCCCTACACCTGAAAGCACAATGTGTCTGGCATCCTCAAGTATAGGTGCATTATAAGTAAAGCATCATCGATAAATTCGATAACATTGTTCCCTGAAGCCCAGTTGATTAGCGGAGTCGCTTAGCGCATTGGATTAGTAACCAATCCATCAACACAAAAGCTCTAGCGCAGGGATGGAATAACTAGCCAGGGGATCTACTCAGCAAACACACTCATGCTCTACCACCAAGCTATCTACCCATATGCCTAAGCTCTATAACCATCCACGTTCCCAGGTCATGCTATCTAATCAGGCCGTGCTTGGCCCAATATATATTACTCCCTGGCTAGCCTTGGGAAACAACACAGGGCTGAAGAACAACCACAGGCTTGAGAACACAGGGCGAGGGCTAGGCTAGAGAACACTGGCTGAATACAGTTGCAGTTGTTGATCCAGTTTGATCCGTTATAGTTGATCCAGAACCAGCATAATCAGCAGAGCCCCCAAGCAGTTTAACCACCAGCACCAGTTGAATCAGTTGATCCATAACCAGCACCAGCAATTCCAGTTCCCGAAAGTAAGTGTTATAAAAGCATCTCCTTTCAATGCAGGCTGTCTGGGCATCCACCCACATCTCTCTCCCTAGATGGCTGCTCTCTCACCGCCTCGTCACCTTAGCAGTATTCTGGGTTATCTCCCATAGCGTATCCCCTCGATAGCTGCTTTATGACTGTTCCATCACCATAGCACCTCATCAGGAGGGATCTCTTGCGTCTCCCCTCTTAACCCCATACCTCCCTATCCATCTCAATAGACCTACTACCAATCTATTTTATCCCTACCTACCTCAACCAATCAACCAGACATACACTTATATACAGCTACAGATAGAAGTACAGATAACAGTGGGACAGCCAGGCATATTGACTGGTACAGCTCATATACAGACTGATAGGGACTGATAGAGAGCTACAGCTATAAGTACTGGTACAAGTAGCACAGCTACAGCTTACACAAACAGACTCATACAAACTCACACTACTTACACCCATACTCAAACACAGACACAGACATACAATACAGCTATACATCTGACTAGACCTACTGACTGAAGAGACCTACTAACAATAGAGATAATACCTAGCCAGCTACACTGAGACCAGCTAGCTACCCAATAAACCAGACATACACTTAGGTACAGGGACAGCTCGAGGTACAGATACAAGTAATACAGGTACAGCTAGAGGTGGGACAGCTACAGCTGAAACAAGTAGAAAGACAGTTATATAACAAATATAATAAGGAGAATAACTTCATCCGACCGTGGGTGAGAGGCATTTATCAAGGAGGGGACCCAGTGAAACAACTAGAATAAGGAGGGCGAGAAGGATAGGCTCGGAGAAGGATGGGCTCGAATTATCCTTCCATAATAGTTGTTCAACCGGAAGGTGCCCGGAGAGAAGTTAACAAATTCTTCGGCCGGCCAATTAATAAATCTCTATAGTTGGGGCTATCTTATATCTCTCTAATAGAATGGGTGAAAGGTCCTATTTCGACCTATTTGAACAGGGACTATTGACTATGTTTGCTCCTGGGAAGACCTATTGAAACTATTGGAAAGCCTATTGGCACTACCGGTACAGAGACTATTTTCACTGCTTGCTGTGAGGTACTAGCCCCGGCATATGCTAGCTATTCGAGTCAGTAGGGGGTTGAAAGGCATAGCTTTCTCTCTTAAGCCAGTCGCTGCTAACGCACGCTTAGAAGGGAAGTTCCAGGCAAGTAATAAGGGAAGGAAAGAAGGTTATGCCAGAGTGTCTATTTTGCACCATCGCCATTATATATGAGATAATCCATTATTATTTCATTTTGCGCAGCGTGCCTGTTCTTTAGTTACGGAGCCACGTAACTGGGGCAACTGAATGAACACGGGACGCTTCGCTTCTGTAACGATATATCCCCCCGAATCGGGGGAGCGAGGTAGGACACTGAAGGAGGAAACTGATACACACCCGATTAGATATGATCGATTTTGAACTGCCCGATTGCTTCTCTCCTGATATCTTCTCTCTATACCTCCTCGACCTTCCCCCTTCGACCGGAGACCCGACCTGATAACTACCTGTATTCTTCGACCTTGTGAATTGCCTTCATCGAACGAACTGCCTTCATCGAACTGATTTATATCGACCTGCATTGTAATATGAAATCTGCAAGATGAATATAATATGAAATGGTGCAAGTCCTGACAAGCCTTAGCTTTAGCCCGTATCTCTTTAGTCCCTAGTTGCCTTAGTCCAAGTTGAACTTTTCGCATCTATGGGCTTACTCAGCTCAGAGTCTATACTGCATGTGGACTAAAGCAAGTATACCTACTGCATTTTGATAGATCCGAAGAACATACCCCCTTATTTACCCTTATTCTTATTCACTAATAATGTGAAAGTGAAACTACTTGAAGAAGAATCCATACCCTAAGGTTCCAGACCTCCAGTGCCCAGGCCTATGAAATATTTCCAGGCCTCTATCTATTGTGGTCCAGCATGTTTCTGTGGCTCGGTAACTCCCAGCATGAGTCCCTGGAGTTTATGTAAACTATGCTGCTGCTATGAAGAAGTTCCCTTCCTTAGATAGAGAGTGAGAGGAGCTGTAGTCTGTAGAGTAAGAACTACTTTCCCTACTACATTTGAAAGAAAGAGGCCCGGTAGGGTGCGTAAGCACGCTCGACTAATAAGGATGCGTAAGCAGACTCGACCAAAAGGGAGAGGTCCGACAGGGCTCGACTGATAAGGACCCTTTAGGGGGCTCGACTGATAAGGATGCGCAAGCAGGCTCGACTGATAAGGCCGCCATCACCTTTAGGTGCTCGACCATAAGCCCCCCCACCCAATAAGTAAATTGAATGCGCAAGCAGGCTCGACTGTTAAGGACCTTTAGGTGCTCGACCAAAAGGACCTTTAGGTGCTCGACTGATAAGGCCGCCATCGAGAGGCCGCCATCACCCTTTAGGGGGCTCGACCATAAGGACCTTTAGGTGCTCGACTGATAAGGACCTTTAGGTGCTCGACCATAAGGGTTTTAACGCTCACTCATCATATGGGTGAGGGATTTCTCGCTCTATTTTCCTAAAATAGAGGGACGGAGTCACTCACTATTCATATGGTGAGGGATTTCTCGCTCGACCATAAGGGCCCTATATTCTTTAGGGGCGGAGCCACTCACTATTCCGATGGTGAGGGGTCACTCACTATTCATATGGTGAGGGATTTCTCGCTCGACTGTTAAGGCCGCCATCGCCGCCATCGCCGCCATCAGAGGATGCGCAAGCAGGCTCGACTGGCCGCCATCACCTTTAGGTGCTCGACTGTTAAGGCCGCCATCGAGAGGAGAGGAGAGGAGAGGTACGTTAGTGACTCGACCATAGGGAGAGGGACTCACTATTCCGATGGTGAGGAGAAAACTACTGGGAGTGTCAGTTCCTATCCGAAGATACTCCGAAGTGATAGTGATTGAGGTTAGTCAGATAGATATTTATTCCCTGTAGTGGTGTAAAACTACTAGTTGTTTCCGTAAGCTATACCTCTTACTCTCCCTACCTGCCTTTAGTCCAACTACTAGCCTTAGAGAGTAGGTCCCACGGCACCCTTAATAAGGGACACCTATCCTAGTCCATGCATTAATAAGTTCCATGTATACACTACTCACTCTCCTTTCTTTCTTAACTTCAATTATCCACTAAGGAGGTAGTCCTTTTTGATAACCCCGGTCAGTACCTATCATTTACAATACCAGCAGCCATACCGTCTAAACCATTCAATCAAAGTATTGACTTGAACGAGTCATACCAGAACGAGGTTAGCCTTCCAGACCGGAGAAACCTTGCCCCCGGAGGGACAAGCGGCTTCGCACCTTGGATAGCCATTACGGGGAGAAGAAAGACTAGTTCGTGTACCCTTGACCACGTACTACTATTCGGGAATACCCTTGACCCCCTACTACTTACCTCTTGGACAGTGACCGGGGGTTGCAGCCGAGAATACATCGTCTACATCCACACATTAGCCGACAAGCTGGGTTAGCCCAACACCAGGAGCTGATCAACTTTGAAGCTGCCAAGCTTGGTTTTTAGCCTAACTCCTGGGGCTGCTGTATTGCCTATCTACTACGCTAAGTGGCTTGACCCAAACTCAGTAGCTGAGATCAACTGGGTGAAACTATAGCTACTCTCACTGGGGGTTCGCCTAACACCGGGTTGCTCATCCAACTGGGGGTAACCCGGAGGTGTCCCATAAAACCGGTTCACCCTCACCATATGAATAGTGAGTGACTCCGTCCCTCGCCCTTCCTCTGGTCTTTAGAGCGGTTCGGTTCCCTCTCCCAGAGGTCGAGAGTTCGTTACCTCACCCTCACCCTCGCTTAGTTGTCCAAGCAAACTGGGTGAACCGACCATTGCTTACTGAAATAGTCTAGTTCTCATCCAAGCCAGTAGCTCACTGAACCAATAGAATAGCCAACCCTACCTCCTAAGCTAGTTGTTGGGCCGGTAATCCATACCGACTAAGCTACTAATATCTTCCTTGGGATAATATATATATATACTTATTTACTTAGGAATGCAGCCGAACTCAAAACGCTGGAATGGATATTTGGGGGTAATATATAAGAAGGAAGGAAAGGGATAATCTCTCCTAATTGGTATGAGGTACCTATAATAGAATCTATACTAGTTTATTCTATTGTAGGTATCTACTATAGCTATAGGGAGAATCTATCCAAGGAATGCAGGTTCCGGTTTGCAGAAGTATGTACACTGGCATATCCCTGCTACAAACACTGGAATGCGGATTTGGGAAGGATAATATATAGGAAGGAAATGGTAAGAATCCCCAGTCGAAGGAAGGCTGCTAGCGGTTGTTTCGTCTACTCCGTAACACCGGTGACCCACTTATCATAGTATAAGTGCTGTGGGCGACGTTTTGACTTGGCTTGGCCAGAGTTATCCCTCGACTGAGGATTGGATTAGGGAAAGAGAATATTTCATGTCCATTATATTATATAGCCCATTATATAGGCATGCATGCGTATATGAATTTCATGTCATTCATTAGGCCAGAATCACTCACTATCAGGGTTTCAAAACTATATCCGGTCATCACTCGATCTGGGATGGATTTGAGCCCAGGATCAATATATTTCATTGACCATTTTATTGCCATCTTTCCTCACTGGGTATTGGGGTGGGTGGGTAAATAGTCTTCGGGTGAGCCATCTTTCCTCGGGATTATCCAAATAAAGAATAGATAGAATTATAGTGTATATATATTATCCATCCAATCCTATTTATACGAGGGTTCGTAACTTACCTTACCGACAACTGGCTCTACTTATGCGTTATTCCCTACGGAACCCCTATTGCGCTTGGCCTGGCGGGGTTTAGGGAAACCCCTAGACCTGCCTGGCTAACGGGAACGAAGGCACCTATAGTCTTGCTCTTGCCACTGATGACCCTTACTACTTGGTTTGGGGAAGAGGTGGTAGCCCCTGACTCTCTGGGGTGCGGGATGCTTGGCTGAGCACTACTTACCTTGGATTCCAGCCAGACCATCTAAACCATAGCTCCGGTACTAGGTAGTTCGCGTACCCCTTACCTCGTTATACTCTTGGGTTGAGGAATACATATCCTGCTGCCAAGCTTGGTTAGCCAATAAATAGAGCTACTATACACATGCTTGCATAGAGAAAGTAGATAGACTGGATCAACTGGGTTAGCCAAAGACTATTACCGGTACTCGGTTTGCTTTCTGGTTCAATAGACTGTCCTTATTAGTGGCAAATTATCCTCTAAGAACCTGGTATTCTAAAACCACCTTTACCTAGCCATTTATTAGGGGCTGTATAACGGATAGTTTCTCAGTTTCAAAGCGTCTTAACCCAGCCATGACCATATAACAGTTAGCTCTGGTTGAGGTACTGCTTATAAGCCCACAAACTTGTTATATCTTGAAAATGGCAATCTCAAGGTAAAGCTAGGTTGTTGGGGCATATAAAAAGTGAAAAAGATGGGGAAGACTAAGGTCCTTATAAGGTCCTCGCATTTCATTACTTACCTATTGTATGAAAAGGGGAAAAAAAGGGGGTAAGGAATGAATTGGAGATCAATGCATTTGATACTATGTCTCTGCCGTTCCATGTGAACGCTATGGATCCTGAGATCGAAATCCAATTGATGAACAAAGGTGTTTCCACCTTTATGCCTTTTGGAGGGCTCGAGCGGGATAAATTGTTGGAATTCCATGAAAGAGTCCCAGGCATGAAAGAATGAATCTCATCCCATGCCCATGGAAGATCGTATCAAGTCAGCGGCTTACTATTATGGGAATCAGCCAGCAGTATCGTAGGCAATCAGTATTTGCATTGGTGCTTCCGACTTCTGGTACCAATTGCATTGATATTTATATAATGGAAACCTTTTTCTTTATTGAATCCAAGCTATTGCATAGAATGAGGCTACTCCGTTTCCCAGTCATGGAGGGATAGGCCTGGCCAGCCAACCTTACCTACTTTATAAATGAATTCCGAACTGGCTGGTTAAGCCCGCAGTGAACCCTCCTCGAATGCCGTTGGGAACAAAGCTATGCGCCCGTGTATTTATTTAGACACAGTTCAATATATTGTCCCATCCACCTAGCTAACCCGCTCCTATAGTTTATTCATTTCAATGGCCTGGGCTTTCCCCCAATGGATAACCCTAGCTCCTGGACTTATAAGGGGAAGTATTACGTCTCACCCACTCGAGCTTTGTATAGGAATTCATTTCATGATTCAGAAATATCGATATTGCTACGGGGCATTCTTAATGAATAGTGAGTCGATGGCGGCCTTGTGTCGAGAGTTCGGCAAGCTCACCCTACCGGGCCTCAATTTCGTAACCTCAATTGAGTCCCTACCGGGCCTTCGGGCCTATTGTCGAGAGTTCGGCTGGCTCACCCTCACCCTTATGGTCGAGCGGCCTTACGGCTCCTTAAAGGCCTTTACTTTTTTCCCGAACCACGCATTCCATAGGTAGTGCGGCATGGCAGGCAAATCCCATCGAAAGGGCAGATAGGGAGGCCAAGTGACTCCTTCCCCTAACTATACCAATCGGAAGATTTCCCTTAAATGGGTGATGAGGCATATGGATAGAGGGTGGGCGTAGATAGAGAGTAGAGCAGTTGGGTGGGATCTAGATGCTGCGGGATGGTGTCAGCTACTACGTGCATGATACTTCTGCAGGCCCATCTCATCCACCTCTATCTGCTAGCCCTGTGTAGGAGCAGCCCAGTGACCAATATGTACTGCTTGCGCTCCCCGGGATTATTGGACCAACCTCCCGGCCCGGACGAAAATAGTAGGGTGGGCTTCTCAAAAAAAAGATTCAAGTAGGAAGCGGCACCTGCCTTTCCCAAAGTACCATGGGTTGCGACTAGACAGATAAAGACTATCATCGAAACGAGAATATCCCTTCCCTGATTACAGGAAAGCGCCCTCCGGGACCTTTCAAACCTCGTTCCAAAAAGCAGTTATGAGGTTGGATCCCCGCTTCGTTCGGATTACCCTTCTCCCCTCGCGATCAGAGGGAATGGACATAGTCATGGTGCTCAGAATAGATAGTCATGCTTGTCTGTTGCTCTTTCGCTCCCTTTTCTTATAAGCGCTTCTCGGAAGAACGAACGAAGTGCAGTGAGCGATAGCAGTGAACTAACACACTTCATTCACGCTTGAAGGCCTTTAGTCTTCATTCACGCAACTATTATATATGTAATTATGCATTGTCACTTGATCGAATTGAACGGTGTTGGTCCTCCCCACTCCAATGGGAATATCACCATTTGAACTACCTGACCTCTACCACTATGAATCGATTCAATGATGTTCGCCGAGGTACATGGTTTGTTCCTATATCTATTTGAATATATAGCAATCTATACGTAGATGATGTATATTTGTTAGCAGTAGTATGAGTATGAGTATGATGGATGGGATGGAAAGACTTCTTTTTATTTGTGCTGGCAATTCAAGTGGTCATTATTTATATCTGTAATTCTTTCTGTATTTCTTTATGGGGAATCGTCTGGGATGCTCTCATAATCCAGACGCTATTATAGAATATAAATATATAATGGGATCTATGTTTATAGACGATCTTATGGCAATACCTGAGATTTCTTATTTACCTCCCCCTAGGAAAAAGCAGTGAGTGTAAGTAAAGCATAGCTCTGCCTTATCTTATAAGGAAGGTAAGTCAGTGTTCTTTTCCGGTATTCCAATACTAAGGTGATTTTCACCCGGTAAGTGGAAGGGATCTCTGCGCTTGCCCAAATTGATTGAACATGTTCAATAAAGCGCAGATGCTGTACACTTACTCGAGTTAGTTATTGCATACAGACATAATAGAAAGCCCTAAGCCTTGAAGTCAGTGAGCATCCTACGGGCGGGTTTCTAATTCTACATCGGATGAAGCGAAATGCTTTATTTGGGGTGGGGTGCCACACACTATCACACACTTTCCATGGGCGCCGCATCTATTACTTCTTTCTTCCTAAAATATCAGATCGAGAAGCCCTGAAGAAGCGGAACAACAGGGCATTTATACCTTTCTTCCAGCCAGCCAGTAAGAACAGGCCTCACATTACTAATGGCCTTGTCTGCGAGGCCGGATGAAACGAGAAGTTTAGTTAGTTCTCAGACACTGGCTGTCGAGATCAAATACCGAGGAAGGAAGATATAAGATCCATGCTACCGGCGGTGCTGGCATGCGTTTGTGTTACCGGCTACCGGGGCATGCTTGCTCACAGAACGGCGTCAAAAGAAAAGCCGAGGGAACCTATGAATACCCTTACTGAGCTGAGGGTCGTCGGTTAGAAAGAAGTATTCATTCGACGATATAAGAAAGCAGCTAGCTCTTGCCCTTTCACTTCCTATTCCGGGAGGATCAGCCGGCTATTTTAGCTCAACGCCAATCACTATTAGCTTCTGGTCGAATCGTTCGAGGCGTCAATGCCGAGCCACTTAACTAAAAAAACCCCCAAGCATACATATAAGGTAAGGGGGCGGGCAGGTAAGGAAGGCAGGCATAAGGAATTGAAAGCATAGTAGTGGGATAGACAAAAACTAGACTATATAGCCACCGCTACCAGATGAGTCACTTCACTTTGAAGTCGCATTGAAAGCCAACAATAGTGCCCCAAAACACCTTCCTGGCATTTGTTTGTCAATACCGCACCGCTCTCTATGCCAGGAAAGTTGTGTGGGCATCGAAAATGGTCATTTCATCCGGCGAATAAACCCCATTAGAAAAAGACCAGACAAACCAAGCCAGGTATCTCTTATCAACTGGAACTGCACTATTAGGATTCTAATGTAAACTACACCCCAAGTTCATCAGCAGGGTTTGTTCGTCAGCTAGAGTATGGTTGTTCATCAGCAGCAGCAGGGTTTGTTCCTATAGTGGAGCAGCACCATGCAACGTATCTTTGTTCCCAAAACCAATGGGACCATCATCTTAGTCTTACCCCAACAGAATGGGACCATTATATCTAGTCTGATTATTACCTATGACGACTA
>Ga0139313_100043_pt1 | contig 12868 bp, 9 predicted proteins | sample In1P11_FD_99375 | JGI IMG/M metagenome (GOLD analysis project Ga0139313, IMG submission 99375) | reverse complement strand
CAGGTTGATTGCCTCGACAGTATCGGAAATAGAGAATCTCGTTCCCTATCTGCTTGAAAGCAGATCGCGCGGTGCTTTTATCAATGCAAGTTTCGTGGAAACGATTGTATCCAGACCAATTCTGACTGTCGCAGATTTTATACGGCCTGCCCGTTGCTGTTTCCCACATACCTCGTCTTGCAGCTATTGCACAAGTTCTTGGTGAGGGAGCTGTTGGACTCTTTGTCGACCACCCCGAGCAGATAAGGCACCTTGCTAAGCTAGATGATTATTTGTGGCCTGGCACTATTCCTCTGTTTATCAAGATTGCTGCTCCCATCTCGCGAGCTGGACTGCTTCCTAAATCTGAGGGTATCGGTTCCTTAGTGAAAGCTATTTCCTCGGCGCCAAAGGTCCGTTTAGTTGGCGCCTATGCTCATATGGGCGAGAGCTACGGCTCCAACAGTCCAGAAGAGGCTCTCGAGTTTCTCATGCAAGAGCTCAAGGATGCAAAGGCTGGCGCAGACCAGATCGTTAAGGCTCTACCGAATGGATCATCCGGTAAACTTACGATATCGCTCGGTGCAACGCCAACAGCTACCGCTGTTCAGAACGCTCTTGTCGAAACCGAATGGAACGAGAAGTTCCGGACTTACATCAAAGAAGTAAAGGAGGATTACGACGTCGAGATACACGCGGGCGTGTATCCTGTATTGGACATGCAGCAGCTTGCAACACGCGCTCGCCCGACGACTGCTGATGGACAGCCATTGCTCTCGACCGCAAATATCGCTTTACGTATCATGGTCGAAGTCGCAAGCACCTACGACGAACGAGAGAAGCCCGAAGCTCTGGTAGCGGCAGGTTCTATTGTGCTTGCTCGAGAGCCCTGCAAGAGTTATTCTGGATGGGGAGTGGTAACACCTTGGATGGGTGGTTCGGCTTCCGCTGACCCTTCCACTATTTATGATCCTGCAGGGTCTAGAACTGGCTGGATAGTTGGACGTATATCTCAAGAGCATGGTAACCTCACATGGGAAGGATCAACGGACGGTATGCGTAGACTTGAGATCGGAGAGAAGGTGATGATCTGGCCCAATCACGCTTGTATGGCTGGACCAAACTTTGGTTATTATGTTGTGGTTGATGGTGAGAGCTCTGAGCCAGATAAGATTCAAGATGCTTGGACTAGATGGCGTGGCTGGTAAAATCTGCTGCATACCCCTGGTTGGATACTGCTGATAGTTGTTGTGCATTCTTCACACAACTGTACATAAAGTTATGTACGTGCTTGGCAAAGCTGTCTCTTGTCTTCTCTTCCATAGATGCGCGTCGCATCTCGGATTATCCCCCAACACAGGACGCAATTGGTGAAAATCGGAGTGGTTTAGTCCTGTCGTCTGATCGCTAGAATATGTGATCTGCTATGAAGGCGTGTCGTACTCAGTTCAATGCGCACTGTGTAATGGCTTCGTAAACGTATACTCGACTTCGCGTCAGTGAGTAATGAATGGCCTGCTTTGCTAGCTCTTGAGCTGCTAGAGCATCGGCGCAGGCACCAACCAAGTTTATGAGAATACTTTGGTCGAAGCCTTGGTAGAACTTCAACATTGCTGATAAAATCCTGCTGCTAGTCTCCGCTGAGATGGTCTTGTTCAAGGCTTTCGTGGATTTTCGCGTCCTCAACATCCATATGGAAAGAGCAACCTCGAGGATCACAAATTCATGACAACAGCTCTTTCCTGCGGGTTTCATACCAAGATGAATGCTTGGTCCGGCATCTCTCGATGGTTGCGGCTTCCATTATTCATCAACTCCCACCTGCGTACTGTCCGCTTCGCAAAACGAGCTCCGCTTCGCAATAATACCACATACTCGTTCCATTGCTTCCATCACCTCAATTGATCAACTCTCGTTTGGCGACTTTGGATAAGACGCACTAGCTGTTTGCCGTCACGATGGCTTTGCTGAGTCGGCAGCAGTCGCTTGATGGACGCACCAGTCGTGCATCCATCACCTCTGCACAGTCGAAAGCACTCGGACCTCAAGTCAATCAAGCCTCTGGCGACATACTGAACGCCGCTGCTCCTGGAGTACTTTCTATGCTCAAGACCTCGACCGACGTTGGCGATGTGGGCGAGTTTTCTCACAACACCGGCCATCTTCCTGCTGCTCTTCGTCCGACACATCAAAGGAGAAATAATCCTTCCCGTCTCTCGAACTCGTCCAACCACTCTACTTACACGTACAACACCAATCATAGCCGCGCTCCATCTCATGGTTCCAGAAAGGCTTCCAACGCCCACAATCCTCAGGGATGGGATGCCATATCGGCCATATCAAGCGGCACAGGAAATGGCATAGGTGCCAGACATGGATCAATGGTCAGCCTCCAGACTTTGGCAACCATGCCGCCCTACGACAACAGAGGACCTCCAATGCCTCGTGGTCCTCCTCGATCATCGCCGTACGGCGCACCCATGCCGTATGCTCAGGACGGACGCTCTTGCTCATTGACCCAGTCTCACCACGCTCCTTCGCTGAGACCAGCCAAGTCTGTGACTAGTATGAAGAGTCAAGGTGGCGGACCATATCAGCCTCCCCGCCCCCCATTCGCTTATCCTGCAAGACTCAAGCGACCTGGCTTCAGGACTCCATCTCCAGCCCTGAGTGACTACACTGGTGTATATCAAGGCTCTCATGGTCAAGTCCAGCCCTTCGATCACGATCAACCCTCGGGTTACTACGCTCAAAACGACCCAGCATATTATCCCCATCTGACTCAACCTCAAGAGTTGTACCCAGGCCAGTCATCGGGACGAAACTATGGACCAGCGACTGAACTTGGACCGCCATCTGGAAGAGGTATGCATCGACCCAACATGCCAGCCTACAACAGCGACTATCCGTACGGATTGCCTGGGCAGAGACACCAAAATCCGCCTCAGCCGATGATGCACCATTCTACGCAGCAGACCTTTCAGAACCCTAGTTACTATGGTCAATATGGTGCTTCGATCCAGCCTGTACCTTCTCTGGGATATACATCAGCATCAAGAGTAGGCACACCACAGATGGAATCATTGCCATCGTCTTCATCGCCACCTTCTTCAAATCCACCTACACCTCGAGACGCAACTGCGGTTCACATCACTATCGATCCAGCTGTCGGGCATTCTGCACTTAGTGAGCTCCCCGAAGAACACTCCGAGTACAAGAGTGTCCAGAGTTATCTCAGATACACCGAGCAGTCCACCATGTACGAGCTCGATGCTTCTCAGCCTGCTGCTGTCGAGCTTGAAGCAAGTACGCCTACCATCACCCGTACAGGATTGGTTCAACGCATCAGGAACCTACTGGAAGATCGCGCCGCAAGTCAAGAGCATCTCCCGTCTACTCAAGGCCCACCTCAACAAGATGTATCGAAACTCGTTGTCCCTCAACCATTTCAGGATGACAAACAGGAAGCTTTTGAGCTTTCTGCCAGTAAGCGCTCATCGGTTTACGAGCCTGTAGAGCTTGATGTTCCTGCTAGGATCACAAGACAACTCATTCAAGCGAACACTGCCCCCTCTTCTTCGGAACACAACACTACAACGTCGCTCGCTCCTGATGAGACAGTCAAAACCAAGGGCGATCAGGGAGTTGGAGACGTCAACTCGAGGCCCTTGATGGAGAGCGCACTCAAGGGTCCTAATGGTGACGAGACCGGTCCTGGACCGTTCTTCAATTACTCCGACAATCAGACGATCACTACCCCGGAGTTGCCATGTTCTGATAGTGTTGGCTTCGGCGTACAAATCACACTCTCTGAACCACTTGCCTCTTCAGATCCTGCAATCAAGGTTGACGATAGAACAAAGGAACTCAGTGACTTCCAGAGTGGCGGTGTCAGCCCTCTACGCCCTGATGAAAGAGTGATCAGGGACTCGATCGTCAGTCCAATGGCTACTCAAACTATGCATCTCACAGCGGTCCAAGAGCAATCCAAGATTCCAGGCTCATATCCGAAAGCTGCTGAAAATCCACAGCCGGATCGCTCCTCAAGACAGACTTTTGACACCACCGACATGACTTCTGGTCTGTCTTTGCCGATAGGACCATGTCAGACCTCCGAAGCCAGTCCTTCATCGAACCATATCACTGATGTCGCTATCAAATTCTCCATTTTTCGCTCTTCTGACCATGGCAGGGCTCAATTGGTGAACCTCAGTAACCTGTCTGACACCCCTATTAGATCTTCAGCGGAGATCAAGAAGGCTCGTTCTACAGAGGACAACAGCTTGCAAGGTTCTTCTTTCTCCAGCATCGAGAAGGTGGCTCCACTTCGGATCAGAAGGATGGAAAGCTTCTTACCTATGGCCACGGGTACTGAAGGGGCAGACCTTTCTTCGTTTATCCGTCGCTCGTTTCCTCGCAAACGATCAATGTGGACAACCACTCAACCTGACGTGAACAGATCTTCTACTGAGTCAACAACGGATCTTGGGACAGTGACATTCAAAGGTCGTCCTGGCTACTTACCCGATCTCAACGAAGACTCCAAGGAAGACATCAGTAGCAGAAACACTAAGTCCTCGTACACCGGATTGAGGCTTTCCAACACACCCTCGTTGCAACTCAAGTCTGTCCGTGAAGGTGTGAGACGATCTGAAGATGCACCCCAGTCAAGCTATCTGGCACCTCGTCCCCCAAGAATGTCACTTTCAGAGCTGAGAGAAATTCCTTCTCTGAATTTCAGCCGCATGGATCTCTTCGACAAACTCAACGAAGAACTCGAGACACACATATCCCGGTCCTCAAAATCCTTGGCTGGAGTCAGAGGCGAGAGGAGGTCTGGCACCCGCCGTTCATCACTTCCACACCCGGCCTCGACGGATCATATTCGTGAGAGGTACACAAGCTTCTTCACTAACCCTGAAGACTCTGAGCTGCTCGAAGACTCTACCACCGAGGATCTTGATACAAACGGTCAAAGTGAGTTGCGAACCTCTCAGGAGAAGAACCAGAACGACGGGGACATAGTTTCGACCAAATCTTTCGCTCGTTCAGTCAGACCAATCTCTACGCAGCAGATGTTGGGTATGACTTCGGAAGTCAACCGCCTTCCTGTTCCTTCTGTGGCTGCTCTGTCGGAACGTCTATCAACCCTTCTACCGTCTATCAAGCATCTGCATATCGAATGTGCTCCTGGTGACCAGACAGCAATGAACGACGCCATAGATAGAATCCATCATCTTGGATGGCCCGAAAGTGAGAGCGCCCCACTTCTGAGATCGTCTACAGGGCTTCATCAACTGGCCGCTATCGCAGACAATATTGCGACAAACGGCACGCATGACTCCGCTCTTCTCGAGGTTCAGAAAAGCGCGAGCTTGATGAAAGAGCTCCCCCCACTGCCGGAAGATACTGAAAAATTCTCGCTGAGCGACTCTGGTCTTGACCGCAACACAACACTCATCACCGAGGGTGCGACTAGCGCTTCCGAGCTCGAAACACCCAAACCTGCCTTCCTACGTGGCAAATCACTGAGTGTCATCGACAGCAAAGACGAAGATCTTCATCCAGGCTTTACCTCCAGGCATTCTCTCGTGCTATCGGCTCAGAATCTGAGACCTTGGAATCTTGATGAGAACTACCCGTGGTGTGGCCACAGTCCTGGCATCAATATCGACTTCCCTACTCCTGTGTTGCGCCGTCATTCCTCTCCGCCCAAGCTCGTCCAAAGACAGAGCCGAGGTTCCAACAAGTCCAAGAGCGAGACTGAGGAGACTCTAGATCCAGACAGCACTCTTCCGTCGTCACCCATGGTGTCCAACAGCGAGACTATTACCCCTACTGTACTTACTGTTCACGACCGCAAATCGTCCAAGAAGTCGCTAATCGGATCTTTGTCTCGTCGCATCGGTCTGAATGCACGCGCACAGTCTGGTACTATTGCCCGAGAAGGCGTTCTTGCCGAAAGAGCAAGTCCTGGCGATAGGTACCCGTACACAAGCTTGCAATCACCTCACACACTTAACATAGAAGAAGTGCGTTCCTTCTTCTCGGACTCTACAGAAGAGGATCAGGGCGAGGAGCGACGTGGTTCGTTTCGTAAGCAGATTACGTCCTTTCGAGGAAAGTCTTCGAGGGTGCCAAATGGACATGTCTTTGCACCTTACTCACAGTCACTGGACATCCACAGAGGTCGATCTATGGATCAGTACGGACGGCCTTCGCATGTGCACACTACCGGTTCGCTCTTCGATGACCGCTTCACTGAGCCTGTCACGCCTCAGAATTACGATGGCATGGTCGGCATGGGTCGAGTTGAGTCCCGTGTGAAGCGTGTTGCGGAACGTCTGAGACACATCTGGTTGAAGGGTAATGAGATAATTCGGTCTCTCAGTCATCGCAGTCGCCCAACGAAGAGACACAACAGGGACAGGGAGATTGAAGTGGACAATTGGCTTGCGGATAGCCTCTACTCTCGCGATTGACGTTCTTGAAGGTCCGCCATATCATGGTAGAACAGGAGGCTGAAGTGTATTGATGATTATTCTTGACGATCGTATGCTTATACGCTACATGATTACATGCGAGGCAGATCAGGGACATTGGCGAGTGTGTGACGAGACCATGAACTAGTAGAATTATCTTACAGCATCAGATATAGGCAGCATCTTCGAAATGAAAACCGCAATATCTCAAATTTGGAGTCTGTGGTTCGGGTGATTGGTGTAACAATCTTACGGCAGTGCCCAGGCAATACCTGCCGGCTTGTTGACAAGATAACGCTTTGGGTTACAATAAGGTTGGCAGGTTAGGCTTTACTGACGAGCGTCATGGTTGCTGGTCGTAGAGTTTGAGTGTCACACGAGAGCCAAAAAGTCTCCCTGGAAATGCATTGGTCTCGGTACTTGACACTTTGCTGATATGACTCCTCGGACGTGCGCTAAAACTGAAGGATGTGCGTATCCGGGGACTGGAAAGAACAAGCGGATGGGTGAATATCATCTTCCGAGGATGGATGTCCGAGATGCCGAAAATCAAAGTGGAGTGTTGGATTATTTGACAGGTTTTCTACATACAATTCCTCGACGATCGACATGGAGACGCAAACGATGTGGTCATCTCCCGCGAGGGAATCAGTCGATCGATTGGGCACGTGTCGTGTTGAACCATTGTCTCGTTTGACCTTGATGAATGTCGTATCTGGATGACGGAAAAGCTCTCCGCGGGGGAGTCCTCGCTCTTGTATCATCTTGCATATCTCTAGCGCTATGCCGTGATGGCTTGTACTCGTAGGTTTGAGTAAGGAGACGCATATGTACTGCTGTGATGAATAATCATCTCATGCGATCAATGTTCCAATCCCCAGATCGGCTGATGCATTCGCTTTTCATCCTCCTCGGGCTCTAGATTTATTGACAGCAGTGGGAGGTACCGTGAAGCTTTGTGGAAATGAGGAGATAGCTTGGGGCATTCAAAGTCAAGATCGACAAGATATAGAACGCTCTGATGTTAAACCATGAGAACATGGTGATGAAATTCAGACGCACAAAATGCGCATGGATTGATTGCTTGCCATGCGCAAGACACAAACTCATCCATGAATATATGATTACTTTTCCCCCTTCTGTGCGGCTGAAGCGGCGGCTGCGATATACAAAGACGGCAACCCGAGGACTGCGAGCAGAAGAGGGAACGACGTTGGCGATAAGGTTGCGTGGTTCCCCTTGCGAATTCGCTAGACACAGACCACAGAACCCTTGATCTTTATCTCCGTTGCAAGTGCTTGCGCCATGTGAAACTCGTGTGGGTGGAGTTCTATAGCACCAAATGTCAGTGCATCTAAAAATTGGCAGAGCAGCATAAGAGGGAAAAAAAGAAAGTGGCTGGCACCGTTGCAAGGGGAGAAGCGCGAGGGGCCGTTGGGGAGGAAAAGTAGCTCCCAGGTCAGGGCATTCTTGCACTTGGAAAGACCGGTTTGTCTGTTTTCTGCAGTAGTATGGAAGGCTCTCCTTCGGCGCAAGTCAACGATCCAATCACGAAGGTATAGAAGTTTCGGCGAATCCGTAGATTCTCTTGATTGCTGTGTTTGAGCGTTTGGCTGCAGAGATCGGCGGTCATCATAAACTCCTCGATGCGCATGGTTTATGATGGTGTACGGTCTCAGCTTCTGCTGAATTCCATACACGGACATTGGTATACCAAGGACATTTGTCAGGGATCGGCGTCGTTAGAGGTTGGGGAAAGAAGGAGGAGAGACACGCGGCCATGTGTTAACCCAAAAAGTGATATGCAGACAGGTGGAGTTCGCTGCCATGTGAGAAGCATTCTCCAGGTAGGCAAGCCGAGGCGATAACCGAGAACCCCATGACGATCTCCCCCTCTCTAGTGCCCGCGGACGGTGCTCAGGAACTTGCGACGTCATTTTCTCCCTCCTCCGTCCAAATCTGTTTTCTTTTGTTGTTGCTGCAAATCTGTGGAAAGACCTTCTGGACTGCTTCTCGAAATTGGAAAATAGCCTACGGATACAACAGATGGTGGCGCTGTTATCGTTCGGACGTTTGTCGCAATAACACATAGATTCCCAAGGCATGGTGTTTTTTTTTTACCTCGACAAATAACAGTTCTAAATTCTGCGATCTGCAATTGTAGTCGATAGTCCGTACACGCCGTGCCTTGGTTTCGAAGCAGCGTTATGAGTAATGTAGCGAGGTGCAGGTACAAGGGATAGCTTGCTCAGTTATCCGTCACGGGTCGTCTTTCATCCGTACACTAACAGAGGATGTGTTGACAGTCGCATAGTATCACGATAAGCATTTTGCTGTGCAACATGATGGTTAACTCTGCCAATGTTCGGCCGAGGGCTTTGCCCTTGGCTCTTCGTAAATACGGCGCTCAAGTCCTGGAGATGCTCTTGGTATGGGATGGTTTTGTCGTAATTCGTCTTCTCTCTCCATGTTGCTGAAGCTTAGAATGCAGTGGTTTCCAGAGGAGGAAGAGAGCTAGGTCCACAGAGAGAACAGCAAAGGGTCGCTTGCTATGGACGACGTACGTTTAATCAAGAGTATCACGCATCTCGATAGGGACCTTACTGCGTATTGCTACAGTGGAAGAGTCGACATAGGGAGATTATTTCAGTAGCTGTGGCCCACGTCATGCGTCACATTTTTCAATGACTCGAGTTTCCTAAGACCTCGGACATAAACCTAAACCTGCATTCTCTCGCTTCTTGAAGGCCGTTGGGAGCAGCTAACGGTGTGCTTAAAGGACCGGTGACGGTGGCGTCGAATTTATCAGAAAACTTTTTTTAGGTTTCAATTCGCGAGAGGACGCATGTTATTTCACGTGGATTAGTCCTTGACTCCTTCGATTCTTGTCATGGTCTCCACACACACATGCACTCATGTTGCATGCCGCTTTGACAATCCGTAGTATCACCTCTTGAACATTAAAGTCAATTGGCATCAGGCACTCGGCAGCTGTCAGAGTCAAAGTACGGCAGGTAAGCTATGAAGTATTTGGCGTCGTTCATCGTTGGATCGGGATTGTCCTACCCATAGGAGGCTGAGACCAGTCCCTTGGGAGCGGTAGCCGGGAATCATGGATCCGGCAAGGAACAGGTAAGGGGGAACACATTAATGCAAGTGCAGCCGACTCAAACTGCTCTTCTTGTAGAAAGGGACTCCAAAAAGTGTTGTACCTTATTCTAACGGAAAACCAAAACGGAAGTCCCTTGCTGAGATGACAAAGCAGTCGCTGTTGACAGCTTGAGAGACCCTTTTACATTATTCATAGACGTATCCACTTGATCAGACGCGGACCGAGGATTTCGGGTTATGATATCGACCGATTTTTGAGGTAAAGTCATGATATAGAGCTACGATGTACATGTTCGCGATCCTGTCCAAATATGGTTTATGCAGCCTGCGTGGTACAGAATCGAAAACCTAAGATGGAGGACGGCAATCACTCCTTCCATCCGCGGTAGATGATCTTGCTTCCATAGGTCTGACCCTTCTTCAGAAGCACCATCTTCTTCCATTCGTCATTGTTTGCGGCATCAATGTAACGGCTGGGCTCTACACAGAAGCCGGCACGAGCACCACGTGCAGGTGCATTTTCCATAGCCGGAATGTCAATGTACTTGCCAGTGTAGAATTGGAAGGCAGGCTCTGTGCTGAGCACCTCAAAGTGAAGCTTGGTGTTGGGGTGGAAGAATGAGCACAGCTTGCGGGCAGGGACTTGTCTTGTGTCCAGAAGTACGCTTGCGGGGTCGGTGTTGATCACGAAGCAGTGGTCAATATCAGGGTCGACGGCGCCCAGAGTAAAGGTCTTGTCAGCTTCGACACCTGGGAATGCTTTGATCTCGCCGGTCGGGATGTCTGTGTCGTCCACCACCATGTATTGGTCGGTCATCAAAGTTGCTTCTGTACCTTCGATGGTCTCTCCACCAGAGATGTTGAAGTAGCTGCGAACTCGTGTAAGCTGGTTTTCTTTGGGCATGTGTACATAACAGAATTACCTGTGGTTGGTAACCGAGACTACTGTCTCCTCAACCTCATCTCCGACAAGCTCGACATCGTACTCGATCTCGAGTTGGGTCTTTTCCACGCCGTTGTCGTTCTTCTTGCTTGCGATGTACCAAACGCGGAGCTCGACGGTTCCTGGGTAACCCTCTTCCCCGTCCTTACTCAAGTACTTGAACTGAACAGCCTCTGTTCCATTTCTGCTGACCGGCACGGGTCCCTCGAAAGTCCTCTTTCCCCAACCAGCGGGGCCTCCATGCAAGGCGTTGGGTCCATTGTTTGCGGCAAGCTTATATGACTGTCCGTTCAGATTCTTGATCTCGGCATTCTTGATACGGTTTGCGACACGTCCGATTGTCTCACCAAAGAAGGCGGAATTCTTTGTTTTGTAAGGCTCCGAGGTAGGGAAACCTTGAACGATGTTGTGCCCCGCAATGCGCAACTCCTGAATGATGGCGCCTTGCGGCAAGAATGTGAATGCGTCTTCGGCCGACATGTTGAGCTTGCGATGTTTCTGTTGTTAGATTGTTGAATGTGCGAGTAGAAGTGAGAAAGAATCGAGACGACACGTATGAACAATATCTTGTGATTACGGGTAAACAGGATTCTTGCCTCAATGTCACCACACAGCTTTGACAGCTATTAGGCGGGGTGAGCTTTGGTGGGGGCTGGGGTGGAGGGGTACAAAAGCCGCTCTTTAGCCTGATTTGTCGCACTCTCACGTGGAAACATTCTTTGACGTTCGCGATGCATACTGTCTCTTTAAATGGTTTGGCAGGCCAAGAGGACGACGAGAGAGAGCCTGTTCCGCTGTTCTTGTATCCGCGGACGACGAGATTTGCTGAGCGACAAGATTGCCAGGGTGGCTTGCGTGCAGGGCTTGGATTAGGAAATGTGTGGCTCACCGTCATGGATGCGCGATACGGGACGGCTTTTGTTTGCATTGGCAAAGCTCGCTCTTCTCGGCAACACGCCGTATCATTATTACACGCGTACGAGGATTTAATCCGCAGCAGCAAAAAGAGCCGCTTAACTCAATCACATTCATTTTCTGGACCTTGTAGACTCAAGACGGTTCGCGGTCAGCCAAAACAAATGATGCTGTCATGATCAGTCGACCAAAGTCAAGAAAATGGAGAAAAACGAGCACAAGATCACCGATCCGGATTTACTTCCTCGTCCTAACTCCGTCGCGTCTACGACGTCAAAAAAAAAAACGTGTAGCTCCGAGGAAACTATCGCTGCAGCCACCAGATTCTGAGTGTTGTTCCAGTCTTCTGATTCCAGCCGTCTGTGTCCCAAATGGACATACCGTACAGGACGATCATCTTGCTCCAGCCAAGTTCCAACAGAATGAAATGCGGCAACCCCTCACATGTGGCTGGGTGCTCGGCGTACTGCTCCGAAATCCATGCAACATCGCGACTGACGCATGGGGATAAGCGGATGCAAGTCCGTTGGACTACATGCGGTCACGCTTGCGTGAGAAGGAATGTATGATGTACAAATGTAGATGTGACATGGAACAAAGTGCCATGGACATCTGCGATATCCTCTAGAGCATCTATCATAGCACCTTCGATCCGTTCCCCAATAAATTTTGTGCCGACGATCAAATCCCTTTAACTCCTTGTGTGCGCCAGCGCCCATTCATGTTCGCAGCCCAATATCCAAAACCTGCCAAATTGCTCAATGACGAAGGAAGACTCCAAAACCCCCAGCGGTATCGCGTGTATGAATTGCGTGACGTGTTGATCGTAACCTGTGAAATGCCGAAGGACATCACAACCGTAAAAACTCCCTTGCGATTGGGCCACACATAGTGACTAATCCGGAAGGAAGCGATGATTAGAATGATAGACTAATAGATTGCTGACGTCCAAAATCACGTCGAGACTTGAACGAATTTGCTGAAATCAACATCCATTGGCTCGTTCATCCAGTCTTGGGCGTTAAAGGTACCGAATCCTTGTGCCGGTGTGGCATAGGTTGGACTGCCAAAGGACATCATGTTGTCATATTCTAGTTGAGGCTCGAATGCGTTCCCGTATGCGATTGCGGCTTGGAATCCATCCTGGAGTGCTGGCACCTGCATGGCGGCGTGTGATCGCATGACATCGGCAGCTGATAAACCGCGCATAGTGAATTGGTCTTGCCAGGAAGGCATGAGGAAGTCGTCGTTGCTTATGGTCTCATTGTGAAGCGGCGAAGGCTTGATCGGCGATCTTAGTTGACTCAACTTTGGTACAGGGCTTTGCGATACAGGCGACGGTGAGGCACTCTGGTGGAATGTGAATTTCTCGTCGAAAACTGGCGCCGAGTGTGCGGGAATCGGTGTGCTGCGGACACAAGGAGTTAAAGGGATTTGA
>Ga0139313_100041_pt1 | contig 12960 bp, 10 predicted proteins | sample In1P11_FD_99375 | JGI IMG/M metagenome (GOLD analysis project Ga0139313, IMG submission 99375) | reverse complement strand
ATATATATAAGATATGATATGCCTTTACAACCGACCCATTTCAAACAACCAATAAATTAACAAATCAATCAATCAATCATATTCGTACCACGCCATGCCACGCCATGCTAATCATGCCTTCATCAATCCATTCATCAATCCATCCACCCCTCCATCTGCCTTTGCCTTTCCCTTCGCGAAAAAAAACGAAAGAATGAGAAGAGAAAAAAAAAACCCATGAAACCCTCCCATCCCATCCTAACCCAACCCACCCATGCCCAAAAACTCCACCGCAAACCGCCCAAAAGGGGGAAACCAAAAAAAAGGAAATGCGTCAGACACCAAACAAAAACACCAAGCTTAAATCAACGACGTCGCCATCATAGGACTCATCCCCCTCCCCCCCGCATCAAGCGCCATCTCAAACGATCCGCTCCCCTGCCTCCCACGACCATACCCCGCCGAATACCCCGCCGAGTACCCCGCCGAAGGGAACGCCCCATGTGCAGCAGGTGGCAGGACCCCAGGCGGCGCGGCGCCCATGTGGCGATTGCTCCGCCGCCTGGTCAGTCCAGGGGAGGACGATCCCATGGTCGCGGTATGAGCCGAGGTATTGGAGGTAGCCGATTCGTTCGAGTTGCTTCTGGAGTGGAAAGGCGCCGTGGGAGCCCCAGCCGGGACGTCCGAAGCGTTGGCTTGACGTCTGAATCCAGGGACGAATGGGTTGTTGCGCGCGGGGGCTGAGCCAGGGGGGCGCAGAACTTGCATTCGGGTGTTGATGAGCTCGCGGGCGAGACGGTTTGTTTCCTCGGGCGTATACCGGGGGGTTTGTGAGGCAGATGTCGCGCCATTCGTGATGCTCGTTGTGGGAGATGGCGGGGGCCGCGCGTGCTCGCTCGCTCGCAGGGTTCGCACAGATGCCTGGGGATTCAGTCTGCGGCGAGAAGGCTGGGGACGCAGATCAATTCGTGAGGCTTGGGTTCGGACGTTTTGCGGTGATGCCGTGGGCTCTCGAATGTTGGCTCGAGAACTGACAGCCCGAAGGGTGGCGGTCGAAGATTGCTCTCTAAGCACTTGTCTGGAGTTGCGGTTTCTGATGCGTGGTTGCACAAATGCGCCCCAGGGGTTGCCCGCCTGCTGTGGGAAGATGCGACCCTGTATATTCAGGCCAACGTTAGAATGGGGAAATTGGGGGTAGACTGGCGAAAAGCCTGCAGAATTGCGTCGTCCAGCAGCAGAAGGTGGACGGGAGTTGACCCGGCTGGGCGGCCGCTCACCCGTTTCAATGGACAGGCCAGCCTGCGGTTGGGAGATGGTGCTGTTGGATTGCTGAGAGGTAGGTGTCGAAGTGCCAGGGGTTAGCACTGCTGAGGAGTTGCTGGTCGATGAAATGGAGGAGGCACGGCCGGCACTTGAAGCAGAATCACCGTGAACTGCTTCAGCGATGTTCTGTGTCATTGGTGTCCGCCTGGGTGGGGATGTCGGGCCACGCGAACTGAAAGCGGCATTCGATGTGCTGTTCATGAGTGGAGTGCGTATTCGTGCAGGCGCTGGAGGCAAAAAGGGAGAAAAGGCTTGTGCGGGACTCGGTCGATTTCGATTGGACGTGCGAGGACGAGCAATGGGTGTAATTGAGCGAGGTTCCAGATCCACCAGCAGTCCGTTGCCTTGAATCTCCTGCAAAGCGCGCTGATGATCGGCAAAAAGTCTACTGATACGGGGGTTGTAAGACTGTTGGCGTGCTCGTCGACGACCATCTTGAGAGTGATCCGAGTTGTCGTCCGCGTCGACATCAATCGGATTGCCCTGTGAGAGGCCCCGGCTCGCATAACGATTGTTGAAGTTGGTAAAGGCAGCAGCGTTATTTCGCAATTGGGTCCGGGACCTACGACTCCGTAGCGAGTTGATGGCCATAGTGATATCGCCGTCGTGCTCCACGTCAGAGTCGTCATCATCAGCTTCACCATCCTCGTAGTGAACATTTGCGGTGGAGAGGGCGGAGGCCTGTCGCCGGAGCGGGTTGCCCACGCGGGAGGGTGGCCGAATCGTGTTATTGGGTCGAGGTCGATCTGCAGTAGGTGTCAGAGAACCGCCCATTCGAACTCTATCATTGGAGATAGCGGTCGCATCCCACCCAACAGTCGACCCAACAGTCGTTCTCCCTCCATCGCTGTCATCATCCTCGCCCATCTCATCAGCGCCGTGGTGTTGCAGCATCCACCCCTGAGACTGCAGCAATGCTTGGGTATCCTCGTCTAGTTCATCAGTCGAGACGTCCGTCGAGGTGGACGAAGGTGGCCCCGACGGCTCCCTGGAGCCATTTGCGCGATTCAGGATGCGGGTGTGGGCACGATTCCTCTGACCTCGGCGTACTGGGCCTTGGTCTTCCTCGTCCTCGTCCTCGTCCTCTTCCTCTTCCTCGATCACGCTTGATATGGTGGAGGAAGTTTCGGACTCTACCACCCGGCGGGCTCTGCCTTGATATCGTGACTGGGAACCTGATGGCTGGGGTGTCTGGCCTGCTGTTGCGTTAGAATGGCGACCAGCCAAACAATACCATTACCTTGTGTGTGTGGGAAAAGAAAGCAACGCATTGACGCACCTGCGCTTGACGAATCAGTGGCGGAAACAGACGACCGCTCCTCATCGTCATCTATGAAATCATTCATGGACGAGTCTTCTTCAAGCCCCTCTTCGTCTTCCTCCTCCACAGTATCCATCTCTTCTGTGATCAGGTCAGAAACAATGCTCTGCGAGTAGGAGCGCCTGCTGCCAGCCTCGCTGTGCGACATGGGTCTGCGTTGTTGATAGAACGGACCGTGTGGTGGGCCATGCGGCGGAATGCCATGCTGGAGGAAGCGTTGCATCATGAAGTTGCCGTCGTCCGGGTAGTAGTCTTCCCAGTTGCCGGTAAAGCCATCGTAATCAGGATCATCCATGTCCATTTCCGCATCAAGGTCCTCGCCGGACAAGTCCTGCTCAGACATCTCGTCCATGTCGCTGAAACCAGTGAAACTGTCGGTCCATGTCAATTCTCCGTTGTCGTCGAAGTAAAGCCCACACTGGACACATTCGCCATCCTCGAGCTCCCATGAGCACACCGGACAGCGCTCCACGCCATCTTCCTGGTCGCGAATGACTTGCAGCGAAGGTCGGCTCGAGTGGCCGGCAGACTTGAAGCATCCCTTGAACAGCCCGCCGGCGCGGGGGTCGACATTGTCCTTGTCCTGCTGGACGGCATCGGTCTCCTCTTTCTGCCACTTCTTATGCAGCTCGATGGTCTCGCCGGTGGGAAGGAGCTCGACTCGGTTGATGAGGACGTTGGTCATGTCCCGGATCTACGGGTGGTCAGTGAGGCGCCCGAAGCGGAAGTGCAATATGTGCCATCACTTACCACATACGCCGGGGCAGGCAACTGCGACACGACAGTCCGACAGTCTGGACATGTCTTCCGGCTCTTGTTGTTCACGAACCATGTGCAGAGACACTGGTGCGGGTTAGCAGCTGTGCCGAGGCAGGCAGGCAGGCAGGCCGAGATTGTGTGTGCTTACGCTGTAGCAGTAGGTGTGTCCACAGGCTATCGTGTAGGGCTGGTAGAGCAGGCGGTCGCATATCTTGCATGTGAGATGTTGACGTAGGCTGTCGAAGTCGGATCGCAGCACTTGAAGTTGCTGTTGTGGTGGTGGTGTGGTTAGCCTGGGGCGGCCTCTTTGTTGCATTGTCCACGTTGGGACCTCAGAACTCACCTCATCTGCTTTGCTCGGCCGCGAGGGCTCTTCGGCCACCTTTGCCATCTTCTGCTTGAGGCTGTCCTTGCTGGGTGCGCGGCCGGGGCGGGTCTCGTTTGGTTGGGGCTGCTGGGGCGACCGGCTGGTGGAGGGGGTGGTACCGCGGGGCTTGGAGGACGAGGGCATCTGGGGCAGGCCCTGCGAGGCAGACGACTGTTGATGCTGGGAGGAGATGGACGAGGAGGAATTCTTGGGGCGAGCAGTAGCAAGCGGGGAAGGCGCTCGTGTGTGGTTCATGACGCTTGGCCCGCAGTGGGCAAGTGAGAGAGAATCACTGGGTGTGGCGGGGTGGGAGCACGGGAAGAGCACAGGAAACCGTCGCTGGGCGGGCGTGGTATATGCTTCTACATGCAGGTAGAGCTTCGCCGTGCCGCTCGCAGCGCTGGTGGAAGTAGGAAGGGTATCGCGCAAGTGGAGCCCGCTGGAGTCAAACCCTGGCGCCGCGCTCCCGCCCGCGCTGCTGTCAAATAGACGCTCGGCCCGCTGCTGCTAGACTCTCCGTCCGTCACTCACCTACATCCATCCATGATCCGCCGCCTGCCTTCTTGTCGCCCTTGCAGCAGCGCCTACCAGGCCACAGTCCCGGGTCCTAGTCTGGTTCTCGTCACATCGTAGATCGTATCTATAGTATAGCCGCCGCCTTCCCGCCAGCCTATTCAAACACTTCACATTGCCTGGGCGCGTCTTCCCGTTCCCACCTGGCGGAATCACAACGGCGGGCGGGATGCCTCGTCGTCTTTATCCAGACACAGCCTCGCAATTGGGTCAACAAGCTATGTATTCAAGCTATGTACAACAATGCATCCGATTTGTATGTGACGGTGCGGGCGAACGTCCATTGCACCCGGCATCCTTCTCTCCCCCTTTGTACTCCTAAACGCCGCCGTGGCATCTGGTCAATCCCAATCTATGTACGGGGAAAAAGCATTTGCAAACCCAACACTTGAATCGCTGGCCCTCAGTAATCACCATGAAAGTCGCCGCTTCCGGTGCCCTTGATGGTCGCCTTCTGTAAGACCCAGCCCACCACCACGCAACCTGTTCAAAGAGATAGACAAGATTGTACATGCGATATGGTCCCCAGCAACTCCACCATCAAAACTCGATGACGGCATCCGGGTGATCGACCTTGTCGATGTAGCCCTTCTGCACCTGGCTCTGGGGCACGAGTTCGCGGTCGGATTGTTCGGCAAACTCGCGTACGCGTCCAAGGAACTGCTTGTGTTCGGTAGTATCGAAGTCTTCACCCGCCTGGCGAGCCGCCGCAACCCGCGCGCGCTCGTGTCGAAGCTGCTCCTCCAACAGCTGCAGCCGGTAGTCCGAGAAGTCGTAGTACAGCTCGTTGAGGTCAGAAACTCCGCGGACCGTTCGCAGCTCGGTATCGTCCTTGACGAGCGCAGACTTTGGCCGGAAGCTCGTGACGGCTGTGATGCGCTCCTGCGCTCCGAGTGCGCGCATTGCCTGGTGGGTAATGTACCGTCCTTGCATCATCACCGCGTAACCCTAGTCGAGAATCAGCTAGGCTCTTGAGTGTTGGGATGAAACGAAATTACCTTGGATGGCCCTCGCACCTTGAGTATCCGTCCGTCAGTCTTGCGGATAGCTGTCTCCCCTCCGATCATTGACTCCACATCGCTCATCATCAAAACGCAGACGAAAGGGTAGCTGTCAGTGTGCCAGCCAACGATGGGTGTCTCGGTTGCCTCGCGACAGTCGCCAATTGCCTCGTCCACTCGAATGCCACGCTCTTTCTTCCGGTACTCCTGCAACTCATGCTCGGCGTCCTCCTTGGACTTTGCAGAAAGATTGATGTGGGCGATTTCATAGGGCATCACAGGCACGAGATCAACTTCGGCAATCTGGGAGATGATCGCAATAGTCTTGGGGTGATTCCAGGCCGCCATTGTGAACGGTGCGCAGCTACATCATGTCAGCAAAACAATGCAATGGGTGGGGATGTCAACGTACTCTTGCGCGTAGCCTCGAAGCTGAGACTTGGCGATGTTGCTCTGGAACTTGTACTTGTCTGGGACGTTGAAGATCTCCTTGCGCATGATCTCGACCGCTTCCTGCGTGAAGAGCCGGAAAGGATGCGAGACGGCGACTGGAGACACGCCAATATCCTCGGCAAATCCAATTTCCTTCATGGAAATCGTCTTGTTTGGAAGCTCACCCACCAAGTGGGCAGCCGGATTGAATTGGAGGACATTGTCAACGGCTGTAAGCCTAGTAATTGGCGGGGCCAAAGACGTCTGTATGGTGGTGGCCATCAGGCTGGGATTGGGCTCTGACATTGTGTCTATGCGTTAGATTCGCTTCTCGAGAAGGGTAAGGAAGAGGGTTTGGGTGAGAGGTACAGCGGAAGTGTAAGACAGCAAAGCTTTATATGCGCGAGGTCGGCGGTCGCGGAGTTGAATGATGTGGTGAGCAGGTTGAACTTGTCTTTAGTAAACCACTGACTGAAACTCATGTAGGCTGAGACCACCACGATGGAGAATATCTCGCCCTCTGACGCACACGCCTTCTTCTCTACGCCATAAAATTGACCGTGCAGTGAAACCGGGAGACTCTTTATGAAAACAATAGCAGGATCAACACAACCATCCGACGAGAGCCGAGCAACGACATGGGGAAATACTTACCGTACAGTGTAACGGTGATGAACGGTAAAGCCGCTGAGTATGTTGCACAATCCAGGGGCCGTTGTAAGCGTCGTCGATGAGAGGTCCGGCTCGACTGGCAAGAACAATATGCGTGCCGTACTCTAGTACGGGTACGACATCAAAACGTGGTAACAGCCTGTCAATCGCACCACCGGTTCATGGCAGCAGAAGACATTCCCGTTCAGTCAATTCGGTAGTCTTGTAGTGCCAGAAGGCCAGCTCCAACTACATGGTTCAAGTCACGTCTCACTCCATCGCCATGGTGCTGATCACGAGACAAACACCCCGAGCTTATATACATCAAAACCATTGGCGCGATGCGAAGGAAGGACTAATTGCAGTTTGCATTGCGAGGCAGCATCGAGATGGTCTCGCCGGTTGCCTTGTTGGACCGCTTACCAAAGTCATCTTCGAATGTGTAAAAGCATGCGACTCCAACGCAGCCGTGAGATGTCGCCCTGCGCAGCCATTGGGTGGGCAAATCGGGCCAGCGTACCAGCGCTCCAACCTGGGTACCGGGAGAGGAGCTTTCATGCCCACTTTGTTCTCTGCGAGATGCGCCCTCTGTGAACGGAAGGTCGTCCTCACGACGCGCGAGCATGTGCTACCCTGCCAGGTGGTAGACCCACGCTTTGTCGACAGCGTCAACAAAGACACTCAGCCTTGGACGGACTAGACCTTCGTCCAACGTCGTGGACGGCTTCCCGCTGCACGGCATGTGGTCGTTATAGTAAAGCGAAGCCACCGCATACATGGCATGGAGACAACGTGTGTGCAAGGCGCGGTTGTGAAAGGTCTCGCATTGTGACTGAGCCGCATGGGGCTTGCTACGGGCTGTGTATACATATTGGGTCGCGAGTCGCGACACGGCACGCGAGATCACGTCCCCTGGATGAACGTGCATGCCCCCGCGATTCTAGACGCCGGTATGGAACATTCTATGTATGTGCTGTATGTATGTATGTACATACATACACACCCGCCTGTAGCAAATTACTCCCAGTTTGGCACCCCCTAGCGCCATACACACCTTTGTAGCTCGTGCGACCCTCACCGTCCGCGATTTCCTCCCCGTGCTGCTCTCCTGGGCACCACCCTGTCAAGCATCATCAAGCTCGTAAGCTGACCTAAGTATCATACATACTTGTCCACAAAATTTTCCGCCGTCCGCATGTACATGTCCACATACATATGTATGTAACGCGCCTACGGACAATTGATTACCGCAGTCAGCTTACCCGCGCCCGTGCATCATCCAGCCGTCCATCACTCACGGTTCACCCACGGGCTGGCTCGTGCGTGCTCGTGCTTTAGCGGGAAAAGACCCAATCAGGCCCGTGGAAGGATGCGGTCTCGAACTTTGAAAGATGCCCGTAGGATTGTGTTTAGCGAGGGAGTGGTTAAACGCACGACGTACGTTCGTGTGTGGAATATGTGTGTGGAATATGTGTGTGGAATATGTGTGTAGTTTTTGGACAGTGGTAAGGGCTTGGGTGGGGATTGGATCGCGGGACTATATGTATATGTATGTGGATGTGGATAGTGTAGAGGGGATGTGCATGTGTGTATTGTGTGTATTGTGTGCATGTAGAGTTTGCCCGGGTCAATGCGAAACTGTTAACCATGTATTGCCTATAAGCGTGGGCGAAGTATATATCTATCAAGCATCGCGCATACGTCATTTTTCCGCGTGGATGGAACGTTGTATCGATCAGTAAGATTCCGCTGAAAGTCCCTGTCAACACATATGTACACAAAGAAAAAATTGAATGTGAAGCTCTGGAGCCCTGTGTGGCATGCACATGCACATGCCAGGCTCGGTCAGTCGCTGAATTACCGTGCCCTGCGGCGTTCGTTCGCGTTCCCCGGCTCAGTCCGTGTCCTCCCTGTGCGGATGAAAATGTCACTGCTACACTGAAGTACTTCAGCCTGAGCTTTTCACTACATGTCCAATTGATGAGGGAGAAATTACGGCGGCGTGGCCAATGGAGGGAGGTGGCGTTAGGGGTATTTTCACCGTGAGTATGTACCAACAACGCGCCTAAGTTGTCGGCCTCGTATACACACACATAGATACATACACCTGTACATAGTCTACATACACACAGTCCAAGCCTTGCATCTCGCTGTATGTATCTACATACACACATACATACATACATATTCCGTCCAGCGCGCATCCGCCGCTCTCGTCATTTCGATGCCGCATGATATAGGCAGGTCGGCCGGTCATTACGAACAGCGGACAGCTGAACGGGCCAGCTGATGAATATGTATGTACGCCCGTAATGGGATTCGCGCGCCTGTTTCCACGTTCAATTTTGGCCCCTTCATGCACTTTCCGCATGCGTACACATGTACATGTGTATGTAATTGCATTCTACCTACGTATTTTCCCAACGGGACCCCACCACCCCGATTCATCGACGCCCACGTCCACCCATCCACACACAGTCCATCAGAATTCCGCCACCGCAAGTCTGCACCCGCCCCGCCCCCCTCTCCTCTCCTCGCCGCCCAGATACATACATAGATACTTACTCCCAAGCCCCGTTTCAGCCGCGCGCGGGCTAAATTTTCGCGCACCGCCGGCCTCGTTTAGAAATTGGGACCCCGGGGTTGTCAACGTTTGAAGGGCTAGCTGTAGTGCAGATCGTGGAGTGGAGCCGCGTTTGGGCCGTGGGCGACTCCACTGCGTTTGGAGCGATTGGCGCATGGGAGGGAGGCCGTGGGGAGAGATTGCAGAGTGTTGCGCGTCAGGGGAGATGGCGTGGGTGGCGCGAGCTCGTGTGTATGGAGGTAGGTAGGGGAGTCTAGTTTGCACCTGGTCGGGAGTACATACATAAATATGTAATTAGCTGGGGCCCCTTCGATGCTGGGTTGCGAATCGCTGCTTCAAGTTTGTGCTGCCGAGCTGCGACGTTTCGTGTCTAGTTGCATTGGCGGTAGACCATTGTTCAAAACGTTTGAAGGGTTTCTTTGCGGTACACTCTTTTTTGGGGTTCTTTTTCGTCGGGCTCACTATTTCGTCATTCGTTGCTTGCGGTACTTGTTCTCTTTTGTTCTCCACTTGGCAGTCTACGGACCTGCTACCTTGCTTTGGCTACTTCAACACCGTTTGTTGCTAGTCGTCCACACTCCTTTGCTACCGTCATCACTCACTCGACTGCCGATCTTGTGTGGTGGTGGACGCTTTTAGGGTCAGCAGTGCACATACGCCCCATCGGCACCCGACATACGCAGTGGCTGTCTGAGTGGTCCAACGTAAGATAACAATCTGCAAAGGGTACAGCCTCGCTCGTGAGGCGTTATCTTGGGGTTCCAAGTTTCTCCCAGCGCGCTTGTTTACTTCGTATTCAACCTCTCAGCGCTCCTTGTCGTATTCACTCACATTGAGGAGGCCAGTGCCGGACACTGACCAAGACACACTCACCGCGGCCTTGCTACCTACAGCACGCTTTTCTTTTACCTCTTCGTCGACCGACATACACCTCTCCTCTGGGACAGGCCACCCTCCCTCACCATGCTCGACTCCAACGACCGCATCATGCAAGACAGCAGCTGGGCAGACGGCCTCCGCGGCATCGCCGCCCTCTACGTCGTCGCCTCCCACCTCGTCCTCTGCTTCGCCCGCTTCATCGTCACACCGTGTTGCGCCGACGACAGAACCCACTCCCCATGGCTCTTCCAGCGCCCGATCCTCCGCCTCATCGCCTCGGGCCACAGCTGGGTCGCCATCTTCTTCGTCCTCCTCGGCTTCGTCAACGCCCTCAAGCCCATCCGCCAAGCGCGAAACGGCGACTCCGAAGCTGCCCTTATGGGCCTCTCGACCGCTGCCTTCCGTCGGTCGTTCCGCCTCGTGCTCCCCGCCTCGGTCGCTACCATCATCTCGTGGACACTGTGCCAGCTAGGCGCGTACGAGATCTCGCTGAATAGCGACGCGTTCTGGCTGTATGCAAATACACCTGCTCGGTCGGAATCCGTGTTGGAAGCTTTGTTGGCGCTCCCCCGCGCGCTGATGGCAACCTGGCGCCTCGCAGATGCCAACATCTACGACCAGCCCCAGTGGGCCTTGATCTACCTCCTCCAGGGCAGCATAATGACGTTCTTCGTCCTCCTCGCCACCGTCCAACTGACCTCCATCTGGCGCAGCGTCACCATCGCTCTCTGCGCCCTGTGGTCCTGGTCCTGGTCCAAACACCTCGGCGACCCTCTCGTAGGCTACACTGTCTTCGGCGGGATCCTCCTCGCCGAACTCAGCATATCCGCGTACCCCGCGGCGCTCGCCTCCTTCCCCTTCATCTCCCTCGGGCTCTCCCCCGCGTGCGCAATCATCGGGTTGATCCTCATGTCGTATCCGCAGGGGAACCCCGACACCGCCGCATGGTCCGCCGCGCTCCACTCTTTCTTCACAAACACGTTCCCGACCTCCACGCAGGGCTCCATCCCCCGTCTCGTCGGCAGCACGGGTGCCCTCCTCCTCTGCCTCTCCATCCTCGTGTCCCCCGCTATGCGCCGCGGTCTAGCCATCAAGCCCCTGCGCTGGCTCGGCAAGCTCAGTTTCCCCATCTATCTTCTCCATGGCACGGTGATGCGGACGGTGCTCGCGTGGTTCGTGTTCGCGGGGCAGCCGCTCGAGGAGCGCGTCGTGAAAGGGAAGAACGGGCAGGAAGATTCGACGGTTATGCGGCATGCGAAGCCCGGGGGATTGCGCATGGCGCTGGGATGCGTGGTTATGCTCGCGGTGACGCTTTTCCTGAGCCACCTGTGGGCGAATATGTTGGAGCCATTGTTCGGAAACGTAACGGCTTGGGTGGAGAAGAAGATGAAGCGGGGGGAGGAGACTGTTATTTTGACGGGGAGTCCGATTCGGGCGAAGAGGGGAGAGGAGTGAAGAGAGGATGGTTCTCCGTCAGGGGAATAGGTTACACGATTATAGAAGGAGTGCGCTGTGTGCCGTGGTTCCGGCTTGGTATGGAACCTCGGAAGATGAGTGTCAGTGACTGCATTAGATTGGTCTGAGTAGGTATGCCTCTCACGAGACGCGCTCAAGATGGTAATTCGAAAGGTGGGCGGTGCAGCGACGGGCTCTATCCTCCTGCGCGCGGTAGGTGGGACAGATAAGGTAGCCAGGTAGACGTGAGAGCTACTTCCTGCCGTCTCGCGTTGGCTTCTGATTGGTAGAACAGGCCCTGAGTAGACTTTACAAAGTTCAAATTTCCTTTCTCGTACGACTTGCATCTTTATTCCGACATCATGTATGCGGTGAAGCTGTGTATGGAGTGCAACCATTGGTGGAACATCCACTAGGCTGGTGCCTAGAATAAGACAATATATGTATGCATGTAGACACGACAGGAAAACCACCAGGCCAACCGGTCAGTCGTCATACCACCCGCCCATCTCAACCATGCAAGGAACGCAGAAATCCGTACATGCTGCAAATAATTTTCTTCCTACAGCCTAACGATCCCACGCCCACTCATCTCCCTGAACCCAATCATTTTATCAGTTCCTGTATTCATACAAATCTCCACCCTCCTCTTATACAGTTATCATACACCCATTAACAACCCAAACGCCATCGCCATGCCGAGTAGAGATCTCCCATCCCCCATTTTCTTCCGTCCTTCCTCCCTATCGTCCTCACCCTCTACCCAAACCAACTACTCTTCTTCCTCGCCTCCTTCCTCGCATTCATCTATCCCCATTAGCCCCTCTTCGCCTCCTCTCCCAACCAGTATAACTCACCCACTGCTCCTTACACTCCCTATACGCTTGGAAGAAATCACTACACATCTCGCGATCCCCCCCATTCCGATTCAAACACCGTATGCTCTTGTTCGCCGCATCCTGGCACGGGTCGAAGTACTCGCTGTAGGCTTTCCTGCAAGTCGATGCGTCAGCCTCATGTCATTCTGTCGGTTTCTAGATGTATATGTAGGTATGTGGACGCGTAAGTGCCCGGGTAGGTATATCGCTTTACGTGGCGTATGCATGCATGCGAAGTAGGACGTGTATGTATGCGACTGGGAGGGGAAGCCCGTACGATTCGAAGCGCGAAGCGGTTGCGCCGGACCAGGAGGGGTCGTTCTTTTTGTCGTCGGACTTTTTGTCGTCGGCGGGGGGTTTGCTGGTCATTGTTGGGTGGGTGGACGTGAAGTTAAGGTGCGTGTAGAGTTGGAAGATCGTTGGAGCTATGGATTGAACTATGGTGGAGGAAGCGGGAAGGAATTAGCGGGTGGGGGAAGTGGAAGCGGGTGTTTATGTAAGCGGCGCTATGTACCCAAGCGGAGCCATGGATGGAAAAGTGGGTAGGAAGGAGGAGCTGGGGAGGTGGGGAGGGTGTTGGGGGTTGGGGATATGGTACTCGGGGTTTTCGATGGGGTATGGGCTGCTTGTTTGGGGTGGGGGCCTGGTGGTTTTCCTGTCGTGTCTACATGCATACATATATTGTCTTATTCTAGGCACCAGCCTAGTGGATGTTCCACCAATGGTTGCACTCCATACACAGCTTCACCGCATACATG